>ERZ773075.219-NODE-219-length-50163-cov-3.96575_pt1 | contig 50163 bp, 36 predicted proteins | sample MGYA00580614_ERZ773075 | MGnify/ENA primary metagenome ERZ773075 (study PRJEB29015, sample SAMEA2738021) | human oral metagenome | biome: human oral; feature: human-associated habitat; material: dental | place: China | collected 2043 ...
TTTATGATCCTGCTAGTGGTGTGTATGGTTCCCAGGATCCGTTGGGTGTGGGACCGAATGTGGGAACCCCGCAGGGCTATGTGCATAATCCCTTGACATGGGTTGACGAGCTTGGGCTTGCAAAACATCCGAAGAAACCAGCAGTTGACAATGCGCAGTATGCATCAGATCATGCGGTAAATAATCTTACTGGAAAGTCGCACGTTAAAGATCTCGGAACCACAGGCGGCGGTACAAGGCAATTTGAAGCATCTGGTGGAATAAAACAAGCTGAAAAAGATTTCCAAGATCTTACTGGGAGTAAACGGCCATATAAACCAGGTGAGGTTCATGTGGAGAAGTTTAAAGATGGCTCTGATTCAACAGCTATCTTGAGGGATAAAAGCACATTTCCATCTAAAACCTCCTCCACGGGGACGGCACCTACTGTTGAGATTCAGAGGGCTACAAGGGCCAACAATTTTAGTCCTACACCTAAGGATCCTGCAACGGTGAAAGTTCGGTACCCATGATTCTTTGAGCAATCCTCAATAGATGTAGTAATATAGTCTCCATGTCGCAAGAGCGTTGATTTTCTCTAGCTCGCATTAGGCAGTTTTATTTAGAGTTCCTAATCAAATAATTGCTTGCGTATCATTCCTGAGGGGGTACCCCCTTGGGAACTATGGAGTGGTTGACCGTATTTTTTACTCATGAATTGTATGCCGGCATATGATTTAAGCTTTATGCTTTGCTAATCTTTGATTGTTGTGTTTGGCTTCTTTATCTGACCGTATTTACTTTAGGATTATTAGCTAGAATAGAGAAAGGATTTTAAGTAGATTTATGATCCAGTTGGTTGATCAAAAAGTTGAACGGGAAAAAGTGCTCGAAAGCCGCGATTATATTGTGAAAGGTTTTGTGGAATTTTCTGACAAGTGGCTTGTTGATTACTCTTTAAAACTGGTTGCCGCCGAAAATAGTGCGCATCCATATGGTCCTGAACTTCTTTCATTAATAGATGCTTTTAAAGTGGTTGATCGGCCTGATTTAAAGTTTTTTGCGGTAACATGCGATCCAGATGTTTCAGATAGTGAGTCGGTTGTCTATCAAACTCAAATAACGCAGGACGATTTTGAGGAATTGATAGATATATTCATCGCATATAATTTTCTTCTATTTTCCTCGGATTTAAAACATGCTGTTCTTTTTGTTAAGACACTTGATTTTAAATATCTCGCCGGATCGGTGGATTTTCTTGTGACTTATGGAGGCGAGCTGCTGCGTCAAAGAGATCATTTCAAAGAATTTGTTGATAATCAATTTCGTGTTAACGCCTTTAGTCCGGCATATCTAAATAATCTGATGATTGCTTATGGAAAGATGGACTATTTATCATGAGCTAGTCCAGATTTCTTAGCGTGCTGTATCTGTGTGCTCACTATGTTGTAACTAGTTTCTGTTGGAAGTTTTTTCCAAGACCGCCCCACTCGGGTGCGTCTAGTGGAGACTAATGATCAACAATGTTGCCAAGCCAACAAGGCGCAACAATATATTCCCCTCATGAAATTCTATTGTTGAAGATCGCACTCACTCTAGCAAGGAGTGGGCCCAGCAGAACAGTGTAAAGATTATCGCATCGGAAAGTTACTAGCCTGTATCTGAACTAGTGGCTCTGTCGCTTCCTCGAGTTTTCTTGTTCTCATCATCCTCATCAGGCGGAAAAATCTATGTAGTAACAACTCGCGGTGACAGCCATACTAATGAGGTGCTATATGAACTAAGCCTATTGTTTTGGGGGATCTTGAGGGGCTAGGTTTGGCATATTTCGCGCGAAACTTTACTTTTTTCGATGATCTTGCATGTGATGTGCTTGGTTAAACATATTGGGGAGTGTAAGCTGTTGGCAAGGCCACTCCAATTTTTGATGGAGCATTGGGATGATCCGAGTAAAAAGTCCGGGCTTTTTATAGACTTCATTCAAGATCAAATCGCGGTTCCTATGCTATCGGAAAAGTTTCAGACTGAATTGAATGAAGTGCTTAACTATGTGGCTTGGATCAACGTTCAAAAATAAATCTCGAAAGCGTGACCGTAATTACCCCCATATCCGCGCCGAAAAATTCATTTCCCTACCAATGCTATAATGCGTGTTTATGCACCTCAGTCATCCGCCGCGGCTGCGAACTGGCCAGCCGCTGGAGTACTACAGGCAACGTTGTAGTGAACTTCACGATTCTTCTTTTCCCGGGACCGAGCTATTTATCGGAAGGATCATACTCGGTGACTCGTCGCGCGTTGTTCAGCTTCACATGAAAGAGGGCAACGCTGTCATAGTCTCCATTGCTGTAGCTCAGGGCGACAAGTTAGAAGGCATCAGCCTCAACCTGTCCTCTCATCGCATTAAAGAGGAAATGGAGGATAGAGGCTATCAAAGCTCGATTTTTTCTGACGTTCTTATATTCTACGAGAACTTTGTAGTGCTTTACTGGGGTGATGATGGTATCGATACCATTGAGTGGTGGGATCCCGAGTACTGGGATCAAGCATCTTTTATCGAGGCTGCATATCCATGAATGCAATGTCACCATGCACAATCATAGAAAAGTACTTCAGTAACATTCCGCAACGCGCAGTCATCGGGCTTCTCATCAATGGTGTTTGGTATGGGCGTCCGTGGGACGAGTATTGGGTGTTCCGATCGTGCCACTGCGAGCGAGCTAGCTCAATGCTCGCGCTGTATTTCGACTACGACCATCATATAGCCGGAACCTACAACACCATTCACATCGATGACGATGGCTTCCTCACCATCGCCTTCACTTGCGGAACGGTGAAAAATTGCTCTCATTCATTACCTTTGCGCGATAGCAGTCTCCGGTTTGTCTACCAGCGCCATAACATCCAATAAGGGAATCATGATCTCACCTAATAACCTCGCTAACCCCAACCAAGACCCAAGCCAAGACTCAGGCAAACACTTCCACGACCTGCTCGCCAACCTGGCCAACCACAACAAGGACTTGGCATTTTTCAAGTACAAGTGCCTAAACATACTTACTCATCAGGTGGATTGGCCGGTCGACGATCTTATTGGCTATCTCGAAGACCTCCAGACAGAAAACATCCTCACCCCAAAAGCTCTCCAAGAACTGCACGCCCAGGAGATTTTCCAAGACAGCGAGCATCTCATGGAAAAATATTCGATCCTATTAGAGGCTTTGGATGAGGCAAGAAGCTCTGAGGCGCGCAGATTACTATGGCCCTATCAGGTCGCTATTTCCCAGTATGCGATGTATTTCAAGGAAGATCCCAGCGAACGCGTCGCTATAGGTATTGAGCAGCTTGTGTGGAAGAGATACACCTTAGCTGACGCCTCACGCGATATGTCGCACTATCTGCAACACGGCACTCTTCCACACTGCACATATTTCGCTACATAGCTCACTGCGACAACGCCCGTTGATGATCCGCACAATCGCTAACAAAAGTAGTAAGGTAAGCCATCCTCAACGCCTGCGACCGCATCGTCGGCAGATGGGTGCACACTGCTTCGACGATGAATGGTCTTCACTAGTCGCCGCATTCAGCGCTGTAATCCGAACAACTCCGTTCACTGCAGTTATGCGAGGACCTAACATCACCGATGAAAAGTCACTCATTATCAACGCCTGACCAGACACTGAACAGCACCCATGTCAAGCGTGCATACGTCCAGACCGGAAGTTGAGTATGTATGTGCACATATGACCTCTTGGTTTACTGCAGTCTGTAACGAAATAACTGTTGATTTTGAGTCAGCGACCATGTTTAATTTTTATATGAACTCTGGCTGGTTGGACGTGTTGTTACAACGTACTGTAGTGAATCCTCGTAATAATGATACCCCCTTGCCTGTTTTTAACAATGCTCGACCACCGCAATAATAAGGATTGATGATGAAACGAAAAAATACGCAATATTTCATGGTTGCTTTGGCGATGATCGCTATAGGTCTCTTTTTTTCTACAGTGACTTTTTTATTTGATCCTTTCGGTGCTTCGTTTTATTACTCGCTATTTATCTTTGGATCTTTTGCGTGGATGGGGATAGTGGGTCTGGATTTGAGGACTCACTATAACATTATTAATTGGGAGAAAGCGCACCCGCAGATCTTATTTGTCGACGATCTTGCGGTAATTCACGCTTCTCGTTGGGCTAATGTCATTCGAGCTTCTACTCTGGTTTCCTTTTTTATGATATTCGGTTTGGCTCCGTGGTTATTTCCGGGCGCGTTTCTCCCTGGGGGTGGGTTTCCGTCAGTTTGGCATTTGATTTCTTTATGTGTCATGTTTCCCCTTGCAGTCTACTGTTTTTATTTTTTTTCAGTTTCTCAAACGATTACTGTAGGAAAAAATTATTTTAAACGTGAACTTCGCGGTCTTGGATTGCGGTCGGAATTGGTGTCAGAGGATCCCCATCTTGAAATTGAGGTAGCGAAACATGGTACTGCTCTTGTGTTTTCGGTTGCCAACGTGAAGTATAAGCGAGAGTCTATTTTTGGCGACAAAGTTGATTACTTTGATAAAAAATTGGTCCCAATACCGGATGCTAGAAACGTTCCTTTAGATAAATTTTTAATGTGGCTACTACCGGAGCAGAAAGAGTTGTGGAGTTTGATGATTGACTTGATTTGTGAGCCTCAATATAATCCAGGAGCTCCTTCGCGTCGAGCGCAGAATATATATATTGAACTCGCAAAAAAGAGGGAGGAAATTCAAAAAAATAAGGGAAACGAATAGCTTGAAAAAGTAGCTTAAATCCTTTCTCACCAGGATCGCCAATCATGCACATAATGCAGCGATGTCAACACCACGACACTTTTAGTGATCGTCGTGCTCACTGTCAGGCATGAATTTGCGTGTTTGAGTGCGTTCTCGTGCTTTAGTGCCGCGTTTCGACCCCTCGGCAGATCGCCTGATGTCAGTAATGATTTCTATCATCGCTTCATCACCGAGGTTCAATCGGCATCTTTTACTGACAGGGTTCACGCTGACACCTGCACCTTAGTAGTCTTTATCCGCGAAAATCCATACCTCGGGTATCACGTCAGATGAAGTCAAAAATATGCTGGTGTGTAGCAGTGATGCCATATGTTAACTTAGGCTTTGGTCAAGGGTATGTGTAGCGGCCTGTTGTTCCGATTCGATAGGACTTATAGGTCCCACCGAAACAGGAATGTTTAACGAAATGTAGCCAGGATCGTCGCCGTCGTCGATATTTCTGTCGTGGCCTGTAACTTTTCGGATGGCACCGTCGTCAATGTCGATGAGCGTGCCATCCAGACGGAGAATCAGCCTACCTGTTGCTTCCTGATCCGTTACTACTTGTTGCTAATCGGAGGTGCGGGAGGAAATATCCCCTAACGCTTCGTGGAGATACCAGTAGGCTTCTGGCTTGACTGATGCAACTGCCATAAGGCCAAGCGGTGTGCAGGTGGCGGCACGTTGTTAGCGGCGGTCATCGCAGGCCAGGTGGTGGATATCCAGCTAGCAGTGAATTGTGTCAGCTACGTGGGCTTAAGATATCAAGGTAGGCTAGCATGCGGGAAGGATCTCTTTTCCACTTTTATTGGTGTTTTTGGTTAACGGCTAACATAGCAAGTGGGTCTTCTCTTTTATGGCTGTTCCACGCATGCTGGTCTGGGAGGTGGTTATAGGGCTGCTAGTCCACGTCGTGGTGGGGAACCCCAGGGTAGTCTAGTGCATTCCGGCTACGGCAGTGATAGGGGATTGTAGTTTTCGGATTCTTCATGTTTTAGGGTGCGTAGCATACAAGCAGTTAAGACGGCTTAACGGCTTTTGTATGATCCACTAAACACTCGCACAAGGAGATTGACCACACTAACTACCATGGCAAGGAGAAATCCTACTTACGACGAAGTTCTTCTTGCCTTCTTGTTAGTTCTTCACGAATTTTTCGAGCCTTCGCCGAACGTGAAGAGGAACTAGCCCGAGGCTCCGCAATGAGATCAAACATTAGCGGTAACAGGTGTCGTTGTTCCGGAAATAGCCACGGCAAAAACTCCTCAAGCTGAACATTTCTTGGATTAGGTATCGTAATACTTTTCTTTTTGAATTCCTTTTTCTTCGCTCCAAAGATTGAATTACGCGTGTAGTTAACATTAGATGCAATAAGCTCAAACATCTGATCTGAGTGATGGACATCAAGATCAAGATCAGCATTTAGTGACGTTAGCTCCGAGTTCCATCCCAAACCATGAACTTCATTTTTAATAAAAGTTCTACTTTTGTTTACGGAAATTTTACGCGTAGAGGTAAATAAAAAGAACATATAAATACAAGTCGGAAGAATGATAAATACGGAAATTAGATGCCATATCGAGGGAAATGAGCCGTCGTCAAAAAACGCGCCAGGGAAAAGCCACGGCGTCAGACCGAGTGAAATCAAAACGAAAAAGGGGCCTGAAAATGCGTAAAATGCTGCCATTCGAGGTATGGAAATTACTGCGATATCGTCATGAAAGGTAATCGTCGGCAAAGCTCTTTCCCATTTCATTACAGTAAGTTTTGTTCTCGCATCTAAAAATACAACAGCGAGCCAAACAAAAGATCCTCCGATAAAAAAGGAATAAAAGAAAGACGCCCCAAAAGGGTCGGACAAAAAGCTAGTGATAGGAAAAAGAAGTCCCAGCAGAATAAAGAATATGGCCAGTCCGACGAACTTTGGATTCTTTCGCTTCATTCTCGTTCCTTATCGCTATCGCGGTTGGTTGTTGCTAAAAATACCTGCAATAGAATATCACTGTTACGTAGGCTACTACGGTACGTCGCAGCAGTACATCCGGCTCGCCAGGGGTTACATGCACATCAAACACAACAACCGACTCAAAATCTACAATCCCCTCCTTGCTCATCGCAGTAGAGTGTGACGCTATCTGCGCGCACAGATATTCAGATTCCCGTGCCACGGCACGACTATCGGTATAGTGATTGACCGCTCCCTCCGGTGCGCTATCACTTAATACTATGGTCAATCGATCCAGGTTGACATTTCCGCCAATGTCAAAGTCTGATGCCATAGCTGCGGGTACAAAACCGTTAATCACCGCACCGCCATTGATATAAGAATTGTTGGTTTCAAAACACGCTGAAACGTGGCCACAATGCTGCTGGCATAACGCCTCTGTATAGCAACTATTTACCTCAGTCAAATATTTGCCATCTATCGGACTCTAAGAATAGTTGAATGAGCCTATCTTTGCAAAAACCAACGTGGCCCAACCGAGGCACTTTTTGAGGGTCACATCGGGTGCTGAGTTTTACGAATATCGGCCGATGAGCTCAAGATTGGACGTCGGATCCAACGAACCTTGGGAACCGGCCACCCACAGCTCCCACAGCACCCATGCAACCCACCACACCTCACCCCAACGCCACTGAACCCACCGTCGCATGGCACCCTATATATATGAGTATTTCGCGTCATCTGGATGAGTATTGCGCTGTGGAGGGGATTACGCCGTCGGCGGAGGTGGATGTGGAGGGCCTGTCGTCGTGTCACCAGTTCCTGCCGTCGCCGGGCGTCGATGTGTCCACGACGGATCCGTTGTCGCGTCTGGAACGTGCCCGCGCCGCCCTCGCTGCCACGCTGTAGCTGGCCGGCACACTGAAGCTCACTGCCGCTTGTCGACGCCGCGACTTCCGCGCCGTCAGCCCGCGACATGCCGCCTCATTCATACACGTTCAAATTCACCCCCATATGGGTGGTTTTCGAGACGCGATCGAGATATTTCTTAGGGTTTTCATAAAACGCTCTGAGCAGCACGTTTTTCCTAACGAAATGAACCATCACCTGGGATAATGCATATCATCCACAGCCGCCTTGTTATGTAAAGATGACGCTTTCCTCATGATTTTGTGGCACATTTGTTATGCAAAACTAGCGGACGTCTGTGCCGCGCACGACTACCAACGACTACAGGGAGCGAGTGTTACGTGTCTGATCATCAGCACACTTTTAGCCGGGATCGTCTGGTGCAGAAATTTGGTGAGCAACCTTTTTCCTTGGTGTTTTCGGGCCAGGGGTTTAACTGGTTGAAGACGTTGCGGGAGGCGGTCGCTGCTGGTGCTGGCTTCAATGTGAACAGCATTGTGGAGCGTGCGGCGTCGTTAACCGAGCCGGTGGCGGATGAACTGACTGCCGCCCGCCCCTTCGGTTTTGACCCAGTGGATTGGGCATCAAACGACGACGATCCGGCGTTTGATATCTCGCAGGCTGTGCTGAGCGTGCCGGGCATTTTCGTCTCGCAGCTGGCCACGCTGGATACCCTGGAGGCGCAGCGCCTGAGCCTGGAGAAAAGCGCCGTCACCATCGGTCATTCCCAGGGTGCGCTGGGCGTGCATCTGCTGAAGGATTTAACGCAGGCTGCGGAGATCTTGGCCATCGCTGAGTTGATCGGTGCCGCTGGTGTGCATACTGCTCGGGTAAACGGATTTATCCGCAACGGCGAGCTGAGTCCCATGGTCTCGGTGCAGGGGGTTACTCAGGAGCAGCTGGAGGAGGCCATCGCCGCCACAACAGCCGACTCCGTCGACGATGCAACCCGCCCCATCATCGGTCTGCGCAACACCCGGGATTCGTTTGTGGTGGTCGGTCGCCCGGATGATGTGCAGCGGGTACAGTCCTTCCTGCAGGCGCGCGCCGCTAAGGATGCGAAGGCTATTGCGAATAAGGAGCGCGGCGGTAAACCGTTCGCCCCGGTGTTTAACCCACTGGACGTACAGATTGCATTCCACCACCCGGCAATGCAGCCTGCGGTGGATCAGGTGGTGAAGTGGGCGAAAGCCTGTGGCCTGAACGAGGAACTGGCCGAGCAATGCGCCAAGGACGTGCTGGTTAACCCCGAGGACTGGGTTGAGCAGGTAAATAAGGCCATTGATGCGGGAGTGCGGTGGCTGCTGGACGTGGGGCCTGACGGGGGCGTCGTTAAGCTGACGAATGCTGTTGCCCAGGGGCGGGGAGCGTTGTCGTTCGCGGTGTGTGACAACGACGGTCAGGCGCTGTTGTTCGATCCGGGCATGGGGCCGACTCTGCCGAAGAAGTGGACGGAATTCGCGCCGAAGCTAGTCACAAGCAAGACAGGCACCAAAGTAGAAACCAAGTTCACCCGCCTGACGGGTCGTTCGCCGATGATGCTGGCGGGCATGACACCGACGACGGTGGATCCGGAGATCGTGGCCGCGGCGGCGAACGCGGGCCACTGGGCGGAGATGGCCGGTGGGGGACAGGTCACCCCGGAAATCCTGGAGTCGAACATTGAGAAGCTGACGGGGCTGCTCAACCCGGGCGTGAATGCGCAGTTCAACTCCATGTTCCTGGACCCGTACCTGTGGAAGATGCAGATCGGCGGCAAGCGTCTGGTCCAGCGCGCCCGCGAGAACGGCGCGCCGATTGATGGCGTGGTGGTTACCGCCGGCATGCCGGATCGCGACGACGCCGTCGCCCTGATCAAGGAACTGCGCGACAATGGCTTCCCGTGGGTGTGCTTCAAGCCCGGCGCGGTCAAGCACATCAAGAAAGTGCTCTCGGTGGCGCGTCAGGTGCCGGATATTCCGGTGATCATCCAGGTTGAGGGTGGTAAGGCGGGTGGCCACCATTCGTGGGAGGATCTGGATGACCTGCTGATTGCCACGTACGACGAGATTCGTCAGCAACCGAACGCGGTGTTGGTGGTGGGCGGTGGCATCGGCACCCCGGAGCGCGCCGCAGATTACATCAGCGGTGAGTGGGCATTGTCCTACGATCTGCCGAAGATGCCGGTGGACGGCGTTTTGGTGGGCACCGCAGCGATGGCCACCAAGGAGGCGAAGACGTCTCCGCAGGTCAAGAAGCTTCTGGCGGACACCAAGGGCGTGGACTCCTGGGTAGGTGCCGGTTCCGCCGTTAACGGCATGGCGTCGGGCCGTTCGCAGTTGGGTGCGGATATTCATGAGATTGATAATTCCGCCGCCCAGGCTGGCCGTTTGTTGGATGAGGTCGCGGGCGATGAAGAGGCCGTGCAGGCCCGCCGCGAGGAGATCATTGCGGCGATTGCTAAGACCTGTAAGCCGTATTTCGGCGATGTGGAGGCCATGACCTATGAGCAGTGGCTGAAGCGTTACCTGGAGCTGTCCGGGCCGACCACCAACACTGAGACCACCAGCACCGGGACCACCGACAAAGGTTGGACCGACGTTTCCTGGTTTAACCGCTTTACTCAGATGCTGGAGCGCACGGAAGCCCGCCTGACGGATCAGGACCATGGGGAGTTCACCCCGCTGATTACGCTCGCCCAGGATGAGCCCGCCGAGAAGGCCGTGGCTCGCCTCGTGGAGGAGTACCCGCAGGCCGCCACGGATATGCTGCACCCGGCGGATGTGGCGTGGTTCCTGAAGCTGGCCCGCACCCCGGGTAAGCCGGTGAATTTCGTGCCGATGATTGATAAGGACGTGCGCCGCTGGTGGCGTTCGGATTCCCTGTGGCAGGCGCAGGACGCCCGCTATGACGCCGATGCCGTGTGCATCATTCCCGGCCCCGCCGCCGTTGCGGGCATCACGAAGGTGGACGAGCCGGTGGCTGAGCTGCTGGGTCGTTTCAATACCGCGTCGGTCAAGCGCCTCGAAGAGCTGGGCGTTTCTGCGGAAGACGTGACCACCACTCCGGTGGAGCGCGTGATTAACGCTGCGGGCACCTACTGGGCTGGCCGCAACACTGCCTCCGTGATCGAGCGCTTGGGCGATACACATGCGTGGACGCTCGCCGAGGATGCCTCTGAAGCGTCGCATGCTCCGACGGGCGCGCAGCTTGTCACCGAGGACGAGAACCACGCCGTGCTGACCGTGCCGCTGGCGGGTTCCACGGCTTTTGGCACCACCGCTGACCTGACCATTCGTTTCACCCTCACCGACACTGATGGCGCTGTCCCGCAGGTCACCCAGGCCGATGCGGAGGCCGCGATGGCGGAACTTACCCGCATCGCCGCCGGTGGCACGCTCGCCGAGGTGAAGGACGGCACGGCCACCTGGACCACGCGTATCGACGCCGCCCAGACCGCCGACTACAACAACGTCACCGCCGCATTCCTGCCGACCAGCCTGACTGCGAGCGGCACCGCCCCGGACGTGCTGGTTGGACACGCCTGGCCCGCCATTTTCGCGGCTGTGCGGAATGCCGTGATTCCCGGCACCGACGGGGATTCCGTGGTGGAGGGCATGCTGAGCCTGGTGCATCTGGAGCACCACATCAAGCTCGCGGACACCCTGCCCGAGGGCACCGCGGAGCTGACCATCACGGCGCACACCGACGAGGTGAAGGACACCAACATTGGTCGCCTCATCCTGGTTCGCGCCGAAATTGATGCGGACGGCACGCGCCTGGCCACCCTGTCGGAGCGCTTTGCCATCCGTGGCCGCCGGGGCACCAGCACCGCCCGCACCAATTCCTCTGCGCTGCCGAGCGTGATTGACACCCCACGGTCGTTCCGCGCGTTCACCACGGTCACCGCACCGGAAAGCATGCTGTCCTTCGCGCTGGTTTCCGGAGACCGCAACCCCATCCACGTCTCCGAGACGGCCGCGCACCTGGCTGGCCTTCCCAACGTGATTGTGCACGGCATGTGGACCTCCGCACTCGCGGAACTCATCGCCGCCGCCGGCTACAGCGACGACACCACCACGACCGCGCCGAACCGCGTCGTGGAATACACAGCCACCATGCTGGCCCCGATCATGCCGGGCGCACGCATCGACTTCCTGGTTGAGCGCGCGGGCGTCGATAATCGTCCCGGGTGCGGCGAGGTGCGGGAAATCACCGCCACCGTTGACGGAAACCTGGTGCTCAAGGCCACTGCAGTGATGGCTGCACCCGTGACGTTCTACGCCTTCCCCGGCCAGGGCATCCAGTCCCAAGGCATGGGCATGGAAGCCCACAAGAACTCCAAGGCCGCCAAGGAAGTGTGGGACCGGGCGGATCGACACACCCGTGCCAAGCTGGGATTCTCCGTGCTGGAGATCGTGAAGAATAACCCCACCGAGGTAGTGGTCAAGGGGGAGAAGTTCCACCACCCGAAGGGCGTGTTGTTCCTCACGCAGTTCACGCAGGTGGCCATGGCCACCCTGGGTGTGGCGCAGGTTGCGGAAATGCGGGAAGCGGGTGCCCTGAACCAGCGCGCCTTCTTCGCCGGGCATTCCGTGGGTGAATACAACGCGCTGGCCGCCTACGCGGGTGTGCTGTCCCTGGAATCCGTGGTGGAGATCGTGTATCGCCGCGGGCTGACCATGCACCGCCTGGTGGATCGCGATGCTGAAGGCAACTCCAACTACGGTCTGGCTGCCCTGCGCCCCAACAAGATGGGGCTGACCGCAGACAATGTGTTTGACTTTGTCGCAGGTATTTCCAAGGAATCGGGCGAATTCCTGGAGATTGTGAACTACAACCTCGCCGGGCTTCAGTACGCGGTGGCCGGTACGCGCGCCGGGCTGAAGGCGCTGCGTGAGGCTGCGGAGGAGATGGCCCCCGGCCAGCGTTCCTTCATCATGATCCCGGGCATTGATGTGCCGTTCCACTCGTCGGTGCTGCGCGATGGTGTGGCCGATTTCCGCGCCCACCTGGATTCGCTGCTGCCAGACACGGTGGATCTGGACGTGCTGGTGGGCCGCTACATTCCGAACCTGGTCGCCCGCCCCTTCGAGCTGACCCGGGAATTCGTGGAGTCCATGGAGGAGGTCGTGTCCTCGCCGCTGCTGGATGAGATTCTGGCTGATTTCGACGCGGCCGCCAAGAACGAGCAGAAGCTTGCCCGCACAATCCTGATTGAGCTTTTGGCCTGGCAGTTCGCCTCCCCGGTCCGCTGGATTGAAACCCAGGACTTGGCGCTGACAACCCTGGGTGTGGACCGTTTCGTCGAGGTCGGCGTGGGTTCCGCACCGACTATTGCGAACATGATGGGCCAGACCCTCACCCTCCCGCAGTACGCGGACGTGGACATTGAGGTGTTGAACGTCGAGCGTGAGCGCGGCGTGGTATTTGCCACCGATGAGGTGGTGCGCGAGGTGGCCACCGACGCTGATGACGCCGATGACGCAGCTCCCGCCGAAAGCGCCCCCGCCGCGCCTGAACCGGCTTCGGTGACTTCCGCAGCATCCGCCCCAACGGAGGATGGTGCCTTCACCGCAGCCCCGGCCACCGGTGGTCCCCGTCCGGAGGACATTCCGTTCACCCCCGCGGACGCCACAGAGATGCTGGTCGCCGTGTGGACGAAGGTCCGCCCCGACCAGATGGCCGCCACGGATTCCATTGAAACCCTGGTGGAGGGCGTGTCCTCACGCCGCAACCAGTTGCTCCTGGATTTGGGCGTGGAATTCGGCCTGGGTGCCATTGACGGTGCCGCCGACGCGGAACTGAACGACCTGAAAGCCACGGTCAGCCGCATGGCCAAGGGCTACACCGCCTTCGGCCCGGTCCTGTCCGATGCTTCCGCCGACGCCCTGCGCCGCATCACCGGTCCCACCGGCAAGCGTCCCGCCTACATTGCCGAGCGCGTTACCGGCACCTGGCAGCTGGGCCAGGGCTGGGCGGATCACGTCACCGCCGCCGTGGTCATTGGTGCCCGCGAGGGCGCGTCGCTGCGCGGTGGCGACCTGGCCACCCTCAGCCCCATCGCACCCTCCAACGCCAGTGAGCTTGATGCGCTTATCGACGCCGCGGTGGCCCAGGTCGCCGCGAACCACGGCGTGTCCGTCGCGTTGCCGTCCGGCGGTGCTGGCGGCTCTGGTGGCGTGGTAGATTCCGCAGCGCTGGGCGAGTACGCCGAGCAGGTGACCGGCAAGGCCGGTGTGCTGGCGGAAACCGCCCGCACGATCCTGCAGCAGCTGGGCCTGGAGCCGCACCGCACCGTCAACCTGGACGATAAGGATGCCGACGCCGCCATCTTCGACGTGGTGGCTCAGGAACTCGGCTCGGATTGGCCGCGCCTCGTTGCCACCGCATTCGATGCCAACAAGGCTGTGCTGCTAGATGACCGCTGGGCGTCCGCCCGCGAGGATATCGCCCGCGTGGCCGTCGGCGTTCTGGACGCCAAGGACGTGGACGTCACCGGCGCCGGCGAGGCCGTTGCCCGCCAGGCCAAGCACTGGGGCCTGGATGAGTTGGCGGCCCAGGCGCTGGATACCAGCGCACTGCCGTACGCCAAGGATGTTGCCGTGGTCACGGGTGCCTCCCCGAACTCCATTGCCGCTGCCGTCACAGGCGAGCTGTTGGGCGGCGGTGCCACGGTGGTGGCCACCACCTCCAACCTGAACCACGAGCGCCTGACCTTCTACAAGGAGCTGTACCGCACCCACGCCCGCGGCCAGGCTGCCCTGTGGGTCGTGCCCGCGAACTTGAGTTCCTTCGCTGACCTGGATTCCGTGATCGAGTGGGTCGGCTCGGAGCAAACCGCCACCGTCAACGGTGCGAAGAAAGTGCTCAAGCCCGCCCTGGTACCCACTCTGCTGTTCCCCTTCGCCGCGCCCCGCGTGTCCGGCTCCTTGGCGGATGCTGGCCCGCGCGCCGAAACGGAAATGCGCCTGCTGCTGTGGAGCGTGGAACGCCTTATCGCCGGGCTGTCCGCTATCGGCGTGAATACGGAGGTTGGACGCCGCCTGCACGTGGTGATTCCAGGCTCCCCGAACCGCGGCCGCTTCGGCGGCGACGGTGCCTACGGCGAATCCAAGGCAGCCCTGGATGCACTGGTCAACCGCTGGCATGCGGAACCCGTGTGGGGCGAGAACACCTCCCTGGTGCACGCCCTCATCGGATGGGTGCGCGGCACCGGCCTGATGGGCGGCAACGATCCGCTTGTTGAGGCCGTCGAAGCCGCAGGCGTGACCACCTTCTCCACTGAAGACATCGCCAAGCTGCTGGTCTCTAACATTTCCCAGGACGTGCGCGATAAGGCCGCCACCGAACCCGTGACGGTGGACTACACCGGCGGCCTCGGCGATGCCGATGTGAACCTCGCGGAACTGGCCCGGAATGCTGCGGCAAACGCGGCGTCGACAAGCGAGGACGAAGAACCCCGCACCGTGCGCGCCCTGCCCACCCCGTACCGACGCTTCCAGGCCACCACCCCCGACTTCACCGGGCAGGTTAGCCAGAAACTCGACGACATGATCGTCATCGTCGGTGCCGGCGAGCTTGGCCCCTACGGCTCCGCCCGCACGCGTTTCGACGCCGAACTCACCGGCGACCTCTCCGCCGCCGGCGTCACCGAACTCGCCTGGACTATGGGACTCATCAGCTGGGAAGACGGCAGCTGGGTCGATGCCGACGGTTCCGAGATTGCCGAAGAAGACATCTACGACCGTTACCACGACGAAGTGCTAGGCCGCGTCGGTGTGCGCCGCTACCACGACGATTTCGGCATGGTCAGCAACCTTGCCCCCGAACTCACCACCGTCTACCTGGACCGTGACCTGAGCTTCACCGTCAGCGACAAGGAAGCGGCCCGCACCTTCGTCGACTCCGAACCCGACAACACCAGCGCCGCCTACAGCGAAGAAACCGGCGAATGGATAGTCACCCGCCATGCGGGCTCCGCCATCCGTGTGCCCCGGCGCATGGCCATGAGCCGCTTCGTCGGTGGACAAATCCCCGAAGGATTCGACCCCAGCGTCTACGGCATCCCCGCAGACATGGTGGACAACCTCGACCGCGTTGCCCTGTGGAACATCGTCTGCACCGTCGAGGCGTTCCTGTCCAGCGGATTCAGCCCCGCCGAGCTCATGCGCTCCATCCACCCCACCCGCGTTTCCTCCTCACAAGGAACCGGCATGGGCGGCATGGAATCCCTGCGCTCCCTCTACGTTGACGGCCTGCTTGCCGAACCCCGCGCCAACGACATCCTGCAGGAAGCCCTGCCCAACGTCACCGCCGCGCACGTCATGCAGTCCTACATCGGCGGCTACGGCCAAATGGTGCACCCCGTTGCGGCCTGCGCCACCGCCGCCGTCTCCGTGGAAGAAGGCATGGACAAAATCAGGCTCGGTAAAGCCGACTTCGTGGTCGCAGGTGGCTTCGACGACCTGTCCATCGAAGGCATCACCGGCTTCGGTGACATGGCGGCCACCGCGCCGTCCGCCGAACTCGAAGGCAAAGGCATCGACGAGCGCTACTTCTCACGCGCCAACGATCGACGCCGCGCCGGATTCATCGAATCCGCAGGTGGCGGCACCATCCTGCTCACCCGCGGCTCCATCGCCGCCGACCTCGGACTTCCCGTCCTCGGCGTGGTGGGATTCGCAGAATCCTTTGCCGACGGCGCGCACACTTCCATCCCCGCGCCGGGCCTGGGCGCCCTGGGTGCCGCGCAAGGTGGGGAAGTCTCCCGCCTGGCCAAGGCACTGTATGCCCTGGGCGTGAATGCGGACGAGGTGAGCGTGATCTCCAAGCACGACACCTCCACCACCGCCAACGACCCCAACGAGTCCGACCTGCACGAACGCCTCGCCACCGCCATGGGGCGCGGCGAGGGCAACCCGTTGTTTGTGGTGTCCCAGAAGTCCCTGACCGGGCACGCCAAGGGCGGTGCCGCCGCATTCCAGATCATCGGGCTCACCCAGGTGCTGCGGTCCGGGCTGCTGCCCGCCAACCGCTCCCTGGACTGCGTGGACCCGGTGCTGAACAAGCATCAGCGCCTGGTGTGGCTGCGCAAACCCCTGGACCTGGGTGCCGCAGGTGAAGGCTTCGCACCGAAGGCAGGTATTGTCACCTCCCTCGGTTTCGGGCACGTCTCGGCGCTGGTGGCTATTGTTCACCCGGCCGCTTTTGTGGAGGCCGTGCGTGAAGAACGCGGTGCCACCGGTGTCGCCGAGTGGGAAGATGCTGCCACCACCCGCGAAGATGCTGGTCTGCGGCGCATTCTCGACGCCATGCACGGTGGTGCCGCACTGTACGAACGGCCCGTGGACCGCAACCTTGGTGGCACCGGTGATGCTGCCAAGGAGCGAGAAGCTGCCGCGCTGCTTGATTCCGGGGCGCGCTTGATTGATGGAGTCCTTCGTGTAACTGGGGAGTTCTAGTGGCGCTTCCTTAACGCTCTGTGGCGCTTTAGCCCGGCCTGTCCTCACATTTCGGTGGGGGAGGGGCCGGGCTTTTGCATTGCTGTTTCTGAAATTGCCGCTCGTGAGGCGGTCACTTTTTGGGGGAGGGGGCAGACCTCGACTAGGCGAGGCGGAATGCAAGGAAATGCCATACAGCTCACCACGTGGCATATCTGAGTATATATTAAGCTTTTGATGAGCTAAAATGTTTGCATGTAAAGCCGTTTTTCCTGCGAATACGACTGAATCGCGGACGACTCCCTAGTTGACATGACCCAAAAAACTGATAAAATCCTTAAAGAACTATGTGGCTTATGGTGTTGGTCGGGATTGTGAAATTCGTCAGGTCAGCGGCCCGTAGGTCTCATCTGGTTTTTGTATGTATCAAGAGAAAGGAGAGGGCTGTGGGCTATTCGGTGAGCCGAAAAATCTACGCGATTGTAAGTTCACTGCTTCTGGTGCTCACCAGTCTGCTGACTTATCAGCCGGTGGCGCATGCCACTGGGGCCGTGAGGATAGATAATGTTAGGGTGGAGTCCGAAAACACTCCCATTAAGAACTTGAGCTTTGTTCACGTTCGGTGGGACTGGTATGCGGGCAACGTGAGCAACGGGCAGCAGTTTTCTGTGGAATTTCCGGACGTATTGAAACTGGGCTCGGATCAAGGTATTGAGCTAAGAGACGCGGACGGCCTTGTTGGTGGAACGTGTAATGCCGATAGCGGCACTAGAATTGTCACCTGTACTTTTAATGATAAGTTCTCGAACAAAGATAATGTCCACGGGATGTTCGAGGTGCAGGTGCAGGTTGCCAAAGCCCAGAAATCCAAAGAGATCACCTTCAAGATCGATGGCGTGTCACAGGTTGTTCGTCTGCCTGGTGACGATGACCAGGATGGAATTATCGGGGCCAATTACACTGCGCCAACGACGTTTTCGAAAGAAGGCTGGGCTGAATCCGACAAAATTCACGCCCGCTGGACCATCTCGGTTCCTGGCTCTGAGCTGGTGAAACACAATATCAATAGCGATGTTGTGATTGAAGATGAATTGACGCTTGTCGCCGGTGATGTTGGGCACAAGTTTATCAAAAATGGAGGCGAATACGCCGTAGAATACACCGAAGACCAGCTGGATGACCCGCGATTCAAGGGCAAGCCTCTTGCGTACGAGCAGAATATTCATCCGGGGGAAACCAAGCAGGTTATTACCCTGAAGCGTCCAAATGACGGCTGGAAGGCTGATCGCTTCTACCAAGTGTCTTACAGATCAACTTTCGCAGACGGTGCTATCCCCGCTAAAAAAACTGATATTTCAAATAAGGCCAGCCTGCGTGGTACAGCACTGGAGTCAACCGCAGTTTCCGAATTTAAACAGGATGCTAGCGGCACCATCACTGGTGTAAATCGTGGCACTTTTGAGCTGAAGAAAGTGCTCAATCCTGCTGCGACACGCCCGGAGGGGCTCACGGATGGAACGAAATTCCCCGTTAAGGTGACTGTTGATTCTCCTGACGATACATTCGATGAAACCTACACTCTGGATGTTCCTCTTAATGGTGACGTGGTGAAGGGAACCAAGGAACTTCCCGCTGGCTCCAAGGTCACCTTGGAGGAGGTCATACCTCAAGATAGTGCTGTCAAGTATGACGCTCCGCAGTTCACTGCAACGAACACTTCCGACGCTCCGAATCTCGAGGGGGCTGGTTCGTCGAAGGTAACCGTTACTACGGTGTCAGACCGCAATATTGGCGTGACCCTGACCAACACCCCAACGCCGACTGGTGGTTTTTACTTTGACAAGGTCATTGCGGTCATGACGGAAGATGGCGCACATGTTGCAGAGGGTAAAGACGCAGAAATCGCTGAGCTGAAGAAACAGTTCCCCGAATTCACGGTTCACTACACCTGTACCGCTGCAGGGAAAGACTACGACGGTGATGTGACAATCAAGAGCGATGGCACTGCCTCGCAACCCGTCAACAACATCCCGGTGGGCGCACAGTGCAGTTTTACTGAAAACGACGTGCAGGCTGTTGACTATAGGTGGCACTATCACATCCGCAAAAACCAGCAGGGAGACCTGCTTCAAAACCACCCCGAAACCCCCAACGTCTTTAACTACACTGTCACCAATGAACGCCAGCATCTCCGGGTAACCAATAAGTTCACTCCGACTAAAACGCCGGTGGGTAAATTCAAGATCGTCAAGACCGTTGAAGACCCCCACAAGGTGATTCCGCAGAACGAGAATAGGCAATACGTCTTCGAGTACGTGTGTACTCCACCGACCAACCCACAAGCTGGTCAGCTAGCACCTCAAGCCGAGGGTGCCAACGAACCTGAGCCTAAGCAGTTCACGTTGACTGTTGATGGTGCTGGCGAAGTGACGTCCCCTGAGATTCCAGCTGGATATGTGTGTAGCATTACCGAACGCGCTGCATCCGCAGACGTGAAGAACGCAACTCGTACGACGAACATCACTCCGAAGTCGGTGACTATTGCGGCTGACCAGGTTCAGACCTTCACCGTGAACAATGTCTACGCCTCTGATTTGGGTGATTTCACCATCACTAAGAAGCTGGAGAACCCTGACAATGTTGCAGTGGGAGATAAGGAATTTACCTTCCACTACGTGTGCACGGATAAAGCTAAGACCGAAGCCACCAAGGTCGAGGGTGATCTTGTGGTGAAGGCCAATGGTACTGCGACCAGCAAGAAGATTCCGCACGACTTTAACTGTGTAGTCAACGAAGTGGGTGCTGCCATTGCTGGTGCTCACTTGGTCACCAGTGGTCTGAAAGAATTTACCATCGTCAAGGGTGATACCAAGTCCGTCACTGCAACCAACGCATACACTGCGCTGAAGGGCAGTGTGAAGGTAACCAAGGAGCTGGCTGGATCGGCTAAGGATCTGGACGTCGTCAAGCACAAGACCTTCACTGTCGGCTACGTCTGCACCAAGGAAGGCAAAGAGACGTCGAAAGGCGAGGTGAAGCTGAAGGTTGATGAACCCGCAACCATCAAGGACATCGTTCTTGGATCACGCTGCACCTTCACAGAGGACACCAAGGACGTAGCAGTTGACGGCGCGATCTTCGTCGAAGACGAGTCCATTGTTCGCGCTGAAGCAACAGTTGAGGATGAGCGCAGTGAAGCTTCCGCGCGCATCAAGAACAGCTACGACAAACTTGGAACCGTTGAAATTACCAAGGAAGTCGTGGGTCTTGTAGCCGGTTCCTCTAGCAACAAGTCGAAGGAGTACCAGTTCACCGCGACGTGGGGCATTGGTAACGAGTCCAAGAAGGAGACGTTCACACTCAAGGATGGCGACACCCATAAGCTGCCGCAGATGCCCGTGGGCACGATGGTGACGCTGAGGGAAACAATGCCGGCATCGGACACCTTTACCTCCTGGGCTACACCACGCTTCGGTAGTGATACCGCTGGGGCTGTGAAAGACAATGGTGATGGCACCGCAACCATCACTGTCAAAGCTGAGAGCAGCAAAGCAACGGTAGTAAAGGTGACGAACAGCGCCAACATCCCATGGTGGTGGTTTGTCATCCCGATCGTTCCCCTGATCCCGCTTCCCACACCTCCGGCACCGTCAGTGCAGAAGCCGCCCGCGCCGCTGTCCGCGACGCCGACCCCGTCGGTGCCCGCACCCAAGACGTGTGATCCTCAGGCTCCCGCGTCGGGTACCCCGAGTGAACCGGGTGGATATTCGGGTGGACACGGTGCCAACGGTAATGACAAGGGTGTTCCGTGTGTTCCGCAGAAGGGCATCCCTGCCAAAGCACAGTCAGGGAACCCGACACCCGAGAAGCAGAACCCGAAGAAACTGGCCAACACAGGTGCCTCGGTCATCGGTGTTAGCATGCTAGCGCTTCTGGTTGTCACAGCTGGTGCTGCGATGATCATTCGTAGCCGCCGCTCATAACATCCCGACGTAGTGCACTAGGGCTTTAGTGGCCTAGCGCACCTGCGCCCCGGCTCCATGTAATGGTGGAGCCGGGGTTTCTTTTTGCGCTCTGTGTGTTTGCGCTTTGCATGTTCCGCAGTGTTTTACTGTGCTCCACAGCGCTCCACGGTGCTGGGTGCCTGCCACAACGCGTCAATGTTAAGAAAATTTTAAGCGTAGCCACTTTTATTCTTTGCTGGCTTTGGTGGCATGCCGGGCATGGGTTTCGGGTCTGGGGGGGGCGATCATCAACCAATTTTCCCTGCTCACCACCGGATCATCACTTGCTCAACCCCTGGATAGCCCCCATCTGTGGCCAAAAAGTGAGGATTGCCTCAAATATCGCCTTTGAAATGAAGGTTTAAGATGATAAAATCCTGAGCATTAAATGTGATTGGTTCATGCTATAACTCAGCCGCAAGGGGTGAAGAGGATCTGTGAGTCGCTTGATGAATGCTCGACGCTGCGCTCTGCTTGGCGTTGCACTGCTGCTATCTATCGGTATTAACGTCAGCGGGGCATTCGCCGACCTCGCTGGAGCCCACTTTGCCAGAACTCCGTTTGTCGAAATGCAGCTCGCCGAAGCTCACGCAGCAACCTCTCACCACCAATCCGATGTCATCATCCAAGCCCAAGCAAACAACACTGCCCAGGTAAACCACGTCGGTACCGCCGCCAATGCGCCCACCTTCATTGACATTGATGCCCCCATTATCACGGCATCTGCCCTCCCTATAACGGAAAATTCGGAAGTGACATTCAGTTGGCCATGGTCGCTGTCGGGTGGGGAGTTTGAAGGTCAACAATTCACCATTCAATTTCCCAAGCAATTCCGAGTTCCGGCCACGTTTTTCAATGCCCTGCATGACAGTAGCGGGCGCACGGTTGGCGACTGCACCTCGGACCGTCGCACTAACCTGGTCACCTGCACTTTTGATGATTCCCTGGCCGGTCATAACAATGCCATTGGCACGCTCACCACGGAAGTCAAAGCTTTGAGCAGTTATGATTCCATGGACATTGACTTCAATATCAACGGCGCTGACCGGAGTATTACTCTGCCGGGCGATGGCCCTTCTGGCATTGTGAAAGCGGCCCCCACACTTCCTGCTCACATAACGGTGGAAGGCCAGCAGGTTAACGGCACCCTTATTCGCTGGGTGGTCAGTGCGCCGGGTGCCTTGCTGCATGACAAGCTGGGGGAGCGGTCGTTGCGATTTGATAGCCGCCTGTCGGGGCCGCGCAACGCTGTTGGCCATGTCTATATCAATTCCGATGCGGACGAATTGATCGAATACACCGCTGAGCAACGGGACGATCCCTTTTCGGTGCCGGATGAACAGCACCATGCGGCTAGCATTACCCAGGGAATTAAAGACGGCGGTCTCGCCCAATCCATTGTTGCCGAACCTCCATCGGGTGGATGGAAGTCCGACCACTATTACCTGGTGGTTTTCTACTCAACCACTGCCGATGCCCAGCCCGTGGCATCTCCCATTCATCTCACGTCCTATGGGGTAGCGCAGGACATCATGGACAGCATTGTGACGGAAACGGTGTTCCAGCCTGATGCCCCCGCCGCAGCTGAATCCCAGGATTCCCTTCTCCGCTTTTCGACGCCCATTAACCCCACCGCCCCCGCGATCCCCGCCGCTCCCGCCGTGAATCGTGTTAGTCCGATACGCACCGCATCGGAGACGCAGAGCCTCAAGGATGTCGGTGCCTTCGTGTTTCTTCCATTAGCTTTACTGTTCCTGGGGATTATAGTGTGTGCGCTGGTGCGGGTTCTGTCGAAGGACCACTAACTCTCGGTGTCTTGGGGGAAGGCGATCTGTTGCAGGGCGTCGAGATGCGCCGCCCATGCCGTGCGGCCCTGCTTGCTGAGCTTCAGGGTTGTCTGCGGCTTTTTGCCCAAAAACCCTTTCATGATGGTGACGAACCCCGCTTCCTCCAACGCGCTCGCGTGCTTAGAAAGCGTCGAATCGGTGGTGCCCAGGTAATCCCGGGCGTCCTTGAACGGCAGCTTCTCGACGCCCGCGAGCGTAGCCATCAGGGAAAACCGCAGCGGGTTAGTGAACGCCGGGTTGAGGTCATTGCGAGGGTGGGTGCTCATCGGATGCTCTTTCTGTTCTTGCGCAGGGCGAGCATTTCCCACACGGGACCTGCGATGCCTAGGAGTGGGACTATGGAGAGCATGATGAAAAGCTGCGTCAGGGATACTGGTGTGAAGGTCGTAGTAAGCATGAGTGCCAAGTAGCAAACGGACCAGACCCCAATCATGATGCCCCAACGAAGTCCGAAACCACGGAGGGCGGTTTTAGCGACAATCACCGTGAATGTGGATAAGCCGACTCCGACAGCGAGCCACACAAATCCTGTGATGAACAACGGCATGCGAAGGGCGTGAAATTCGGGGTGCCCGTCACAGTAATTGGCTAGAACTTCGAAGACCATGGCGGCAATTATGATCTCATAAGAGGCCCACGCAGGGGTGAAACCGCTGATGCCTTGCGTGCGCATGCGAGCCTCCGTGAGTTGAGCCTGCGCTTCATGTGGTGTTAGTGCGTTCATGTCAGAGAAATCCCATCTTTGAGAAGAATTCGGTTACAGAAATGTGGACTTTATTGGGCGTTTCTGTAAAGGTTGCGCACAGTGATCACCTCCCATACAGGGGCTGCAATGCCCAAGAGCAGGTAGGCAGAGATGATGGCAAGGACGTGCCACAGTTCTAGCGGCGCAAAAACAACGATGAGTGTCGAAGCAAAGAAACCGCCTGCCATGAGGTAATGCATAATGTCCCAGCGACGCTCAAAGCCGAAGCGGATGGGTTTTGAGATGGTCTTGGTGAGTATGAGCATGACTATGCCTCCGAACAGCCATGCCATTCCCATGGCAAAGAATGGGGTGCGTAGGGATTGAAAATCGGGATGTCCATCAAAGTACGCGCATAGCACTCCGAAGGTCATAGCAATAAGGATGATCTCGTAGGCGACCCAGACGGGGCTAAATCCACTGATGCCTTGCGTGCGCAAGCGGGCCTCTGTGAGCTGGGCCTGCGCCTCTTGTGGTGTTGTGGTGTCCATGGCTCCGATTTTAAGAAAGTACTTTCAACTTTGGCAAGTACTTTCCATAGATTACTATTGAGGGCATGCCCCCTGTCACCCCCGCCATCGGTATTGACCTCGTCCATATCCCCAGTTTTGCCGAACAGCTCCAGCAGCCCGGCAGTCGCTTTCACCGTGTATTCAGCGCCTTTGAAAGGCGTCACGCCAGCCAAAAACTCGACCCTGATCAGCACCTCGCCGGGCGATGGGCTGCTAAAGAAGCCTTCGTTAAAGCCTGGTCCCAGGCCCTCTATGGCACCCCGCCCGTGATCGACCTGGAAGATTTTGACTGGTCGCAGGTAGAAGTTGTTCCCGACCAGTGGGGGCGGGTGGCTATTCATCTGATCGGGGAGGTTGCCGAGCAGGTTGCGGCCACCATGGGAGGTGCTACCCCCCACATCAGTCTTAGTATTAGTCACGACAGAGACTACGCCACGGCCACCTGCTGTATCGCGTTGATGGTGGGGTAGTGCACAGTGTGCTTATCCTCAAGCACGAAAATGGGATGTTTTTCGCCTTGGTCATATAGGTCCATCGCCAGGTACGCGAACACCTCATTTTCGAGCCTGCCGATAGACCTATTTCTACGCAAAAGTTTGCACTAACGTTGTTCAATAGTCGCTAAGCCCTACACCAAGCCCCCAACAACCTACCCCGTCGCTACAGCAAACAGATACGCAACCAGCATGCGCTTGATTTCGGCGACGGTGCCGGAGAAGCGGGCGTCGTCAAGCTCTTTATCGCGGACGGCGTAGTTGAGCAGTGAGCTGACGGTGTGCACCAGAATCCCGGCGAGCTCGCGGCGGAGAATATCGGGGGAGCCGGGGGCGAGGGGCTTCATCACGCGGGCAATGAGGTCGAGCATTTCCTGCTCGGTCGCGGCGGCGGTGGCGCGGGTCGCCGGGGTGGATTGCACGGCGTGCCAGACGGCACGGCGGGAGGGATCATCGCGCCAGAGTCCTGCGAGGTGGTCGATGAATTCGTCGAGGAAGTCGGGCCATTGCAGCGCCGGCACTCGGGAGGAGAAGTCCTGAAGCTCGGAGACAATCTCGGCGGTGTCTTGCCGGTCGAGTTCGCAGATGAGCACGTATTTGTTGGCAAAGAATTGATACAGAGTGCCGATGGGTACTTCGGCACGCCGGGCGACTTCGTCGAAGGTAAAGGATTCGAACCCGACGTCGACAAGGACCGCGCGGGCGCTGGCGAGGATGCGGTTGAAGCGTTCGCGGCTTCGCTGTTGCGCGGGGCGTCGGCGCGGTAGGAGTATGTCCGGGGCGTCTTGGTCCATGCGGCGGTTATTTTTCCAGTTCTCTGATGACCCGGGCGACGTGTCCGGTGGCGCGCACGTTGTAGAGCGCGAGTTCGATGGTGCCGTCGGTACCGACGAGGAAGGTGGAGCGGATCACGCCTTCGACGATTTTGCCGTAGTTCTTTTTCTCCCCAAAGGCACCCCATTCTTTGAGCACGTTTTTGTCGGGGTCGGCGAGCAGGGGAAAGGTGAGGTTGTTTTTCTCGCGGAAGGCCACGAGTTTATCCACCGTATCGGGGGAGATGCCCACCACCTCTATCCCCAGGTCATTGAGTTGTGTGAGGCTGTCACGGAAGTCGCAGGCTTCTGTAGTGCATCCAGGGGTGTTGGCACGCGGGTAGAAATAGACGAGCACGCGTTTACCCTGGTAATCGGCCAGTGACGTCGTTTCACCGCTATCGTTGGGCAGGGTGAAGGCCGGGGCTTGGTCACCAATTTCCAGGCGTTTTTGCTCAGTCATAGTGACAAGAATACTCATGTTGCTGTTTCTGCGTGCGCGTGCTCGGGTTATCCACTAGCGTTAGTGTTGTTTATTGTTTGTTTCGCAACTTTGGGAGATTGTTCGTGGCCCGCAACATTGAAGACATCCAGCAGGACATCGAGCGTACGCGTCGTCAGTTGGCGGGTACTTTGGATCGGCTGGCCTACCGCACCCGCCCCCAAACCATCGTTGAGGACGCCAAGAAGTCTGCCCTCCAACGCCTCCAGGAGCCGCAGGTAAAGCAAATTCTCACAGGTGTTGCTGCTGTTGTGGCTGTCGGCGTCCTCATCGGCCTCGCCCGCTCCCGCCGACGCTCGAAGGACCTGAAGGAACTCCAGCGCCTGCTGTCCAACCGTTAGTTCTGCTTATCGACGTTCGCGCCTTCCGCAGCCAGCTCCTCCAAGGCTGCGCGCCCAGTGTCTGGGGCAACGGCGGCGCACAGATCCGTGAGCACGTGGGTTGTGAATCCCTCGCTTAACGCGTCCAGCGCGGTGGCGCGCACGCAGTAATCAGTGGCAATGCCCGCAATGTCCACATGCGTGATCTCCCGGTCACGCAGCCATGTGGCCAGGGGAGTACCGTCTTCTGTCGCGCCTTCAAACCCGGAGTAGGCGGAGGTGTACTGGCCTTTGAGGAACACTGCGTCGAAAACGCTCGGGTCAATCATGGGGTGGAAATCTGCACCGTCGCTGTTGGCAACACAGTGCACCGGCCAGGTATCCAGAAAATCCGGGGTGGGGGAGAAGTGTTCGCCGGGGTCAATGTGCCAGTCCTTTGTGGCCACCACGGCGCTATAATCCTTGCCGTGATCTTTGACAAAGGTGGCTATTCGCCGGGCTACGTTGTTGCCGTCGGCTGTGGCTAGGGGGCCGCCTGGGCAGAAGTCATTTTGGACGTCAACAATGATCAAAGCTCGCATGACAACCAATGATAAACCAAAAGCCCCCAGTAGGCGTGAACCATACAGGGGGACATATGTGCGCCATCAGGGACTCGAACCCCGAACCCGCTGATTAAGAGTCAGCTGCTCTGCCAATTGAGCTAATGGCGCCGTTCTTTGCAACGAAGGAAACTATAACAACATTGCTAAAAAATATGCAAATCCACTGGTAGCTCCCCGCATAACGTCCAGTATCATGGGTGTCTGGGAACACGATAAGAGGAGTTACGGTTTTGTCATCAAAAAACGTGTACTCTCTGCTTAGAGACTTGCAAAATCATAGTGTTTGGAGAAAAATGCCGGGACTTCGCCCCCTCACCGCGCTAGGAGCGGTCGGGCTCCTCGCCGGGGCCCTCATCCTAGGTGGATGCGCCGCTGGTCAGAACAGCGGCGACAAAGCTGTCGATGCGGCAGCCGAGGCGTCGAAAAGCGCCGAAAATAAAAAACCTGAAGCCAGCGTCAAAGACGGGCAAAAGGACGTCAACCCCGCCAAACCCATCACCGTCAAGATCGGGGATGGTGAACTCAGCACAGTCACCATGACCAACGAAGACGGCAAAGTCGTTGAAGCATCGCTGGACAAAGACAAAAAGAAGTGGGAAACCACCGAACCGCTGGGCTACAGCCGTACCTACACCCTGACCATTGAGGCCAAGGGTGAGAAGAAGCAGGAAATGAGCTTCAGCACCATCGACGCGACCAACACCACCACCGCAGCCCTTTCGCCGCTTCCCGAATCCACGGTTGGTGTCGGTCAAACAATCGGGATCAAATTCGACACCAACATCGAAAACCGTCAAGCTGCGCAAGACGCCATCACCGTCAAAACCGAACCCAAAGTTGAGGGCCAATTCTTCTGGCTCAACAACAGCGAAGTCCGGTGGCGGCCCAAAGACTTCTGGGAACCCGGCACCAAAGTCGACGTCAAGGTGGACATCTACGGTGTTGACCTCGGCGGCGGAGTCTACGGTGAAGAAAACAACAACACCAACTTCACCATCGGCGACAAAGTTGTTGCTGTTGCCGACGACAACACCAAGACCATGACCATCAAGCGTGGCGAGGAAGTGCTCAAAACCATGCCGATCTCCATGGGATCCGGCAAATACCCCACCCCGCACGGGACCTACATCATTGGCGACAAGCACCCCACCATCGTCATGGACTCTTCCTCCTACGGACTCGCCATTGATGCGCCCGACGGATACCGCACCAACGTGCAATTTGCCACCCAAATGTCCTACTCCGGCATTTTCGTCCACGCGGCACCCTGGTCGGTGGGATCCCAAGGCGTTGAAAACGTCTCCCACGGGTGCATCAACGTCAGCACCGAAAACGCCGAATGGTTCCAAGAAAACTTGAAGCGTGGCGATATTGTCCAAGTCCGCAACACCATTGGCGAGGAACTCTCCGGCTACGACGGACTCGGCGACTGGAACATCCCCTGGGAAACCTGGAGCAAGGGCAACGTCAACGAAACCTCAGCCTGGTAGATTGCTTGGAGGAGCCCGCCCGCCCCGCGTGATTGCAGGGGGGCGGGTTTTTCATTGCTTACGCGGGACGCTCGCCAGCACGTCCAGCTACTGCACTCCCTCAAACGCGGTGAGAATACCCCGGCGCAGCGCGACCATAACCAGGCCGCCAAGAATAGCGGCGGCACCAATGACGAGGAATTAAGTGCGTTCGGCACCAGCGTCGCCCGCGTCGTAGTACCCGGCGAAGGTCCCGGACAGGGCGGTCCCGACCGCCAGGGAGAGGAACTGCAGGCTCATCATGCGGGTGGCAAATCGCGCCGGGGCGAGTCGGCTGGCCAGGGAAAGGCCGACGGGGGAGATCATGAGCTCGGCCATGGTGAACAGGAAGAGGATGGCCACCATGGCGAAGAAGGGCGTCGAGTTGGGGCCGCCACCCGCGAAAGGAATGAATATGAAAGCGGCGAGCCCGGTCAGCATCAGCGAGAGCGCGTATTTCATAGGGGTAGAGGGCTGCCGTTCGCCGAGTTTGAGCCACATGGTGGCGAAAATGCCGGAGAAGACGATGATGAAGATGGGGCTGATGGATCCGACCCAGGCGGGGCTTACTTCAAAGCCGCCAAAAGTACGGTTGAGTCGCTGGTCGGAGTAAATGGCAATAACGGTGAATTGTTGCTGGTAGATGGACCAGAACATCACGGAGGCGAAGAACATGGGGATGAAGCCCAGGAGGCGGTGTTTTTCGGTCTGGGTTGTTTTGGGGGAGCTGTACATCTGGACGAAGAGCAGGACGGCTGCGATACCGCCGACGATGCTGACAAAATTGGAGAGCCACCCGATTTTCAAAATTCCCGTGGTAAAAAGCACCACAACCACGGCCACAAGCGCGAGGGTGATTCCCAGCACGCTGAGGATTTGGCTGCGCGGAGCGGGGTTCAACACGGTGCTGCCCACGGCACCGATGGTGTCTTTGCGCATGACGGCGTATTGAATGAGGCCGATGGCCATGCCGAACGCGGCCATGCCAAAACCCCAGTGGAATCCGGCTTGCCCCCACATCCAGCCGGTGACCAGTGGGCCGAAGAGCGCGCCGATGTTGATGCCCATGTAGAAGATGGAGTAGCCGCCGTCGAGACGCGGATCGTCTTCCTCGTAGAGTCCGCCGAGGACGGTGGAGGCGGTGGTTTTCACGCCGCCGGAGCCGAGAGCCACCAGCATCAGACCGACCGTCAGTCCAAGGATGCCGGGGAGCAGGCCCAAGGAGATGTGGCCGAGCATGACGATGATGGCTGAATAAAACAGGGTGCGTTCGGCACCGAGCAAGCGGTCGGCAACCCAGCCGCCGCCGATGGCTGCCACGTACACAAGCCCACCGTAGGCACCGACAATGGCGGTGGCGATGGATTCGTCGATGCCTAAGCCGCCGTCGGTGGTCTGGTAGTACAGGTAGTAGAGCAGGATTGCTTGGAGTCCGTAGAAGCTGAAACGCTCCCACATTTCCACGCCGAATAGGTTGGCTAGCCCCCAGGGGTGCCCGAAAAAGGTACGCTCATTTGTTGCCATGTCTCCACAGTAGGGTAAAAGCCCCCGTAAGTGGGATACTTATCACAAACGCGACCGGAAAATTATCAACTTAACATTCGCGCCAACACGGGCCGCCACGCTGCGAGATCGTGCCCGCCGGGGAACACGGTAAAGGTGGACCGCCCGCCTGCGGATTCGATTCCGTCGGCCAGTCCCTGCGCAATCGTGAAGATCGACTGCTCGGGGCGGTCGCCGCGGTTCTCCTCGGAACCCACTGCGATGTCAACGGAAATGTTGTTCGCAAGCAGGGAGGACATGAGTTCCCGCGCGACGTCGATACCCGCAACCACGGCGGGGGAGAGCAGCACCACACGCTGCGCACCCAACTCCACAGCCAGGGCGCAGGCGGCGAGCGCGCCCGCAGACATGCCCACAATCACGTCGGGCTGCTCTTCAATGTGCGCGCCCACGGCGTGGGCAAAGCCAATCGGGTCGGCAAAATCGCCCATACGCTGCGCCATGCCGCTGTTATGCACGTAAATCGGGGCGATGTTGAGGTCCAGGAAATCATTATGGATGCGCTGCATCACCTCACCATCCAGGAACAACACCTGGTTCGGATTTTCCAGCGCGTAGTGAATTTTATGTCCCGTCGCCAGCTTCTCGCCCGCCAACTGCGGGGCAGGATTGCCCAGATCAGCCCAATCATATTCCGGTGCGTCAGGCTGCTGCAGCACCGAAATATTCGGCTCTGCGCGCGTCATCGGATCCGTCCCGATCAGCCGATACAAGCTCGGCACCGTTGGATTTGGTGTGGAAAGGGCGGCGTCGAGAAGCGCGGGGGAAAGAGCCGTGACCTCAGTAACATTCGGAACAATCGCCCACGACACGCCCGAGGCATTCGGTAGCTCAGCCGTGAACGACCAGCCGTCCCCCGACCGTTCCATCGGAATCACGTTAGAACTCAACGCAGGGCACCACAGACCCGGCTGCTGCTCGCCTTCCCAGGTGAACGTAACTGAGGTGTAATTATTCAAGGTGCCCCTCCTTGCGCGGGTAAGGTGGCGGACATGCTGACGCCACCCCATACTATCCGACCATGGCCACTTCCACGAGCCTCCTCACCGCTTATCGACGCCGCCCGCGAAGCCCTCGCAGCCATCCCCGACACCCAGCAACGCGAGGAACGCGCGGAGCTTATGTACGGGGAACTCACGGCAACCGGGACGCCGCTTGTGGAAAACACGCTGGTTACGTTTGTGTGGTACGGCGATGCTCCCCACGGGGTGATTCTGAACCTGAACAAGGTTACTGACATGCTTGATCCCGCCGATACGCGGCTGGAATCCATCGCGGGGACCGGGCTGCACGCCCTTACTTTAGATATGCCCACCGAGTGGATGGGAACCTACAACTACAGCATTCCTGGTTCTGAACTCCCGGCACCCGCGCTGCATGGCGGGGCAGACCGTGAGATGTTTGGGATGCTCCGCGCTAGCGCGGTTGAGGACCCACGTGCTCGCGAATACGTTGGTTTCTTAGGTAATGCGCGGCTGGCTGTGGCGCGTGGGCGGGACGCTGACCGGTCGGTTTTGTCGGGGGATAAGGAGGGGATTGAGGAAGCTCAGGTTGTGAGCCCGGTGAATGGGGCAGAACTCACCGCCTGGACCTGGAAACCTGTGGATGATGTTGCGCCTGCTGCGCGGCTGGTTGTTCTTGACGGGGAGACCTGGGTGAATCAGTATCCACTGGTCAGCGCCCTGCAGGAAGTGCCTGTGCCTGTCCATGCGGTGTTTATCGAATCCGGTGGACCCCAACAACGACAACTCGATTACACCAGCGATGCGGACGCTGGGCGTTCCTTCATCGAGCGGGCGCTGGGCCTGCTGGGGGATGGGAGCGGTGCACCGGTGATTGTTGTGGGGCAAAGCATGGGAGGGTTGTTTGCCCTGCTCTCCGGTATGCGGCACCCCGACCTCGTGGCGGCTGCCATCGCGCAATCGCCCTCGCTGTGGTGGAACGGCGGCGCATGGTTTGACGAGCGAAGCCGACAGGACGGCGCGCCCGCATATCTGCAGGTAGGGGCGTACGAATGGGATCTTGAACGGGATGTCCACCACGCCGCCGCGCTGCTCCGTGCCCAGGGGAAACTCCTCGGCTTTGATATTTATCCAGGTGGCCATGACGCGCTCTGGTGGCAGGCGCTCCTGCCGGGGGTTCTCGCGGAGGTTGTGGGGAAGGTGTGATGGGGTGCGCGTGGCGTGCTTGGCGTTCACCGCCGACGCAGCATGAACAGCATTCCGAGCACAAGCACCGCAGTGGCGAGGATCGCTCCAGAGGCAATCGGAATGAAGGGGCTTGTGGGCTGGTTGTTTCTGGATGTTTTTCGTGCTCTGATCGCGTCAGAAACCTCCACAGCCTCGCCCGCAACGCCGTAGGAAAGCTTGGGTCCTGGTTCGGCGTTGCCCACGGCGCGCAGAGCTAAGCGGATAGTGGTGGACTGCGGTGTGTCCGCGCTGTAGCGCAGGGCTACGTTCTGTTCGCCGGCGAGGAATCCCCCTTTGTGGTTGAATTCGGTGTCTTCGATAATGTTTCCCCAGCGTATTTCTTGGGTGATGGATGTGACCTTGTGGACTTCCGTGGTGTCGAGTTTGAGCCGGTACGGGATGGTTGTTTCGCCGTAATTGTTGGTGCCTTCTTCGATGTCAACGGGGTAGAGGTTGGGCCCAATGACCGCCCAATTGATGGTTCCTTGCGTGGGCGGGGCTTCTATGGCTATTTGTAGTCGTTGCCCTTCGGCAATGGGAATTCGGAGCCATTGTGTTGTGCCGGAATGGAGTGTTGTTTCGTAGCTGCCTGCGTGTACTGTCGGGGCGTCGTTAAGCGTGGTGGCGGTGTGAAGAGTTGCGGCGGAGTTGTTGATGTCCATGCTGAGTTCGGGCGGTGGCGCGGAGGTAGCTATTGTGTCGGTTGTCGCTGTTGGGATTTTCCATAATGTGAAGTCGAGTGGGAGTTCGTGTGCGCCGCCGAGTGTGCCTTTTCGGGTGATCACAATGTCGTAAGCACCGGGCGCGCAGTTGCCGAAAGTGTCGCCAACCACGTAAGACGTTGCGAATCCGCTGATGGGTTGAGTGAATTCATTGGCGGCTGTTCCGTCGCTGGATTCGGAGACGCAGTGGTTTCCGGTGGGGTCGATTATGTCGGCTGTTATTCGCGCCAGCCCGGGTATCGACGCCGCGTCTTCCGGTGGCGTGACCATCATTCCTAACGCCAGTTGCTCACCATGTTTTAATTCGACTTTCCAACGTAGTGACTGCTCTGGCGGGAGAATAGCGTGGTGTCGAGTGGGGTCTGGTTGTCCATTTTTCACACCGCCGACCTGTAAGAAAGGTATCGATTCAGTGGCGGGCGCCGGTAGCGCATTGAATAGTGAAATACCAAGGGTGCAGAGAAGTGCCGCAGCGCGTCTTCTGCGTGTTCCTTTCATACTATTTAGTTAACCATTAAAGAACGTTTAATTGAATAGTAATTAAAAGAATTTCATCCGCATGCACAAAAACCAGGTTTGATAATACAAACCTGGTTTTTGTCTTTGGGGTGGCTGACGGGGCTCGAACCCGCGACACCCAGGATCACAACCTGGTGCTCTACCAGCTGAACTACAGCCACCATTGCTGCTGTTAAAAGCAGCGAGAACTATAATAACTCACTCGTGCGTTATTGCAAAAAGCGCTGGTACGAGGCCATCGATTCCTTCGCGGCGTCGATACATTCGGCGGTGGTGGGGCCTGGATCGGGTGTGATGAACGAGCGTCGATAATAGTCCAGCTCGCGGATGGATTCCACGATGTCGGCGAGGGCGCGGTGGGCGAGGCCCTTCTCCGGCTGGTTGAAGTAGACGCGGGGATACCAGCGGCGGGCGAGCTCCTTCAGGGTGGACACGTCGATCATGCGGTAGTGCAGGGCGCTGTCCAGCCGAGGCATGTGCTTGCGAATGAAGGAACGGTCCGTGGCAATGGAATTTCCGGCCAGCGGCGCGGGATGATCGGGATCGCAATGCTCGGCTATGAGGTCAAGAACCGCCTGCTCAGCCTGCTCAATTGTGGTGGTCGAGGTGCGAATCGCCTCCGTCAGGCCCGACGAGCCGTGCATGTCTGCCACGAGCTCATTCATACCCGCCAGCTGCTCCTCCGTGGCGTGGACCACAATATCGACGCCCTGGCCGAGGATGTTCAAGTCCGCGTCCGTGACCAGCGCCGCCACCTCCACAACGACGTGATGATCTGGGTCAAGACCCGTCATTTCGAGATCAATCCACACCAAACGGTCATGTTTTGACATAGCACTTTCCGACATCATTTTTTACGACATTTTCTTATAAAACGAACCAATAAGTGGGGAGGCAATACCCCTCGGCGCGACGAGCGACGCCACATTCAACACCTTACTCAGCGGACCCGGAACCACACGGCGTTTATTCTTTGCCAACGCTTCGAGGGACTCTTTTGCGCAGGATTCATAGGTGGTCCAGAGGAAATCCGGTACCACCTTATCCACAATCGATTTCTCCTCTTCTGGGATCACCGCATCCCGCACTGGACCAGGTGCAAGAAGCGTGCAGCTAACCCCCGAACCCTTCAACTCATAATGCAGGGCCTCCGTGAATACATTCACGCCCGCCTTGGTGAACACGTAGGTCGCATTATTTGGAATAGGGAGGTTGCCAGCAGCCGAACCAACATTGAGAATAGCACCTTTTCTATTCGCTAGCATTCGGGGTAGCACGGCGCGGGTGAGTTCAAAAACAGCCGTGGCATTGAGCTCGAACTGATTGGTCTCATACTCCCATTCCTGGTCCATGAACGGGCCGAAACTCGCAATGCCAGCAGAATTGATAATGATGCTGATGTCGCGGTCTTTGATGTCTGCGATAAGCTTGTGGCGCTGCTGCTCATCCGACAAATCGCAGGGAAAAACCTCGGCCGTGACGTTGTACCGCGACGTTAATTCCGCAGCAAACTGCTCCAGCACATCTTTACGACGCGCCACCAAGATCACATGGTGGCCCTGCTTGGCCAGATTACGCGCAATAGCCATGCCAATTCCCTGGCTAGCGCCAGTAATAAGTGCGCGAGAATCGGGGCTAGGGGAGGGGAGGGGCATAGTTGCAGTAATCCTTTAATCGAAAATAGTTCTGGGGCAGCTAGCTAAAAATATGGGAGATAGTTCGGTTTGGTGTCCATCGTACCGGTGTGAGGTGATTTGGCCGAAAAATGGCGGCGCGAGGTGCGGGGTGGCTTTAGGGCACGGGTATGGATCGGGTATGGGTGCAGGCGGGGCGCGAGCGGTGTTGGGGGTGGTTCTGGGGTAGCTCCGAAGGGCGTTATTTGAGAAAAGTAGGAAGAAAATATAAGAATTTCCAAATATAAGCCTATGAAAAAGGAGTCTACGATGCGTACACGCACAAAACTTGTAAGTCTGAGCCTGGCAGTGGTCCTGCCGCTCGCTGGAATGGTGAATGCTGGAGCTGAAGAAAAACCAGCTCAGGGAAAGCAGGAGACCGGGGTGGTTGCGCCCGCTGCTGAGGCAAACGGCGAGGCCGGTAAAGGTGCTGGTAATGCCGCTGCTGGAAATGAGGCCAGTGGAAATCAGGTTGAGGCGGGCAAGGGTGCCGCTTCTGGCACGGGTGCAGCTTCTGGCGCGGGTGCTGCAGGGAAGCCTGGTGAAAAAGCTGGTGGAAGCAGTGCAAAAGTCAGCGGCAGCAGCGACAAGGTCAAGGGGAGTAGCGAACGCGGCAAAGCGGGAAGCAGTGCGATTGCTGAGAACAAAGATAATAAAACCCTGAAATTCCTGGGCATTATCGCCGGGATCGTGGGCATTGGCGGCCTCATCTCTGCGGGACTCACCTGGGCGGTGCAGCAGCGGCTGATCGCTAATCCGCTGCCGGGAATCATCCCCAATCCGCCAGCTCCCCCGGCCCCGGCTCCCGCACCTGCGCCAGCCCCGGCCCCTGCTCCAGTTCAGGCAGCCCCTGCGCCTGTACCGGCACCTGCCCCGCAGGGTGGTAGCTTCAGGAACTGCGCAGCAGCCCGCGCGGCCGGAGTACGCACCCCCATTCACCGTGGTGAACCCGCCTACGCGCCGCACCTGGATCGCGACAACGACGGCGTGGCCTGCGAGCGGTAAGTTCTGCGGCTGAGTGTTTATGACTTTGTAGAGTGAACGATGAGCGTGCGTAATGCGGTGGCGGCGGTGGCACCGCTGTGGCTGCCGAGACTTCCGGGGTAGGGGTGAAGGCTGCTGTTGACAGGAAGGTTGCTGTTGGGGGCGCTGCGGGAGACGCTGGTGGTAGTAGCAATGACCGGGTTGAACTCGCTATTGCCCTCATCGCTGCAGTTGGAATGATTGGCATCATCACCGCCCGGGCACTGCACCGCAGCATCATTCCTGTGACTGGGTTGTCGGTCCCTGGGGGTTTACCCGTACTTGAGGTTACTGGCGCTGGCTTCCCCACCTGTGACGCTGCACGCCGCGCAGGCTTAACGACGCCCATCCGTAGAGGTTGGTCCGGCTATTCACTCGCCTTAGACCACGATAAGGATGGGGTTGCGTGTGAGTGAGGGGGGTGAGGTGTGTTTTCCCCGCTACGGCAGGGATTCTCGTGTGATGGGGAGGTGGGATAAGTGTGTTTAACCAGACAATCGGGGTAAGCATGAATGTCAGGCGCACAGATCTAAAAATAACCTCTTATGGGATCTTGAGGTGATCGGAGTAGAGTGTCGGAGGGCGGTGCGGCCTTTCATTGGGGCTGGTTAGTCCTATTTGTACGAGCCTTGGCTCAAAACGATGCTGCACCGCCCTGCTCTTTCCTGGCGGGAGGGCCGATCACAGAAATTAGGGTACTGGTTAGTTATATTTGTTCGAGCCAAGCTTGACTCAAGATTTTTGAAGTGTATTATGGGTTCTGTTACTGTCATTTGAGGAGATCATCACGATGATCATGACTCTAGCGGGTGGTGGTGACGTGAAAATTTGTGAATGGAACTTATGTTCCAAAGAGTGAAAGTAAATTGCGATGACAGCATCTGACAATCTGCCCAAAGTTTCCACTAGCAGTGTCGTTTCGAGGCGCTTTTCAACGACGGAACTCGAACCTGCAGCGGAAGCACAAGGATTAGTTGCGTCAGCTAAATTTGTAGTTGAACGTAGCTCTGTGCCTGTGTTTAAGATTCCCCGCTCAGTTTTGGCTTCGACTATGGCCATGGTTGTATTTCTTTGTGTAGTGTTTTCCCAGGCTCCAGATTCGTCTATTGTGCCTGCTCCGGTGCGGGTACTTGCCCCCGCTCCAGTGCAGGTGTTTGCTCCACAACGAGATGCTGTTGTCATCCTTGGTGTAGCACCGGATACTTGCCCCTGCTCTGGCGTAGATAGTAGTTTATGCGCCCACCCTGATCTCTCAAGGTGACTGAGTTAAAAACTACTCAGGGAAGGATGTACCCGCATTCGCTGTGGTGAACTTCCCTACTCTTCCTGATTTGGAAGTAACAATGGCGGCGTGATTTATCAATAATGATGGGGTGAAAAACGCAAGTGCAAAAACGCGCCGCGACGAAGGTATTGAAGCTGAAGTGCACCTCTCTATCCCGTAGGAGACTTCTTCCTCAGTGTCTGAGTGAAAGGCGGAATAAATGTGTTCAATCAGGCATTCGGGGGTAAGTGTGCATTTCGAAAGTATCAATCCGAAGGCTGGCTTCTCGGGGTTATTGAGATGTTTCGGGTAGGGTGGCTGAGCGTGCCGCAGCCTTTCGTTGGGGCTGGTTGGTCCTATTTGTACGAGCTTTGGCTCACTACGATGCTGCACCGCTCGAGCTGGTGTTGGTGAAAGCTCTGGTTGATACGGCGGGGGTAATGGTTAGTTATCTTTGTACGAGCCAAGCTTGACTTGAAGTTTCTGAGGCGTATTATCAGTTTTGTTGCCACCATTTGAGGAGGCCATCGCGATGATCATCACTCTAGTGAGTGGCAGCGACATCAAAATTTCGACTTAGAACTGAAGTTCCAATATTTGAAAGGAAGTCTCATGACCATCATGATCTTTGAAGATCTACTCAAGGCATGCACCAGCGGAGGTGCTTCAACCCTGGTGTCAGTGACGGAACTTGAACCTGCAGCTGGAGCGCATGCATCAGTCGCGCCAGCGAAGTTTGTAGATGGGCGTAGCTCCGTGTTTGCTTTTGAGACTCGTTTTATTGATGGCCTGGCAGCTCGAGCTGTCTTGTTGGACAGCAAGCAGTCGCAAATTAATCGTGCGGAAGGTGCCATCATGCAGGATATTCGTGCTGAGCATCCTTTGTTGGGGAAAATTCCCCGGATTCTGGTCACCTACAGTGATGGTCAAGAATTTAGTGACATGGAGTTGCCTCACCGTTTTGCCGATGGGCATGTCCGTGCGGGGACTATTGATGGTGAGCCGACCACTGCAAACGAAGCGTACCGAGCAGTTCGCAATGCCACTCCTGCCGACATGAGTGCAATCCTCAATACTGCTCCTGCTGCGGCTGTTTTTGGTGGATGGGATTCTACTCGTAAGAAGAATCAAGTACGACTTCGTAGTGCGCTTGTTGGTGAGATTATTGGTGTTCTTGCTGATCAGGATAGTAGCGGCCAGGATCAGCAATCACGTCGAGGTGGAGCTCGTGTGGATACGGTTGCTATGAGTGTGCAGCTTGACCCCAAAGAGATGGAGAAATTGATTGATGCCCAAGAGGCTGAACTCAGTGATAAGCTGATTGACAAGCTTCGTGGTGAGATAAAGAAAGCCAAGAAGGATAAAAAACTATCAGCATCGCCGCTCGGACTTGGCGGTATTCCACCAAAGCTTGATGCTCTTGGAGGGGTAGCCTGCGGTAAAATTATTCGTTCGTGGGTGTTGAGTTTTGCATCGCTACGGCAACTGCGCTTTGGTGGCAATGAAGAAGCAAATGTTGCTGGTAGAGCCCTTCTTGCGGCGTTTGGTTTGGTGGCAATTGCGCGTGCTGAACGCGAGCTGTATCTCCGCGCTAACTGCGATCTTGTTGAGGCAGGAGCACCGGTTGTCACGCTGGACGAGCGCTATGGAAATAAACGCATCCTTGATCCAATCACTGTAGAACTTGCTGACCAGCTGCTGGAACAAGCAATCAACCATGCACGCTCTACTGGCGTTGCTGACTGGAACGGTCAGATATTGCATGTGGATGGCAATCAAGTGATTCTGCAGGGTGCTTCCGATGAATCTGAAAGCGAGGACTAGTCATGCGGAGCCTCAACATCATTGCGAGGTTCCCACTGGGGGTTTACGTAGGACACAAATCCGATCGACGCAGTGATGAGTTTCCAGATCCAGCACGACTGCATGCTGCTTTGCTTAACTCGGCAACACAAGGAACTCACGCTATTCAGGGCAAACATGGGCTTGAACCAAGTGAATCGGCACTTGTTGCCTTGAAATGGTTGGAAAAGAATCCGCCGGATGGAATCGAAAAACCAACCTCACTACCAGTCTTTACCGGACGACAACGCTTTATGCACCGCGAGGTCGCTCACTCTGCAGGAGGAAGGAAAACGGAGCAACGCCCGCTGTCAGACGGCATCGCTTTGGCTAGTCATGTTGGCTGGCATTGGGATAACGTACCTGATGATATTGCAGAAACGTTGGAGCAGTTGTGTGATGATGTGCCTCACCTGGGTGAATCAGTCAGCGTGGCTATCCTTGAACATGGATCGGTAAACCCAAATCTTCATCTTGACGCTCAGGGGAGTCCTCTAGTTAGCGGTGGGATGATGCTTCGAGTTCCCACTGATGGGCGAACTGATGCATTGATCAAGACGTACCGGAGTAACAATCCAAGTAAAATACCTACTAAGGCAGCGGATAGACCTAAAAAAAATGAGGAACCACTAAACACGCCAGTGACACACGAGTGTTTGGGTAACGTCAAATATTCGCGTGAGGAACCTGCAGTGTGTGATGCGCCATGGTCCCAAATTGTCTTGCTTGAGGTTGCAGGAGAAGATCTTCCGCCTCACCAGTATGTAGCTATTTGCGTCGCTCTTCATCGTGCGATTATTTCGGCTATTGGATTTGGGGCATCCAGCTTCATCACCGGAAAATACGACAAGGCAGTAAATAAAGTACCAGCAAACAGGTTGGCATTCCAGTACCTTCCTGGGCAGTACACGCAACACCTCGGTCTCAAAGGCGCAGCCATCGCAATAATGATTCCGGCTGCAGCGAACACGGAAGACCTGAGCCAGTTAGCTAAGGGACTGGCTGCCGTAAAACAACTGTACAGTAGGGATTTTGGTCGACGACATGTCTACTTCAGTGGGATCTCCGTTCAAGCAGATGCGTTTTGGCCGAAGCCGCGGCAGGGTTGCGTTCGGCTGTGGAAACCTCTTACAGCAATAGTTCCAGAGACTCGTCCAGTGAAGCCTAAAGATGGTACTAGACGCTGGACCCTCGCGGATTCTGGGTTGCTTTCCCTCGCATACGTATGGCGCGATAGATTCAACTCTGAGAAAAAGGGCGAGCAACGTTACCTGGAACTGCGTGATCAAGTGAAGACGCAAGATGCGATGGTGTTTAAAGCACGAACGGTAAACGCAAATCCTAGAAAGTATGCGCATAGAACACACGCTAGTGTTGTCACACAACCATGGCGTGGTCTGTTGTCTCTCGGAACACTAGCTACAGATAAAACACTTGTAGCTATCGGTCAGTCACGTCATCTCGGTGGTGGGTTATTAGTTCCTCATGATGTCTCGAAGGACGACTTTGAGCGTATGATTCAGAAGGAAAAGCACAGCAATGATAAATAAACAAACAGTAAAACGCAGTGATTTCTCCGCGTTCTTTGCCGCACTCAATGGAGGGCATGCTCCTTTTAGCTGGCAACAAGATTTGGTTGATCATATAGTGACCACAGGTAATTGGCCTCACAGGATTGTTGCTCCAACAGGTGCTGGAAAATCATCAGTAGTGGATGTCCATCTTTTCGTTAATGCCTTATTTGCCAGCGGGAATGGGCCACGGGTACCACGTCGGCTATGCGTGGTTGTTGGTCGCCGTGCTTTGGTAGACAGTCAGGCAGATAGAGCGATGAATATTCAACGCACCATGGTAGATGTGCTTAATAACGATGCCGCAAATGATGAGAGTGACATCATATACCGTGTTGCAAAGCTGCTTACATCATTTCACGTGCATGACGTAACTGAGCCCTTTTTGGTGGGCCACATGCGTGGTGAGCTTAGCAATCGCTCCTTACCAGTCAACGAACCCTCGGCCTGCGCAGTAATTGCTGCGACACCAGATATGTGGGGTTCGCGCCTACTGTTTAAAGGTTACGGCAGCTCGAAACAAGCCCGTCCTCGTGAAACAGCATTGATTGCAATGGACTCTGTTTTTGTCCTTGATGAAGCCCATCTTAACAAACAATTGCTGGTTACGGCGCGACGAGTAGCTGAATTGCAGACATTTGGCGTCGATATAGGCGTGCCATGTCTTCAGGTTGTGGAAACAACCGCGACTCCGTCCGAACTTAAAGAGGGACAATCTGAGGTTGGAGTCGATGTTTCTAACCTTGACGGCGCTGATGATGCAGAACTTCTACGAAGGGTTAACTCCGTCAAAGAACTTCGTCGCGTATCAGTAGAAAAGTGGAACGGTGCACCGGGTAATAGTGAGGTAGTCGCGCATGCAGTAGCTGAAATACATAAGTTGCGAAATGATCAGACAGGTTCCGAAGTCGAGCAAAGTCGCACAATCGGATGCATTGTTAATCATGTTGATACTGCTGTCAAAATTGCGAATGAGCTAAAAAAAAGAAAACTTAACGTTGAGCTCATCGTTGGCCGAATGCGAACATACGATCTGGAACAATTGCGTGAAAAACATCCTTTGCTCTTCACCTGTGTTGGCGACAATGAAATTGACGTAGTGGTAGCTACTCAGACGCTGGAAGTGGGAATTGATATTGATTTTTCCTCCCTGGTTACAGAGCTGGCGCCCGCTTCATCGCTTGCGCAGCGATTTGGTAGAGTTAATCGATTGGGGAAACGAACAGATTCAAAAGTTGTTGTTCTTGAGCCAGTGGATTTGGCAAAAGTTAAAGATTTAATGCTGCCATACAAAGGTGATGATCTGCGCAAGTCTTATAATTGGTTGGATGCATTATCGCAGCAAGGTAACGCAAATCCAGCAGCAATGTTAGCCTGTGTTCCACCAGAAACATTGCCGTCTCGGTTGCTCTATCAACGTCCTGAGCTGACGGATCTTCTCGAATTTTCACGAACCTCTGAAGACGCATATGCAGAACCAGATCTTGACTTATGGCTGCATGATTCTCTGGAGGAGCAGACGGCGATTGGTGGAATTGTTGTGCGAGAACAGCTTCCAGGGGATGATTTCGTTGCTCTCGAACTTTTGAAGGCGTTTCCTCCAAAAAATAATGAAGTTTTTCCGGCAAGTTTGGATGTGTTACACCACATTCTATCTCAACTTGTTGTTGACGATAAACAGAGGATTAGGCTGGAACGGAGCGAACCTGATATTCTGCGACGAGCATTCTTTCTTCGCGATGGTGAGATCGAAATCTGCACACCACGACATAGGTCCCGTCCTGGCGACTTGATCATCATCGATCGAGGGATTCCTTTTACCACCGAAAAAGTAGCGGTGACAGGAAATCCTGGCGACAAAGAGCCACCAGAGGCTGTAAAAGATAAATATACTAAGATCCTAACTTTCGATGCTGGTATGTCAAAATCTGAAGCCGAAATTTTCAGGGAATTTTGCGGATTAACGCCAGACGAGGCAACCAGTATCTGGCGCGAATTTGGCAATGCAGATGATGATATTGTCCTATCAAGCTCGATTCAAGATGATCTAAGATTTGGCGAGGTTGTTTCATGGTACGCCGTTACACGTAAAGAGGAGCCTCAAGAAGATAGTGATATTCGGCAAGAGTGGACTTATACGCAGGGGAAAATCTTTCTTGAAGATCATCAGCGTGATGTAGCTGCACGTGTCGAAAAGATCGCTTGTGTTGTTGGTTTGAAAGAAGATTTTGCTGAGGATGTGGTGTTTGCTGCTCGACATCATGATGACGGTAAATCTGATAGCCGATTCCAGAGCATGCTTGGAGCACTAAAATCTGAAAAGAGTCTAGCAAAGAGTGAAGTTCGAACTCGTCAGGAAACGAAAATTGCTAGGCAACGAAGTGGTCTGCCTCAAGGGTGGCGGCATGAACAAATGTCGGTTGCTTTAGTCGCCAATGAAAGAGCGCAGGGGAAACTAGAGTGTTCGGATCTTGCTTTGCGAATAATCGGATGCAGCCACGGACATGGGAGAAATTCTTTTGCGCATACAGATCGCATTCTGTTGCCGCAAAATAGTCAGGATCCCATTTCTGATAATCTGCAGGAACAAGCGCATGAGCTATTTTTCACCGGTCGATGGGAAGAGTTAATCGAACGAACCGACGTCGAATTTGGTCCATATATGACGGCATATCTTGAGGCGCTTGAACGGGCGGCTGACGTTCAAATTTCGGCGGAAGGAAAATGATGTCTACAATTACTCTCGCGGGCGACTACCGTTCTGCGCTCACTCATTTCGCACTGTATGGTTTAGCAATGCTAGCTGAGACACACCATCCAGGCGCTGTAACTCTCGGATGGAGTGATGAAGTCATACCCAAAGCGCAGCTTGATATTGAAGGTGTGGGCTTGGATGCCGTGGCTGAATATATCCTGCAGTATTCGGTTCAATTAAGTTCAGTTGATAGTTGGGTTAATGTCAATAATGAGTATGGAAGTGGAAAAAAGAAAGCAATATTTTCTCCATTTTCGCCGCGCATACGTGGTATTGACGCTCAAGCTAATCTAAACGATTGGCATAATCATCAAAAGGCTAGGTTTAATGCGCTAAACCAATTGACTTTGGACGGTGATTTGCTTTCGCTTCGCTGGATATTTGGTCTTGGTGAGGCTGCGTACTGGCGTTTTTTACGTAAGGAAAATCGGCCAGATCATGGTGCGTCCAGGTGGGAGATGAAAACGAGGAACAAAGGAGAAGAGTTTGTTCAGTATCGGCTTCGACCGCTGTGTATTGAACTTTCTCAATGGAGTATAAGTGATATTTCCTCTGGCATTACCGGCGTAACTCTTCGCGACACTATAGGAAAAAATGCGATTGATTCACGTACGTCAACTGGTTTTACCCCACCAGGTCCTGCCGATGTTGCGTTAACATTCGCTGCTCTTTTAGGGATTGCATGTTTTCCTGTAGTGAGGAAGATTGATCAGCTGAGTATTACTCCGGGGGCCTGGCCTTCCGACATACTTCACCCAGATAATATGGTTCTTCCAATCTTTACTCAGAAGATAACACCAGCCAGGTTACGCGCAATATTACGCAGCCAGGCATTTGCAGAGGCAGTGGAGCAAGTGTGTGGTGTTGAGGCTGGCATTGTGGAAAATAACACGGCACGTGTGCTTGGCTCTGCTCGTTCGGCTGTATGGCTTAAAGATCGTGGTGTGAAGGCCGTAGCGAGGTTTCCGATTTTGCTTGCGGGAAGCTCATCGGCACCTGAACGTCAAGTTCAGTATGGTACGGCGGTGCCATTATGAGTTACCGCGAAGATGCTGTGCTTCCCATTTCTTTGGTAGCGCAAACAGTGTATTGCGAGCGTCGAGCTTGGCTAGAAGCAAATGGTGAAGCGACCGACACGTCACAGATGCAGCATGGACATTCGTCACATCACGGAGTAGATGATCCGGCGACCTCGCGAAGTCAACAACGTCGTTCAGTTCAGGTCAAGTCCGATGAGTTAGGTATTATTGGCAGATGTGATGTCGTTGAACCTGTTGAGAACGACTCGATGAGGGTGGTGGAATATAAATCCACTCCGGTCAGGAAAACTCCACAAGTCACTGAAGCTAACCGTATTCAACTGGCTCTTCAAGGTATATGCCTTAAGGAATCAGATGAAAATATAACTGAGTATGCAGTTTATTTTACTGATCATAACAAGAAGATGCCTGTTGAACTCACTGAAAAAGATTTCAACTTGGCGAGAAGCTTTGTTGATAGAACTCGTAGTATTATCGAAGGCACCATAGCTCCTGGTCCACTCGAAGACTCACCTAAGTGTAGTTGGTGTTCACATGTTAGTGTCTGTCTTCCAGATGAGCATCTAGGACGTGTGACTTCCCAGAAGATCGTTCCGTCGAAACCCGATAGCCAGGTCGTGCATTTGACTGTGCAGGGTGCCCGCGCATCAGTGCGAAAGGGAAGGATGATAGTCCAATCCAAAGGTGAGCAGATTGGTGATGTTCCCTTGGAGAGGATTCATAGTGTTGTCGTCCATGGCAATATTGACCTTTCCTCCGCACTGCTGCGGGATCTTATGTGGCGTGATTACACTGTCATTTGGTGTTCTAGTAGTGGTCGTGTCTATGGCTGGTCGCAACCCGGAACAGGACCAAATGGTTTGGCGAGGGTCCAACAGCATGTCTTGTCGGCGCGTGGAAGCGTGCCGATTGCTACAGAGATGATCTCAAGTAAGATAGCAAATCAAGCAACGCTGCTTCGGCGAAATGGCGATGCTGATCATGCGGTCAAAGAATTGCGAAAGTTGCAGCAAAATGCACTCAAAGCTGGATCGTTGCCCGAGTTATTCGGGATTGAGGGTGACGCGGCAAGCTTATATTTTGGTGGCTTTGAAACGATGCTGAGCACAGCCACTTTGCGGTCGCTAGGTTGGTGGTGGCAGGGTAGGACCGGACGTGGAGCAACGGATCCGCTAAATATCTTGTTAAACTACGCGTATGGCTTACTCTCGTCGGAGTGTATCCGTGCAATCCTCACTTGTGGACTGGATCCTCATGCGGGATTCTTGCATAGCAGTAATCGGAATAAACCAGCGCTTGCTCTTGATCTTATGGAGGAATTTCGCGCAGTTGTAGCAGATTCTGTTGTTTTGACACTAGTTAATCGTAGGCAAATTAGTGGGGGAAGCTTTTTATCGGCTGGTGATAGTCTGAGGTTGTCACCCACAGGTCGTACTGCAATTATCAAGGCATTTGAGCGGCGGATCAACGCGGAATTCAAGCATCCTTTCTTCGGTTATTCAGTGACATGGAGACGTGCAATTGAGATCCAAGCGCGAATGATTCTTGGAGTACTAAACGGTAGCCACGCCAGCTATGTAGGTGTCAAAGTAAGATGAGGCGTGACGACACACGGCGCACACTAATTGCGTATGATGTTCCTAACGATAGACGGCGTGGAAAGATAGCGAAGTTGCTGGAAACCTATGGAGATCGCATACAATACAGCGTCTTTGTGGTTGATATCATTCCTTCGAAGCTTCTACGGTTGAAGGATGAGATTGGGAAGATTGCTCAACTAGACGAAGACTCGGTATTATTCTGTGACTTGGGAAGGTTAGCCGACCTGGGGGAACAGAAGTTTAGCTATGTTGGATTGTGTAGGGAAATAACAGACAATGATGTGATTATCATGTAGTCTGCTCCCAGCGAGCTTCAGGTACTTCACGTAAAACCTGGGTTTCGCTCGCGATCAAAAAAATCCACCTCAAACTAGCTTCTAGCGCTGCGCATTCGTGTACAGTTGATCATACATCACGAGCGATTCGCCTCACGCTCGCGAAGCCCTTAGTTTTAGCAGTTCAAAGCTACTAAAATTTGGGGGCCGTCTCTTCCGCTTATGTGGAAGACTTTCATTGAGGCTGGGTACCTCGTGATGTCCAGGCCAGCAGCAGCAGCGTCTCTTCCGCTTATGTGGAAGACTTTCATTGAGGCACATCAGCATTCACCCAAATATCTGGCTTGTTTTCAGGTCTCTTCCGCTTATGTGGAAGACTTTCATTGAGGCAACGACTCACGAGTAATCAGGTTGAAATCAGGTGCGTCGTCTCTTCCGCTTATGTGGAAGACTTTCATTGAGGCACGGCCGCCCCATTCCTCCGGCTTCCAGATCGTCGGGTCTCTTCCGCTTATGTGGAAGACTTTCATTGAGGCTTCCGGGAAGTACACTTCACTACCATCAGGGGCCAAAGTCTCTTCCGCTTATGTGGAAGACTTTCATTGAGGCCAGAAACCGGCTTCACTTGATGTTAACTACATTGAGAAGTCTCTTCCGCTTATGTGGAAGACTTTCATTGAGGCCTCCTTATTCGTCGTTCGTAACGTAGGTTGTCTTCCGTCTCTTCCGCTTATGTGGAAGACTTTCATTGAGGCATGGGGGCAATGTTGGCGATCTCGAATGCTGATGCGAGTCTCTTCCGCTTATGTGGAAGACTTTCATTGAGGCAATTAGGTCTTCCGTCACAGTACTTGTTCTAGCCATGTCTCTTCCGCTTATGTGGAAGACTTTCATTGAGGCCGTGCCCGGCGCGCTACTTCAGCGCGGAGCTTGTCGTCTCTTCCGCTTATGTGGAAGACTTTCATTGAGGCGATATGCTGGTGTACCCAGCGGCGACACGTGCCGGGCGGTCTCTTCCGCTTATGTGGAAGACTTTCATTGAGGCTTCCGACTCGGCTAGTTCCTGCTCAGTGAGCGCCGCGGTCTCTTCCGCTTATGTGGAAGACTTTCATTGAGGCAGCATCATTGATTCATTCAGCGCTGTAGGCGGTGCGTCTCTTCCGCTTATGTGGAAGACTTTCATTGAGGCTGGAAAGACCCTGTTGGCAAACTCGCTAAGGCCGTGAGTCTCTTCCGCTTATGTGGAAGACTTTCATTGAGGCGGGACGTCGATTATCACCGAGGAGATCCAGTCGGTCAGTCTCTTCCGCTTATGTGGAAGACTTTCATTGAGGCCCGAGGGCACTATACCGCTGCAGACGCAGAGCCTGCGGTCTCTTCCGCTTATGTGGAAGACTTTCATTGAGGCATGTTGTGCTCAACCGCCGAGGTCCATGCTGATAGGTCTCTTCCGCTTATGCGGAAGACTTTCATTGAGGCCAGGCGGAGGCCGTGGGGGCCGTGGAGGCTTACCACTCGTCTCTTCCGCTATATGCGGAAGACTTTCATTGAGGTGGGGAACATTCCCGCGTGTACGGCGAATTCTGTTGTTTCCTCCATTGTTATGGAGGCTTTCATTGAGGGCAGGGTAAGTGTGAATTTATCCCCAGCTTTGGTTTTCTGCTGCTTATATAGCAGACTTTCATTTTTGATGAAATAAAGTTGTCATGGCGTTGAGAAAATTAAAAGTCAGTCTTGCTTTGTTTCTGTGCATGCGAGACTGCAAGAAATTAGAAAGGCTTGTCTCATAAATGCAAAAGCAATGATCTTGGGCATTAGTTTAGCATTAGTTGTGACGCTGTCAATATACTCTACGTTGCATTTTGAAAATGCTTTCTTCGGGTAATAAGGTGTCCACGGTAGATGTGATCCTACTCACAAATGATGCTCAAGTTGCATAGTTGGTGCGTATCCTTATTGGTGATGAAATCGTAGATGGCTGCAACTGTGAATCAATATGTGGCTGTTAATCGTTTCACCTGCGTAGCCCGTTGTGGTTTGGTGTTGGCAAAAATTATATTCCTGCCCAGAATTGTCAAATTCACTAGGATTGAAAGTTAACGTGTATTTCTAATTTTCTTCTAGTATGTCAAAGATCTCGTATTGCAGTTTTTTATTACCTCCACGCTCGCATGCTTCTAAAAATGCCTTTTTCTTGTTATGATCGTCGCCTTTTGTATTTCATAAATAGTGGTAGCTGTGACACATTTTCTTATGGCATCAAGCGTCAATATATTCAATTCTCGAAGAATAGTTAGAAAGGCTTCTAGTGGAACATCTGCTGAGATGTTGTATCTTTTGACGGTTTCCCTCGCAGTTGACCTATCTCATTTCGGATTCTAGAGCGGCTCCGTCGTTGTACTCATCTGGAACTCCGGCACTCAAAAATCCACCCCACACCCCACCCCACACAAACAAAAAGCGCCCCCGGCAGGATTCGAACCCGCGACCAGCCGGGTAGAAGCCGGATGCTCTAATCCACTGAGCTACGGAGGCATGGAAGGTTTTCTTCCATCAGGGAACTTTACCGCATCTATCTACGCCTACACCACACGGCCCTACACCACTCCACACAACCCACCCACCCCCGCCTGTACGCCTTCGTGTCTGCCCCACCTATTAGTGTTTAGTGCATGACGTCATCTTCTTCGGCCACCCCCACGTCAAACTCAGTCGGTGCCACCTCCACCCCAGCAAACACTGAGCGCACCGCGGCGTCGTCAAGCAGTGCCCGCGTGACCTGGCCGTTGTTTGTGTTGTTTTGTGTCACAGCGGGTGTTGTGGGTGCGGTGGTGTCGGCGGGTTTCTTAGGGGAGTCGTTGGCGGCGTTGGGTATTCCTGATCCGGGGCCGTTGACCACGGCGGGTTTGCCATTTTTCCGGGCGGCGGCGTGGATGTTGGCGGCGTTGTCGGTGGGGTCGTTTTTGTTCGCGGGCTTCCTGTGCTCGCCCCGGGAGCTCCGAACACCCACCACGCCCAGCACCGCACCCCGCGACAACCACAACACGCACGACAACTCAAACACCCACCCCGCCCTCCGCTTTGCCATACTGAGCGCGGACGGCACGGTGGCGTCGAAAACGGGTGCGGTTGCGGCGTTGTGTTTTGGTCTCATCGCCTTGTTGATGGTGCCGATGTATTTGTCGGATGTGTCGGGCCAACCGTTGGCGGACGCGATGCAGCCACAGAATTGGTCAACAGCAATAAACCAGGTGTCTACGTCGTTGGCGTGGCAGTGGTCGGCGGTTTTTGCGCTGGTGACGGGCGTGGCGGCGCTGACTACGCACAGGTGGATCATGCAGCCGGTGTGGTTGTGCGGGGCGGTGTTGATGATTGTGCCGCTGGGCTTGGAGGGCCATTCGGCGAGCGGCGGCGATCATGATTACGGCACGAATTCTTACCTGTGGCATGCGGTGTTCATGGTGTTGTGGGTTGGGGGTTTGATGGCGCTGATTGCGCATGGTCGGCGGCGGGGGCCGGGCATGGTGGTGGCGGTGCGTCGTTATTCGGCGGTGGCGTTGGCGTCGGCGCTGGTGATGACGCTGTCGGGCCTGATCAACGCCGCGATTCGTATCCACTGGTCGGATTGGTTCACCACGAGTTATGGCACGTTGATTCTCACTAAAACCGTCGGCGTGGTGGTGCTCATCATGATGGGCTGGCTGCACCGCCAGGCCACGA
>ERZ773075.220-NODE-220-length-49817-cov-50.8851_pt1 | contig 49817 bp, 44 predicted proteins | sample MGYA00580614_ERZ773075 | MGnify/ENA primary metagenome ERZ773075 (study PRJEB29015, sample SAMEA2738021) | human oral metagenome | biome: human oral; feature: human-associated habitat; material: dental | place: China | collected 2043 ...
CGCGCTCGCGCATCTCGGCGGCGGCCTTGTTGGTGAAGGTGATGGCCAGGATCTCCCCGGGACGAGCGCGGCCGGTGGCGATGAGGCGGGCGATGCGGTGGGTCAGCACCCTGGTCTTCCCGGACCCGGCACCGGCGATGATGAGCAGCGGGGAGCCGGAGTGGGTGACGGCGGCCTCCTGGGCGGGGTTGAGTCCGTGGATGAGATCGGCCGGGTCCGCGACCGTCACGCCCCAGGCGGGGCCGGAGTGGCCGGAGTAGTGGTCCGGCGGCGCAGCGCCGCCGGCTCGGGCGCGGGCAGCGGCGGCGTTGGCCTGGGCGCGGGCGACGAGCTCGGCCGCCTCGTGCCGCCTGTTCTCCCAGGCCTCAACCTCGGCCCGCTCGGCATCCGTGGGGACGTAGACGTCGGGGTCGTCGTCCCAGGGCTCGTCCCAGCCGTCGTCGGCGGGGGCGAGGGCGGGCAGGGCGGCGTCGGTCGGGGGCGTGGGGCCGGTGCCGCGGCCGGGCATGGACAGGCCGCCGAAGAGGGGGTTCATCGCGTTCATCGTAAGGCCAAGCCTAGGCCAGGCCAGCGATGCCGGGCATCTACGCGCCTCCATTCATGTCACACCCACAGGCTAACGTGAACGACACAGCAGCACCGGCAGCGGGAGCCGGTTCACGCCTCATCATAAGGAGCATCAATGTCAGCCTCTCTATCCACCCTATTCTCATCCCTCACTTTCGCCGGCCGTCACACACTGATGAACATCCTTCTAGGAGTTTCTTCATATTTAACATTAAGACACTTCATATTTAATTCCATGCCATTAAACGACCTAAATCAGTCGCTCTCGTTTCTGAGCATTAAAACCAATTCGATGACAGATGTCGAAGCGTGGATGACCGCACACTCTTCCACAATTCAGAGCATCTCAATAATGACGTTCTCGATCGCCCTTCTGTTTGGAACAAGGGACCACGTTCTACCCAGCAGATCAACAGCCACTCTGATTTTATCCACCATACTATTCTTCTCCGCAGGAGGAGCCCGATGGACTATACTGACACTATTTGCTCTAAGACTAGCGGCCGAGTACTTCCTCGAAAATATAGGATTCGACGAGCACGCTGACTTCAGACTATGCTCCATCACGGTAGCGACCACCAGTTTCCTGTGGATCCCGATGGCGTTCGACATCCTCCTTCAAAATCACCCAGTCGAGGAGAGCATACGAACCTGAGGACGCCAAAATTTCGCACCGACCACCAGTCCCCCACCCACGTTCTTCCATGATTCAAAATCGATTTTATTCCACAACAAGCGGCGCTGACCGCGGAGCAGCACGCCTGGGCCGACGCCGTCGGGCGGGAGATCGGAGAGAAGAACCTGAAAACCCTGGCGACCTTGATCGGCCGGGTGGCCGACGCATCGCGTCGCTATCGGCAGTCCGCCAGCGAGGAGCGCTAGCGTCAGCCGGCGACCATCTCCTCCTGCCCCCGGGCGATGGCCGGTCGCCGAGGGGCTACGTGTGTCCAAATCCGCCACAAAGGAGCCAAGGGCCCGATCAGGCCGCTGGCAGAACCGCGGAATCATGCGGTTTTCCTCAGTCGAGACGAGCCCGGTCGGGGCCTTTGTGGCAGATTTGGACATTGCCCGGATGATTCTGGGCATCCCGCGCCAGTTACCGCTGCAGAAGGATTCCGCGAAGGAGACCGCTCACCGAAGGCGCCCATCCTTGAGCAGTCTCAGCCGCGAAAGAGTGGGCACATCAGAGCGGCCGGGTCTCGGTGATGACGACGTGCTGCTCGCGGCGACTGATGAGCCAGGTGCCGTCCACCAGCACGAGCGTGTCGGTGTAGCGGATCGAGTTGTCGACCAGAGCATCCTTCCCGTCCTGCTCCTGGACGAGGATGGCCTTGCCGTAGTGGACGTCGGTGGCGGTGTCGCCATCGATCGTGATGACCTGCTGGCCGTTGAAGTGGTAGGCGGTCTTCACCGTGGACATGGCCTCGCCGAAGATGAGGTCCCGGCAGCGGGAGAACTCCACCCGCACGATGTCGGTGTAGTCCTGCTCGAACAGGCTGACGTCGTCGCCGTTGCTCAGACGGTCCCAGACGTTCTTGTCCGTCATGATCAGCTCCCGCCCGGTCAACGAATGACGCGGGCGACGTCGGCCCGGACGCGCTCGGGATCATCGGTCAGGGGGAAGCCGTAGGGGCTCGAGAGGGTCACCGGGCGACTCGCGTTCATCGCGGTCATGAGGCTGATGCGCGCGTTGTTGTCGCCCAGGGCGTCAAGAAGCGCGGGGATGGCTGCGTAGAAGCTGCTTCCGCCGTCGCCGTCCATGTCACCACCATGGGTGAGGACGACCGCGTCGACGTCGATCACGAAGGGGCGCAGGTGTCGGCGCAGGAGGGCGAGGCCTCCACGACCTCGACACCGCCCGGCAGTGAGCGCCGGGCTCGGGCCGCGTTGCGGCTCTGGGCGCGGACGGTGACGCCACGACCGAGCGCCTCCTCGACGACGACGCGGCCGACCTGGCCGGTGGATCCGATGACGAGAACGGTGGGCACGAACAGTCTCTCCGTTGCGGTTAGACATATTGGACGTAAGAGGCGATCGCCGCCGAGCCAGCGAGCACCGGGCCGGCACGCACCCCCCCCGGTCGATAGCCCATCCCGTCCGTCCGAGCGCCTGACAACCAGGTCCTACCAGGGCCAGGCGCCCCGGCCTTTCTCCCGGTCATTTCCGGAAACTCACTGGAGCATATCCTTGCTCAACCTAGCGCGAATCTCGTACTATTCGTTTTACGTAGTAGTTCACGACGGCGACAGCGCCTCGCTGTCGAGTGAGCCCCCGGGAGGGATCCGTGATTCGAGCAATTGAGTACCGGAGATTCGGCGGCCCAGAGGTCCTGGAGGAGGTCGACCGCCCGGAGCAGGCGCCCGACGATGGAGAGGTGCGCATCGCGGTGCGCGCCGTCGGACTCAACCCCATCGACTTCAAGATCTTCGAGGGCGACCTGCAGCCGGTTGAGCGGGTTCAGCGCCTCATTCATCCTCGGCGCTGGCTGGAGGGCGCATCCGCCCGCTTCCCCCGGGGCGTGGCCCGGGACTTCGCGGGAGTCATCGACGCAGTCGGCGCAGGCGTCACGGGCCTCGCCGTGGGCGACGCCGTGCTGGGCACCTTGCGAAGCGCACCCGGCCAGGCCGACACCCGCGGAGCACTCACCACCGCGCTGGTGGCACCCGCCGCCGACGTCATCAGGAAGCCGGCTCCCCTGTCGTTCACGCAGGCGGCCTGCCTGGGCGTCGCCTCGCAAACCGCGTGCGGCGCATTCAGACAGCTGGACCTGCGCGACGGCGACGTCATTGTCATCAGTGCCGCCGCGGGCGGTGTGGGCTCGATCGCCGCGCAGCTCGCCTTGAGCCGCAGTGCCACCGTGATCGGAATCGCCGGCGCTCGCAATACCGACTACCTCCGCTCCTTGGGCACCATTCCGGTCGCCTATGGCGAGAACCTGACGAGCCGGGTTCGCGAAGCGGCCCCGGCGCCCGTCACCAAGCTCCTCGACTGCTATGGGCGTGGCTACGTGACGCTGGGACGCGAGCTCGGCCTGCCGGGTCGTTCCATCGGGACCCTGGTCCCCTCACCCGCGGCGATCCTCAGGGGCGCGCAGTTCACCGGGGGACGACATGGTGGACGCGGCGACCTCGAGGAGGTGGCGCAGCTGGTGGCGGACGATGCCATCAAGGTCGAGATCGCTCACACGTACTCCCTCACGGTTGAGCAGGTTCGCGCCGCCTACACCGAGCTGGCAAGGGGCCACGTCCGCGGCAAGCTCGTCGTCGACCTATCCTGACGCCCATCCACGTTCAGCCGGATCAGGAGACTCGCTTGAGCAGACGGATTCACGATCAGCGTCTCATCCGGGCGCTGCGCGCCATGAACAGCGAGCTCGCCGCCAGCAACCGTGCTGTGGCGGCGCGAACCGGACTCAACGACAGCGATCTGGCTGTGCTCGACGTCCTGCACCGCGACGGTCCGCAGACCCCCACCTCCCTGGCCCGCCGCACCCGGATGGGGACCACGACAATGGCCGGCGTGCTGCGGCGACTCGCCCGCGACGGCTGGGTCGAGCGTCGCCCCAGTGAGACGGACCTGCGATCCTTCACCATCCACACCACAAGCGCTGATCGTCTTGCCGAGATATTCCTGCCCGCCAACCGGAAGCTGACCGCTCTGGTCGAGCATTGGCCGGGTAGCCGGGTCGATCAGCTCATCGAGTTCCTGGAGGACGCCACCGAGGTGATCCACGAGTCGGCGGAGCAGCTATCGACCAAGGACGGCGACGACTTCTGACCTCGCATCGCTTCCTACGCTCCCCTACGCGCGCACGCGCACCTCGCCGGCTCGCCCGGACCGGAGCGTCAGCCCGGGAGGCCGCCCTGGCCCTGGGCTGGTCGGAGCGCACGCTGCGCAGAGGAATGCTGGAGACCTTCGGCTATGGATACGCCACTCTGGTGCGCATCGAGCGAGCGTGCCGGACGCGTTCGCTTCTCCAGCGAGGACTCTCACCGGCCGATGTCTCAGCGAGTGCGGGTTATAGGGCCAGTGCGATGCGATGGCCGCCCGAGGGCGACTCGTAGTCGGGGTCGAGGCGGCGTATGAGGTCGATGGTGCCCCACGCCAGAACGGTGCCGTCGTCGAGCCTGGTATCGGCATGCGGCTCGTCGCTCCCTTCGGGGTCGGGTGCTCCGAGCAGGCGGTAGAAGGCGAGCGAGCATCACGCAGCCGAGACAAGCACCCGCCGTGGGCGAGTTCGGGACAGTCGTCACCGCCGTCGCTCAGGCCAATGAGTATCCTGGAGCATCTCACTCACGATCGGCTTGAAAGTCAACAAGAAAATCGATGTCGCTGGCGTGGGGATCGAAATGAACCGCGGAACCATGACCAGAGCACGGTGCATCGCAGGCGGGCAAAGTCCCCGGCAGCCGCAGCCGGCGCTGCCAGCAGGGTCTTACCGCACGGCGTGCAGGTAGCGGTCGCGGCCGGTGAGGTCCTGGCCGGTCTCGGCCCGCTTGAACCCGGCTCCCAGCGCGGCCGCCCGCAGCAGCGCCCCCTGCTCGTGGCCGTGCTCCATGACGAGCACGCCGCCGGTGCGCAGCAGGGCGACCGAGCGCACGAGGACCTCGACCGGGATGTCCAGCCCGTCGGGTCCCCCGCCGTAGAGGGCCACGGCGGGCTCGTGCCGGGCCGTCTCGGTGTCCTCCACGGCGCCTGCCGGAACGTAGGGAGGATTGGAGACGACGACATCGACCTGCCCGTTGAGGTCGCGGAGGGCCAGCGGATCGGTGGCGTCGGCGCGGACCACCTCGACGCGTCCGGGGACCAGCCTCTCGCAGTTCTCACGGGCCGCGGCGGCAGCCGCGTCATCGATCTCGACGGCGACCACCCGCGCATCGGGGACCTCTGCGGCCAAAGCGGCGGCGATGGCGCCCGAGCCCGTGCACAGATCGACGGCGAGTGGGATCGCGCCGTCGTCGGCCCTCCGCCTGGCGGCATCGATCGCGACCCCCGCCACCACCTCGGTCTCGGGACGCACGATGAAGACGCCGGATCGACTCACCAGCTCCAGGCCGCGGAACCACATGACGCCCAGAATGCGCTGCAGCGGTTCGCGCGCGGCGCGGCGCGCGACGAGAGGGAGATAGGCGGGCAGGAAGTCGGAGCCGGCACCATCGGCCAGGAGCATGGGACGGCCGAGAACGTGCTCGGCGAGCAGCCGGGCGTCGGTCTCGGGCGAGGCGACACCAGCGGCCCCGAGACGCGCCGCGGCATTCCGCACCTCGCGACGCAGCGCGCAGCGGTCGAGAGCGCTCATGCGGCGCACGTCGCCCGGACCGATCTCGACGCGGAACCCGACCGATCTCGACGCGGAACCCGACCGATCTCGACGCGGGGGTCACGACTGGCCGATCGCAGCCAGGCGCTCGGCCTCGTCCATGGCGACGGCCGAGGCGATGACGGGCCCGAGGTCGCCGTCGAGCACGGCCTCCAGGTTGTAGGCCTTGTACCCGGTGCGGTGATCGGCGATACGGCTCTCGGGAAAGTTGTAGGTGCGAATCCGTTCGGAGCGGTCGACGGTGCGCACCTGCGAGCGGCGGGCGTCCGCCTCCTCGGCGGCCGCGGCGGCGGCGCGCTCGGCGAGCAGGCGTGCGCGCAGCACGCGCATGGCCGCCTCCTTGTTCTGCAGCTGGGACTTCTCGTTCTGCATGGACACGACGATGCCGGTGGGCAGATGGGTGATGCGCACGGCGGAGTCCGTGGTGTTGACGGACTGCCCGCCCGGCCCGGAGGAGCGGAAGACGTCGATGCGCAGGTCGGCGGCATCGATCTCGAGCTCCCCGGGGTCGTCGGCCTCGGGCATGACGAGCACGCCCACGGCCGAGGTGTGGATGCGGCCCTGGCTCTCCGTGACGGGCACGCGCTGGACGCGGTGAACCCCGCCCTCGTACTTCAGGTGCGCCCACACCCCGTCCTGGGGCTCCGCGGATCCGCGGGCCTTGACGGCCAGGCGCACGTCCTTGTAGCCGCCGAGCTCGGAGTCGACGGCGCCCAGAACCTCGACGGCCCACCCCATGCGCTCGGCGTAGCGGGTGTACATGCGGGCCAGGTCGGAGGCGAACAGAGCCGACTCCTCACCGCCCTCGCCGGCCTTGACCTCGATAATGACGTCACGGGCGTCGTCGGGATCGCGGGGCACCAGGACCTCCCGAAGACGGCCGGCGGCCGAGGCCTCGGCCTCGGCGAGCCCCGGCAGCTCAGCGGCGAAATCGGCATCCTCGGCGACCAGCTCGCGGGCATCGGCGAGGTCCTCCGAGGCGGCCCGCCAGGCGCGGTGAGCGGCCACGACCCGTCCGAGCTCGGCGTAGCGGCGCCCCAGGCGGCGCATGGCGCCGGGATCGGAGGCGACGGCCGGGTCGGCCATGTCCCGCTCCAGGTCGGCGTACTCGGCGAGCAACGGCTCGACGGCGGAGAAGTCCTCGCTCATGGTGTCCTCGGAGCCTTCGGGGGGGGACGGTTCGGGGCTTGGAACCGATCTCGGCGCGGAATCGGACCGATCTCGGCGAGTTTCGGCGAGACGCGACGACGCCGACGGGGCTCGCGGGGAGCACCCGTCGGCGTCGTGCAAGCCGGTTACCTCTTGCGCTTGCCGTAGCGAGCCTCGAACCGGGCCACGCGGCCACCGGTGTCGAGGATCTTCTGCTTGCCCGTGTAGAACGGGTGGCAGGCCGAGCAGACATCGACACGAATCTCACCGGAGGTGGCGGTCGAGCGAGTCTCGAAGGTGTTGCCGCACGTGCACGTGACCGTGGTGGGCACGTAGTCGGGGTGAATCCCCTGCTTCATGGTGTCTCCTAGCATTCAGAGGGCGCCGGGTCCCGCACGCGAATGCGATGCGGGTGAACCGGAGGCCGGAGGTGATTATGCCGCCGGCCCGTGAGGCGCACAATGGTCGACGCTGCTCGGGTTCCGAGACGTGCGCGACACCTCGCGCGCCGCGCCCGACTGAGCACGATGGCGCCGCAGCCCCATCGGGGCCGCGGCGCCACGGCGGCGATAACGCCTGGATGCTCGACGCGGCGAGCGACTGCTCGGAATCAGGCGCTGCGGCGAGCACGACGCAGCGCGACGCCCCCGCCCACCAGGGACAGGGCGATCAGCACGCCCGCGCCGACGGCAGGACCGGTCCTGGCCAGTCCGGGAGCGGGCTTGGAGGTGACCGTGACGGCGGCAGGAGCCTCGGAGACCGCCTCAGCGGCGCACTGGGTCATGACCTCCTCCGAGCCCTCGAAGTTCCAATCGATCATCTGAACGATGGCCTCGCCGGCCTTCAGGACGAAGTCGTAGCCCCACGCCTCGGTGCCGACGTTCGCACCCATCGTGTAGGTCCCGGTGACGACCTCGCCGGCCTCACCGCTGACATCCACGGTGCCGACCTGCTTGCCGTCGTCCCAGACGGCGATGGTGTAGGAGCCCGCGGTGTTGATCCGAACCTCGAAGGTCAGGACGCAGCCGTTGCGGTGGATGGAGATGACCGAGGCCTCGTCGGTGTACTGCACGTTGTCGGCGGTCATGCCCTCATCGCCCGCGATGGTCGGGGCCGCGCTTGGAGAGGTGCTCGCCGTCCCCGCATCCGAGCCCTCGGTCGCGGGAGCGGAGGAGGACGTCTGGCCGGGAGTGGTCGGGGGAGTCGTCTTCTGAGACTCGGAGCCGGCTCCGGGCTGCCCGACGTCCGGCTTATCGCCGGGCGTCCCGCTCCCGGTCCCGCCGTCCCCCGCCGGGGACGTGGGAGCGCCGGTGGTCGGCGCGTCGGACGTGGGGGTCGGCGTGGGCGTCGGCGTCTGGGAGGCGGTGGAGGACGGCCCGTCCTGGCTCATCGACCCCGAGTTCGAGTTCGACGAGCCATCGTCCGCGGCCGCCACGGGAGCGATGAGCAGACCGGCACTCAGCACGGCGCCGAGTAGACCAATGGTGATGCGGGATCGTTTCATGGGGATGTCCTTCAAATGGGGAGGGAGATGGCTTACAACCTACTTTACACCCCCCTCTTCGCAGCGGACCAGCCGAGTGGGACCTGACAACTCGTCCCGCGCCCGCCCGCGGAGGCCCGGCGAGCCCGCCGAGGGCGTGCGGAGGAGCCCCACCGCGACCGCGGCGCGGCGTCGCGAACGGCGCCGCCCCTCGATGGGAACGACGCCGTTCGGGCGGCCTCCGGCTCCCGCCCTACTCCTCGGAGTCGGCCAGCGAGGTGCCGGCCGGCGTCGTCTTGGAGATGACCATGAGGAACTCGGCATTGGACTGGGTGTCCTTGAGCTTGCCGAGGACCAGCTCGAGGGCCTGCTGCTGCTCCAGCCCCGTGAACAGGCGGCGCAGTCGCCACATGATCTTGAGCTGGGCGGGGTCGATGAGCAGCTCCTCGCGACGGGTCGAGGAGGCGGCCACGTCCACCGCCGGGAAGATGCGCTTCTCCGCCAGCTGACGGGACAGGCGCAGCTCCATGTTCCCGGTCCCCTTGAACTCCTCGAAGATCACCTCGTCCATCTTCGAGCCGGTCTCCACCAGCGCGGTGGCCAGAATCGTGAGCGACCCGCCGTTCTCGATATTGCGGGCGGCCCCGAAGAAGCGCTTGGGCGGGTAGAGGGCGGAGGCGTCCACACCACCGGACAGGATGCGGCCGCTGGCCGGAGCGGACAGGTTGTAGGCGCGGCCGAGCCTCGTGATGGAGTCGAGCAGCACGACGACGTCCTGCCCGAGCTCGACCAGCCGCTTGGCACGCTCAATGGCGAGCTCGGCGACGGTCGTGTGGTCGGAGGCGGGGCGGTCGAAGGTCGAGGCGATGACCTCGCCCTTGACCGTGCGCTGCATGTCGGTGACCTCCTCGGGGCGCTCATCGACGAGCACGACCATGAGGTGGGCCTCGGGGTTGTTGACGGAGATCGCATTGGCGATCTGCTGCAGGACGATGGTCTTGCCGGCCTTGGGCGGGGAGACGATGAGCCCGCGCTGTCCCTTGCCGATGGGGGCGACCAGGTCGATGACGCGCGGGGTCATGGCCTTGGGCGTGGTCTCCAGGCGCAGCTGCTCCTGAGGGTAGAGAGGGGTGAGCTTGGTGAACTCGGGACGGCGCCTGGCGCGCTCGGGATCCATCCCGTTGATGGTCTCGACGCTCACCAGCGGGTTGTACTTCTGACGGCCCGCGCGGTTCTGCCGACGGTTGTTGCGGCCCTGGTGACCGCCCGGGTGGGAGGTCTCCCCGCCCTCGCGGACCCAGCCCGTGATGGCGTCGCCCGGCCGCAGACCGTTGTCCTTGATCTGGTGGGCCGAGACGTAGACGTCCTTGGGACCGGACAGGTAGCCGGAGGTGCGCAGATAGGCGTGCTGGTGGTCGGAGACGTCGAGGATGCCGGCGACGGGCAGGAGCACCTCGTCCTCGCGCGACTGCTGGCCGCGGCCCTGGTTGCCCTCGCCCTGGGAGCCGTCGCGGTCGCGATCGCGGCGCTTGCGGCCACGACGGCGGCGTCCGCCACGACCCTCCTCGTCCCAGTCGGTCTCATGACCGCGCCCACCGCCATCGCGACGCTTGCGATCGGGCTCCACGGCAGGGGTGCCGGTGGCGTCGGCGAGGTCGCGCATGAGTGCGGCCTTCGCGTCGAAGTGGCCCTCCGAGGAGTCGGTGCGCTCGCGAGACGCGCGGTTATCGATCCGCTCCGGAGCGCCCGCGGCGGCCTGGGCCCGACGGCGCCCGCGACGCGGGGACTCCGGAGCCCCCTGCTGATCACTGCGCCGATCACCGTGCTGGGCGTCCTGGGCATCCCGCTCGCCGGTGCGACTCTCGTCCGAGGGGGCGCCGTCGGCGTCCTTCTCCGGACGGACCGGCAGCTCCACAGCGGGGACCTCGGCCCGCGGGGCGCTCGCCGCCGCGGTTGGGCGACGCCTCCGCGGGCGGGACTGCGCGGGCTCGTCCGCGGCCCGCTCGACGCGAGACGGCTGAGCATCGGTCGAACGGGTCTCGGATGAGTCGGATGAGTCGGTCGTGTCGTCCGCGTCGCCCTCGACGACTCGCTTCCCGGCGGGCTCGGTCGCGGGCGTCTCCGCCCCCGACTCGGCGCCGGAGACGGCGCTGACAGCATTGTCCGCGGAGGCGAGGGGCTTGACGGAATCGTCGGAGGCTCCGCCGTCGCGAATGGCGGCGACGAGCTCGCTCTTACGCATGCGCGAGATGCCCTTGAGGCCCATCGAGCCGGCGAGCTGCTGAAGCTCGGCCAGCCGCATGGTGGACAGCGAGGGCTGGGCGCTGGAGGTCTCGGTCACGAGTGTCCTTACGGTGTGGTTGCGCTCCACAAGAGGAAACGTTCAACTGGGGGGACTCCCCCCGGAACCATTCACGGGGCGGGTCGTGCACTGCCGGTTTCTGCTGAGGCTGCGCCTCACGTCCGGGGCTCGTGCGCTCTACGGTGCGGCACAGATCCGCAACGCAGATATTGCAAGCATAGCAGTCCGCGAGTACACGCGCATACATATAGTGCTGACGACGCGTATAACGCATGCCACGTTCACCACGTTCACCACGTTCACCACGTTCGCCATGGTCGCCATGGTCGCCGCGTGCGCCGGGCCGGCGAGGACGATGCGAGGGCGCCCGGTCCCGGGCTCGCCATGGGGGCGTCGTACGGGTTCTTGGCATGCGAGGGCGCGGTAGGCGAGGCGTGCGCGACTGATCGGTCCTTATCTCATCGAGCGCGGCCGCCGGAGTGCTGGTCCCCGGAGCGGCCGGCTCACAAGGCCGGTTCAGGACGCCGGTACTGCGCCCCGGGTGTCGATGCCGGGGCGCAGGACCGTCCAACCGTGCCGCTCGAGCGTGAAACGGGTCTGCTGCGCGATGTCCGCCAGCACCAGCACCGTGGGCCCGGCGCCGGAGATGACTGCGGGATACCCCTGCCCGCGCAGCGAGTCCATGACCGCCATCGACGCCGGCAGCACGCTCCGGCGGTACTCCTGGTGGAGACGGTCCTCGGTGCCCGCCATGAGCAGCTCAGGACGACCCGCCAGTGCGAGCATGAGCACGGCGGCCCGCGAGGTGTTGAACAGGGCGTCCGTCCGCGGCACCGAGTCCGGCAGGGCCCTGCGCGCCTCCTCGGTGCTCAGGCGGGTCGCGGGCGGCGGCACGAGGAGGCTCACCGGCAACGATCCGTCCACCGGCATGGGCGCGGCCCGGGGCGCGCCGTCGGCCTCCGTCCAGGCCACGGTCGCCCCGCCGAAGACGGCGGGCGCGACATTGTCGGGGTGCCCCTCGAAACCGGTGGCGATGCGGAACACCTCGTCGGCGGGCAGGGCCAGGGGCTCGGAGAGCAGGCCTCGGGCGAGCATGAGGCCGGCCACGACCGCCGAGGCGGACGAGCCCATGCCCCCGCCATGCGGAATGCGATTGACGCAGTGCATCTCGAAGCCGGCCTGCGGAGCGCCGACGGCGTCGAGGCCCGCGCGCAGGGCGCGCACGACGAGGTTGTCGTCGCCGGTGGGCACCGCGCCCTCCCCCGCGCCCTCGACGTGCACACGGGTGGTGCCGACGATCGGACGGACCTCGACCTCGTCGTAGTAGCGGAGGGCCATACCGAAGGAGTCGAAGCCCGGCCCCATGTTGGCGGTGGTGGCGGGCACCCGCACGGCGGCCCGCTCTTTCGCCAGGCGCATCGTCACCGCCCCTCGACGCGCCGGACGGAGACGACCTCGGGCACGCGGGCCTCATCGCGCAGCGCGTCGACGGCCGCGTCCAGGTGGAAGACGCCGGCGGGATGGGTGACGATCGTGACGATGGCGTCGCGCCCGCCGACGTAGGCGCTCTGGCGCACCGAGTCGATGGACACCTCGTTGTCGGCGAAGACGCCGGCGACGATGGCCAGGGATCCGGGCTGGTCGTCCACGCGCAGCTGCACCTGGTAGCGGGTGATGGCGGAGGCGGGACCGAGGATCGGCAGGTCGGCGTAGTTGGACTCGCGAGGAGCCTGACCGCCGTTGACGCGGTGGAACGCAGCGGCGACGACGTCGGACAGGACGGCGGAGGCCGTGGGCGCGCCGCCCGCGCCCTGCCCGTAGAACATGAGGCGCCCGGCCGACTCCGCCTCGATCAGCACGGCGTTGAAGGCCCCGTGGACCGAGGCCAGCGGGTTGGCGGCGGGCACGAGCGAGGGGTGGACCCGCACGGACACGCCGCGGGCGTGGGCGTCGTCGCGGCACTGGGCGATGGCCAGGAGCTTGATCTCGCAGCCGGAGGCGTGGGCCTCGCGTATGTCGTCGGCGGTGACGTCGCGGATGCCCTCGACCTGGACGTCGGACAGGCCGACGCGGGTGTGGAAGGCGAGGGAGGCGATGATGGCCGCCTTGGCGGCGGCGTCGAGGCCGTCGACGTCGGCGGTGGGGTCGGCCTCGGCGTAGCCGAGGTCCTGGGCGGAGGCGAGGGCCTCCTCGAAGGACAGGCCCTTGGCGCTCATCTCGTCGAGGATGTAGTTGGTGGTGCCGTTGACGATGCCGAGCACGCTGGTGACCCGGTCCCCGGCCATGGACTCGCGCAGGGCGTAGACCACGGGGATGGCGCCGGCGACGGCCGCCTCGTAGTAGAAGTCGGTGCCGGCGGCGGCCGCGGCGTCGTAGAGCTCGGGGCCGTGGGCGGCGATGAGGGCCTTGTTGCCGGTGACGACGGAGGCGCCGGACTTGAAGGCGGCGAGGGTGAGGGTGCGCGCGGGCTCGATACCGCCGATGAGCTCGATGACGATGTCGTTGCCCGTGGCCACGGCCGTGACATCGTCGGTCAGGAGAGCGCGGGGGACGGACGGGTCCCTGGGCGCGTCGAGGTTGCGCACGGCGACTCCGGTGACCTCCAGCCGGGCGCCGGAGCGGGCGGCGAAGTCGTCCGCCTGCTCGAGGAGGAGCCGGACGACCTGGGTGCCGACGGTACCGGAGCCGAGAACACCGACCCGCAGCGCGGGCGCGGCGTCGGGACGGGAGGGGGCCGGCTGGGGCTGCTCAGTCACGAGGGACCACCTTGCTCAGGAGGGGATTCGCCGAAGGGCGATTGCGTCGCGGCCCAGCATATGCGGCGGCACCCGTCGGGCGACCCGCATCTCACCGCGCACGTCGCACGAGATGACGGGGCTTGACCTTCATGAGAACGAGTCTTACCTTATGCGAGCCTCGCCTCATCCGCTTCGCGAACGCCGCGCAAGCGCCTCCTCGACCCCACCGGGAGCAGCACCATGGACTCACCCGCGACCGCCTCCGCAGCAGGCGAGAGCCCGAACGAGAAGCCGGCCGGGGAGCCCGGCGAGCCCGTCATCCGCACCTCCCGGCACGCCGGCCTGCGCGACTCGGTCCTCGGCACCCGCAACCTCATGACCGTGGCCGCCCTCGGCGTCGTGGGGGCGATCATGGTCGTGCCGCTGACCTACCTCTCCCTCATCATGGCCGTCAACCCGAACGGCATCCTCATCATGTGCGCCCTCATGGGGGCCTGGATCATCCCCTATCTCCTGCCGGGCGTCATCGTGAACAAGCCGGGGGTCTTCGTCGTCAGCGGCCTGGTCATGGGCGTGATCGGCGCCTTCCTCACCCCGCAGGGCCCGTCCGCGATCCTCGGCAACGTCATCGGCTCCCTGCTCGTGGGCGCGCCGGTGGCGGTCCTCCTCTACCGGCGCTGGACCTGGTGGGTCTACGCGATCTCCGGCGTCGTCTTCGGGGGCTTCAACGCCTCCGTCTACGGCTCCGGCTTCCAGATCGCCCTCACCAGGGGTCAGGTGAGCCTCGGCATCGTCCTCTCGATCGCCTCGTGCTGGGCCGGAGTGGCCGTCTGCCTGCTGCTCAAGCGCGCCTTGGCGCGCACCGGCGTCGGCGTGACCCGATGACGGCGCCGACCGTCGAGGGGGCTCGGCGCGCCGGGACGAGCGGCTCGGGGGACGCGCCCCCGCTCGCCCGCCTGGACCGGGTGAGCGTGCGCTACGCCGGCACCGGGGCGTGGGTCCCCGAGGGGGTGACGCTTTCGCTGCCCGCCGGGACCACGACGCTCCTGCTCGGCCCCTCCGGGTGCGGCAAGTCCACCGTCACGCTCACTCTCAACGGACTCGTCCCGCACTCGGTCCCCTCCGACTACCGCGGCAGCGTCCTCGTGGCCGGGCGGGAGGTGGCCGACGCGGACATCTCCCACCTGGCCCGCAGCGTCGCCATGGTCATGCAGGACCCCGACTCGCAGATCGTGACCACGAGGGTCCTCGACGAGGTCTGCTACGCCCTGGAGAATCTGCGGGTACCGGCCTCGCGGATCGAGCCGCGGGCCCTGGCCGCCCTCGAGGCGGTCGGCATGGCGCGCTTGGCCCGGGAGAGCCCCTGGGAGCTGAGCGGCGGGCAGCGCCAGCGGGTCGTGCTCGCCGCGGCCCTCGCCGTCGAGCCGGCGCTGCTCGTGCTCGATGAGCCGACCGCCAACCTCGACCCGGCCGGATCCGCGGACTTCTACGCGCTCCTCCCCTCCCTCAAGGAGCGGGGCACGGCGATCCTCGTCGTCGAGCACGACCTGGACGAGCTCGTCAGCGCCGTCGACCACGTCATCGCCCTGGACGCCGACGGCGCGACGATCGCGGCCGGACCGCCCCGGGAGGTCTTCGGGGCCCGCGGCGAGGCGCTGGCCGCGGAGGGCATCCGCCTTCCCACGGCCGTGCGCCTGCACCGGCTCCTGGCCTCTCGCGCGCGGCCCGGGATGGAGGACGACGCGCCGGCCCTCCCGCTGACGCTCGACGACGCCGCCCGAGCGCTCGCCGGGGCCCGCCTCGAGCAGCCGCCCCCGTCCCGCGCGGCCCCGGAGGGGCCCGCGCTGGCCGCCGCCGGCGAGTCCCCCGACGGCGGCCCCGAACCCGTTCTCGTCGCGCGGGACCTCGCAGTGCCCAGGGGACGGGGGCGGGCGCGCCGCGAGGTGCTCCACGGCATCGACCTCACCGCGAGGCGGGGCGAGATCCTCGCCATCATCGGGGTCAACGGCTCGGGGAAGTCCACGCTCCTGCGGGCGCTCGCCGGGCTGGAGACGTGGGCGGACGGGGAGGTGGTCGTCGCCGGCAGGCCCCGGCGCCCCGGCCGCACCGGGCGCGCGGTCACCCTGGTCATGCAGAATCCGGAGCACCAGTTCCTGGAGCGCACCGTGCGCGACGAGCTGGCGCACGGCATGCGCCTGGAGGGCGCGGAGCCCGCCCGGGTCGACCGAGCGGTCGCCGATATGCTGGCCCGTTTCAACCTCGTGGAGCGCGCGGAGACGAACCCCTTCCTGCTCTCCGGAGGCCAGCAGCGGCGCCTGTCCGTGGCCTCGGTGCTCGGCGAGCACCGCGAGGTCATCTGCCTGGACGAGCCGACCTTCGGACAGGACCGCCGGAGCGCCGAGGCCCTCATGGACCGGCTCCACGATGTCGCGACCGAGGGCGCGGGCCTGATCATCGCCACCCATGACATGGAGCTCGCCGCCGAGCACGCCGACCGCGTGCTCATCCTGGCCCGGGGAGCGGTCCTGGCCGACGGGCCGGCCCGCGAGCTCCTCGCCGATGCTCCGCTGCTGGAGCGGGCCGGTCTGCGCCCGCCCGCCCTGGCCCGGGTGACCCGCGCCGCCGCGGATCTGGGGGCGAGGACGCCGCCGTGCGTCTCCTGGAAGGAGCTGGCATGAGCGCACCGGACGACAGCGCGCACGGCGCTCGACCGATCGCGCGCCCCGAGGGAGCCGGTCCGGGGCTCAGCGCCCTGCTCGCACTCGATCCGCTGTCGCCCTTCGCGGCGATCGCTCCGCTCGCCGTCGTCATCGCCGCCCTGAGCACCCCGGTCCCGGCGCTGTGGACGCTCGGCGTCGCCGCCGTCGTCCTCGTGACGGCCGACCTGCGGCGCGGCCCGGTCCTGGTCGTCGTGGTCCTCGCGCTCGCCGCGATCGTCGGCTCGGCCCTGGCCGTCTCCGCGCCCATCGAGCGGGTCGGGGCCTCCCCCGTCGTCATCGAGGCCCTCGGCGTGGGCCTCCAGCGCAACCAGGTGCTCGCCGGGGTGCGCCTGGGGGGCAAGCTCGGCGCGGTCCTGTCGCTGCTCCTGCTCACCGGGCTGCTCGCCGGCCCCAGGGATCTGCTGCGGGCGATGGTGATCCACCTGCACGTGCCCTACCGCATCGTCTATGCGGGCATGGCCGCCCTCGGCTTCCGGGAGCGCTTCGCCATCGAGTATCGAGTCATTCAGGAGGCGCACGCCCTGCGCGGCACGCGGGTCTCACCGTCGTTCCTGAGGCCCCTGGTGCAGCGGTGGACGGCGGTGCCCGCCCTCATGGCCGGGGCCGTGCGCCACGCCGAGCGGGTGTCCATGTCGATGGACGCGCGCGGCTTCGGAGCCCACCCCCACCGAACCGAGCGCTCGGCTCCGCGCTGGCGATGGCGCGACACCATCCTCGTCCTGGCCTGCTGGGCGCTGACGGCCGTCATCGTCGTGCGTTTCGGCGGTGCGGGAGTCACCCTCCACGAGATCTGACGTCTCTCGCCGATCCGCCCTGTCCGCGATCGGCCCGCGCCCGTGAGGCAGGAGGGCCGGCCGTGCCAGTCATATCGCCGCTGCGGCCCGCCCGCATCCGCGGGAGAGAGGCCCGCACGCCGGGGTCACCGGTCCTGCTGCCGCAGGAGCCTGACCATGCGCACGGTCAGGACCGACCAGCCCGCGAGTGCGAGCAGGACCACCGCAACGCCCATCGCACTCTGCAGCGGCGGGTGGATGCCGATCACCAGGAGCAGCCCGATCAGGGCGCAGGTCACCAGGGTCCAGGCGGCCGCCGCATTGCTCTCCAGGACGGCGTACCGCCCGGCGGCCGGGGCGGCATCCCGGCTCCAGGTCGGGGGCGGGAACTCCAAGGATGAGCGTGCGATGTCCATGGCACGACTGTAAGAAGAGCCTCATCCGTCGGGTAGGTCACTAGGATGGGTTCTTCTCCCCGTCCACTCCTCCTGGAGGAGTAGAGGAGTCCCCCTTGTCGTGGCTCCGCCCTGGTCACGCGTTCCTCCGACACCGCCGCACCAGGACGGCGCCCACGAGCATGACGACCGCGCAGACGGCGACGATCCGATCGCGCTCGCGACGCCGCGTGAACACGACGTTGATGGCCGCCAGATCGGTGGGGCCCAGAAGCGCCGCGAAGACGCCCTGGACGGCGCGCGCGGCCACCAGCACGAGGAAGGAGGGCGCCAGGCCCGCGACGAGACCGGCAACAACGATCGTTTCGTTTTTGCGCGTCTGCCGGATGATGCTCCGCAGCAGAGCCTCAGGCGGTCATGCGTCCCCCTCCAGACGCAGCAGGTCCTCGATGGTCTCGGGGCGCAGCACCCAGCCCTGCCTCCCGCCATCGACCCAGGCCACGCCGGGGCGGGTGAACAGGTTGTAGTTGCTCGCCATGGAGCGTCCGTAGGCGCCGGTCGCGGGCACGGCCAGAACGTCGCCCGTCGCCAGGTCGCCGGGCAGGTCGACGTCGCGCACGACGACGTCGCCGCTCTCGCAGTGCTTGCCGACCACTCGGGCGCGCACGAGCCCCGCGGCGGGATTCGGGCGACGGTTGGCGAGAAGCGCCGTGTAGGCGGCGTCGTAGAGGGCGGGACGGATGTTGTCGCTCATGCCGCCGTCGACGCTGACGTACGAACGACCGGCTCCGCCGCCGAGCCGGACGCGCTTGAGGCCGGTGACCGTGTAGAGGGTGACCGTGGTGGGCCCGATGACGCTGCGCCCGGGCTCGACCGACACGCGCGGCACCGGATCCCCCAGGTCGGCGCAGGTGACGCGCACGGCGTCGGCCAGCGCACGGGCGACCTCCGCGGCGCTCGGCGGCACGGGGTCGGCACCCGTGTAGGCGATGCCGTAACCGCCGCCGAGGTCCACCTCCTCGCACAGCGCCCCGGCGGCGTCGGGATGGGCATGGCGCAGCCGCAGGACGACGCCGACAGCCTCGCGGAACCCCGTCAGATCGAGGATCTGGGAACCGATGTGGGAGTGCAGGCCCGCCAGTACCAGCTCGGGAGCCGCATGGATGGCCTCGATGACGCGCGCCGCCTCGCCGGAGGCGACGGACACGCCGAACTTCTGGTCCTCGTGGCCGGTGGAGATGAACTCGTGCCCGCCGGCGTGGATGCCGGTGGTCAGCCGCAGCATGACCCGACCGGTCTCGTCCGGGCCGTACACGCCCGCCTCGCGCAGGTCGCGGACCGCCCCGGCCGCGAGCACGACCTCATCGGCGGAGTCGAGGACGAGGTGGCCGACCCGGTGGGCCAGGGCCGTGCGCATCTCGGCGCGGCTCTTGCCGTTGCCGTGCAGCCCCAGTCGTGTGGCGCGCGAGACCTCATCCGCGCCGTTCGCGCCGTCGATGGCGGCCAGACCCGTCAGGGCCACCGCGAGCTCGATGCGACCGGCCGCGTCGATGCCCATGCCCTCGGCCAGGACGGTGCGCGCCACGCGGGTGGTGAGGAAAGCCTTGCCGGCGTAGAAGGCCTCGCCGCCGTTCATGCCGTAGGCGGGCCAGAACTCCTCCGCCATGGCGGCGGCCCAGGTGGCGGCGCGGCCGCGCAGATCGGCCTCGTCCAGGACGAAGACGGGCGTGGGGGCCTCGGCCAGGATCTCGGTCAGGCCGCGCCCGCCGATGCGCAGGGCGCCGTCGTCGCCGCGGCGGGCGGTGGAGGGCCACAGGTCGGGCCGCTCATCGGGCTCGGGGGCCACCAGAGCGCCCAGCGGGGCCTCCCCGGCGGGAACACTCGCAGCAGTCATGATTCTCCTCCCGACGTCGATGCCGTGTCCTCCGATCTCGGTGCGCAACCGGACCGGTCTCGCGAGATCGGTCGAGCGCGGCGGCGAGATCGGTCCTCCCGCCGGCGCTCACCGCGTGGCGCTCACATGCGCTCCGGAGCGCTGACTCCCAGCATGTCCAGACCGTTGGCGATGACCCGCCCGACGGCGTCGTTGAGCCACAGGCGGGCGACGTGGCCGGCGTTCACGACGTCATCACCGCGGGGGGTGACGCGGGTGGCCCCGTACCAGGTGTGGTAGGCCGCCGCGAGCTGCTCGAGGTAGCGGGCCACCCGGTGCTGCTCGCGCAGCTGCGCGGCCTGGGCGACGATCGCCGGGAACTGGGCGAGCACGCCGAGCAGCGCGGAGTCGGCCGGGTCGTCCAGCGCCGCCGGGACGAAGCCGGCCTCGCGGGACACGCCGTGCTCCGCGGCGTTGCGGGCCACGTTGCGCGTGCGGGCGTGGGCGTACTGGACGTAGTACACCGGGTTCTCGCTCGAGGTGGAGGCCAGCAGGTCCAGGTCGATATCGATGGCGGAGTCCATGGACGAGCGGGCCAGGGCGTAGCGGGCGGCGTCCACGCCGACGGCGTCAACGAGGTCGCCGAGTGTCACGATGGTGCCGGCGCGCTTGGACATGCGCACGGGCTGCCCATCCTTGACAAGGTTGACGAACTGGCCAATGACGATCTGCATATTGACACCGGGCTCGTCGCCGAAGGCCGCACACATAGCCATCATCCGGCCGATGTAGCCGTGATGGTCGGCGCCGAACAGGAAGATGGCACAGTCGGTACCGCGCTCGCGCTTGTCCAGGTAGTAGGCGAGGTCGGCGGCGAAGTAGGAGGTGTTTCCGTCGGACTTGATGAGGACACGGTCCTTGTCGTCGCCGAAGTCGGTGGTGCGCAGCCAGGTGGCGCCGTCGCGCTCCTCGATGACGCCGCGCTCGCGCAGGCGGGCGATGGCGCGCTCGACGGCGCCGGAGGTGTGCAGGGAGTCCTCGTGGAAGAAGACGTCGAAGTCGGAGCGGAAGGCGTGGAGCTCGGCCTTGACGGCGGCGAACATGAGGTCGACGCCGCGGGCGCGGAAGACCTCGGCGGCCTCGGCGTCGGGCAGGGTGGTCGGGTCGGGGCGGCCGGCGGCAAGCTCGTCAGCAATCACCTGCTGGGTGATCTCGCCGATGTAGGCGCCGCCGTAGCCGTTCTCGGGGGTCTCCTGGCCGCGGGCGGAGGCCAGCAGGGACTGGGCGAAGTGGTCGATCTGGGTGCCGTGGTCGTTGAAGTAGTACTCGCGGGTGATTGTGGCGCCGCAGGCCGCCAGGATCCGGGCCAGGGAGTCGCCGACGGCGGCCCAGCGGGCGCCGCCCAGGTGCACCGGGCCGGTGGGGTTGGCGGAGACGTACTCGAGGTTGATGTGCTGGCCGCTCAGGGAGTCGTTGCGCCCGTAGGCCTCGCCGGCCTCGACGATGGAGCGGGCGAGCTCGCCGGCGCTGGCGGCGTCGAGGCGGATGTTGAGGAAGCCGGGGCCGGCGACCTCCACGGAGGCGACGCCGTCGAGGGCCTCAAGACGCGGGACGAGGAGCTCGGCGAGGTCGCGCGGCTTGGTGCCCGCCTTCTTGGCCAGCTGCATGGCGACGTTGGTGGACCAGTCGCCGTGGTCGCGGTTGCGGGGGCGCTCGACGCGGGGAAGCGGCACATCCTCGACGCTCAGGGCGAGGGAGCCGTCTGCGGCGGCAGTGGTCAGGACGGTGCGGGTCGCTTCAGCGAGCTCTTCTGGGGTCACGGGCACAGGGTAGCGGAGCAGTGCGGCGACGTCGCATCCCGACGGTTCCCGAGAGTTCCCGGCAGCCGCGGCGCTCGCGGAGGAGACGAGTCGGCGCGAGGCGCCGACGAGGACGCCGGCCGCGCTCCGAGGGACTAGGATTTTCGACGATCCGAAATCGCAGGGTCGGCTCCCGCCCTCCCCGTGCGCGCCCCGACGAGGCTCATCATGCTCGACGACTCCTCCGCATCCTCCGCCGCACCCCTCGGCCCGGACTCCGCGCCCGGAGACGGCGCGACCACGGGCGAGTCCGATGCCGTCGCACGCATCGCGCGGGCCCATGCGCCCGCGTCACGGCCCGCTCCCCCGCGCCACCGCCTCCTCGCGCTGCTCGGCCCAGCCTTCGTCGCCGCCGTCGCCTACGTCGACCCGGGCAATGTGGCCGCCAACATCACCGCCGGCGCCCGTTACGGCTACGCGCTCGTGTGGGTCCTCGTCCTGGCCAACGCCATGGCGGTCCTCATCCAGTACCAGAGCGCCAAGCTCGGCATCGTCACCGGGCGGTCCCTGCCCGAGGTGCTCGGCGAGCGTCTCGGACGCCGAGCGCGCCTGGCCTTCTGGGGTCAGGCCGAGCTCGTCGCCGCCGCCACGGACCTGGCCGAGGTGATCGGCGGCGCCGTCGCCCTCCATCTCCTGCTCGGACTGCCGCTGCTGACCGGGGGCTGCATGATCGGCGCCGTCTCCATGCTGCTTCTGGCCCTGCAGGAGAGGCGCAGCCAGCGCACCTTCGAGGGCGTCGTCGTCGGCCTGCTCGTCGCGGTGACGATCGGCTTCGTGGGCGGGCTCGTCGTCGCCCCGCCCGACTGGTCCTCAACGGCCGCCGGGCTCGTCCCCCGCCTGCGGGACTCCGACAGTCTGCTCGTGGCCGCCTCGATGCTCGGCGCGACCGTCATGCCGCACGCGATCTACCTGCACTCCTCGCTCGTGCGCGACCACCACGACGAGATCGGAGAGGGGCGCGGCCGGCGCACGTCCGACGACGGCTCCGGCGGCTCGGCCGATTCGACCGACCGGGCCCGTGACGACGACAGCGGGGCGCGCACCGCCGTCCTCATCCGCGCCACGCGCATCGACGTCGCCTGGGCGCTGGCCGTGGCCGGCGCCGTCAACATCGCCCTGCTGCTGCTCGCCGCCTCGGCGCTGTCCGGCGCCGAGGGGACGGACACGATCGAGGGAGCCCACGCCGCCATCACGGCGTCGCTGGGACCGGCCGTCGGCGTCGTCTTCGCCGTGGGACTGCTCGCCTCCGGGCTGGCCTCCACGTCGGTGGGGGCCTACGCGGGGTCCGAGATCATGGCCGGACTGCTGCACGTGCGCGTGCCATTGCTGCTGCGCAGAGCGATCACGCTCATACCCGCGCTGGTCATCATCGGGGTCGGCGCAGAGCCGACATGGGCGCTCGTGCTGAGCCAGGTGGTGCTGTCCTTCGGGATCCCCCTGGCGATCGTGCCCCTCATGCGGATGACCGGTTCGCCGAGGCTCATGGGGCGGTGGCGCGACGGCGCTCCGCTGCGCTGGACGGCGCGGGCGGCAGCGGCGCTCATCATCGTGCTCAACATGGCGCTGGTGTGGCTCACGATCACCGGCCGCGCCTGAGAGGAGCGCTCCGGGCTCTCCGCAACCCGGGGACGTAAAGCGAGAAACGTCACATCGCAGCCGCGATGAGCCCCGCGTCCCGAGTCCCGGCGCCGCTGGCCGCGCTCGGAGTGCCGTTCTGCGGCGGCAAAGGCAGGGTCCCCGACCGTGGGGCGCCGCTGGCCGTGCGCGGAGTGCAGACGAACCGCGAGCGGTGAGTCGGGCGGGCGAGACCCGGTTTCGGCCTGCGGGCCTCGCACTGGTAGAGTTCCGCCTCGGGCCCCGGTAGCTCAGTGGATAGAGCGTCTGCCTCCGGAGCAGAAGGCCGCAGGTTCGAATCCTGTCCGGGGCACCGCCCCCGCGCCCCCGCCGCCACCCACGGCGGGGGCGCCATCGACCCGGCGGGGCAGCAGCGAGGCAGGCTCGACGCCGAGGAACTCGGCGGTTCGAATCAAGTCCTCCGCGCTCCATCCGGTCGTTCCGCGGATCTTCCTACCTACCGCCGGGCCAGTAATCCCCAGATGGTGCGCGAGGCGCCGTCGAGTCGCATGGCGGACGAAAAGACCTTCATTCACGGTGAAGCCGATCGCCTCATCGGCGGTGTGACCGTAGTCAGGGCCGGAACTGTTCGAAGCCGCTTCAGCCATATGCGTAAGGCTATAGCGAAACTTTTCGTCACACAAAACCGCTTGACGTACTTGTAAACCTAGAATACATCCGTCGACATGGTCGATACTTCAAGTACCACTATCGCTCAGGAGTACATGTCGTCGCGTGACGCAGCCGCCTTCCTGAAGTTGCCGCCCGTGAACGCAAGGACGCTACGGGCCTGGGCCCGCGCAGGCGAGATACCGGTCCTCGTGTTGCCGAATGGACGGTTGCTGTTCCGCCGGTCGGATGTCGAGGCGTTGTTGGAGCCTCGGGTGATGGCGTCGGCACCGTCGGGTGAGATGCCTGGTCAGGGACGGTTGTCATGGTGAGGGAGCAGCGTCCGGGTCATTCTGGATGCGGGTACGTATGGGGCCGGGATCCACGTGGCGCCGTCATTCGGGACGGGTCGCGTCCGGATCGTCGTGGATGCGGGTGTGTACGCGGCCGGCGTCCATCCGTCATCGGTGCGGGTGGGCAGCAGGTCGGCGGTCTTGATGCCGAGGAACTCGGCGGTGCGGGCAAGGTCTTCGGCGGTCCAGCCGACATGCCCGCGCACCTTCTTGCTCACCACCGTCCTGGTGACCCCGAGCAGCTCGCCGAGCCGCTCGCGGGTGACGCGGTGGGCGAAGAGGTACTGGTTCACGGTGAACCCCAGTGCCTCGTTGAATGTCATTGTCATTCCATCGCCGTTCTGGTTGGTCGGAGATGTTGTCGTGGCCTCATGTGTTCAGGGTAGTTCGAGCCGGAATCCGACCACGACCGCGGAGGCTGCGTCGATCATCCCGACGTGCAACGAGCAGACGTTGCGACGGTGGGCGCGGGCTGGTCGGGTGCCGGCGTCTCTGGACTGGTTGGTGCTGCTTGAATCGCCTCGGGTTTTGTGGGGGTTTGGTTGGTTCTGGTCTCTTGTGAGGATCGGGGTGTTACGGTAATGTTGATTGGTCTGGGCTGCCCGGTGCGTGGTCTCGTGTTCAGTGGGTGGGGCCGGCCCGAGTTCGCCGTGGAGGCGGCGGTGGTTGAACCAGTCGACGTGCTCGGCGGCCGTGGTCTCGACATCGGCGGCAGTCTTCCGGCCGCTGATCGGTCGCATCGCCGGGTTGCGGATGCACTCGGCCCCGAACGGCGGGTTCAGCGCCTCGGCCATGGCGTTGTCGTGGCTGTCGTCCTTGGAGCCGACCGAGGCCGCGGCCTCGGCTTCGGCGAGCCGCTCGGTGTCGCGAATCGCTCGATTTCGCACGCCCCTGTCGCTGTGATGAACCAGGCCGGTGACGTCGTGGCCGGCCCGGCCGCGAGCCCACAGCCCCATGTCGAGGGCGTCCAGGGCCAGGTCGGTACGCAGGCCGGTCGACACCTGCCAGCCCATGACCATCGGGGAGGACGCGTCCAGCATGAATGCGGCGTGGGTCCAGTCGGTGTGGGTGCGGGCGTGGGTGAGATCGGCCACCCATAGCTGGATTCCCGGCCCCATAGACACCCAGATTCTTTGAGTGCACGGTAATGATCGCGGTGAGCAGCTCGGCGTCTCGCACCGCCCGGGCCGTCCTCGGCCCGGACCTCGCGGCGCAGCAGGTGCTCGGGGCGATCCGGGCTCCTGAGTCGGTCAGGACCTCACAGATCGGCTCGGCCCCGAGCGGGCGGCCCTCCGCGACCCGGCCGCGGCGGGTATCGATGCACTCGACCACCACCGCGACCGGAACCTGCTGCCGGCCTACTTGATCCTGCCGTCGAGCCCCGCGGCCGCGAAGAACGCGGCAGAGGTCTTCACGATCTCCCTCGCCCGCCGCAACTCAACGAACCTCACGCCCCAACTCCGCGACCCGGGCCATGTCCTCACTCATCACGCCCGGCCGGACCCCGTCACCGATCTCGGCCTGCCTCACCCACACCCGCAACACCTCCAAACGCACCCCCAACCGATCCACGACCCGCCTGACCGCCCCCCCCACGACGACTCCGAATCCCGCCCGGCCCCCAACACCATCCGCATCACCCGCCACCGCAACCCAACACCGTACTTCCCCGGCACTGCCATAACTCTCAACATCCCTCCCCAGGACTGAAAACCCCCACCAGACCCGGGACGATACACTTATAGTGGTTTGACCATGCTCACTTAGTTATGGTCTCGGGGAAGGCAGTGTGGAAGAGGAGAAGAGGAACGGCCATGGGCGCAGTTGGTTACTCGGTGGCACTCGAGCAGTTTTCCCCTGCCGAGGCGCTCCAACTGAGTGCGGCCGCTGAACAGGAGGGGTTCTCTGGCCTCATGGCGGCCGACCACTTTCAGCCGTGGGTGCCCACGCAGGGGCAATCGTCCTTCGTGTGGACCTTCCTGGGCTCAGCAGCCGAGCGGACCCGAGGCCCGCTCGGGCCGGGCGTTACCTGTCCCGGCTTCCGCATGCATCCCGCCCTCGTAGCCCAGGCAGCGGCCACACTGGAAGCCGCCTATCCTGGCCGGACATGGCTCGGGCTCGGTGCTGGCGAGGCGCTCAATGAAGCGTTTCTTGGACAGTACTGGCCAGGACCGGGAACACGTGTCGAAAGGCTTTTCGAGGCGGTAGGTCTCATCAAGCGGCTTTTCGCAGCCTCCGCAGAAGGTCGCAGCATCCGCTATGAGGGCAAGCATTTCACCATGGAGAGCGCCAGGCTCTGGACCTTTCCGCCGGCGCCGCCACCGATCATGATCGCGGCGGGGGGCCCAGTGGTCGCACGTCGCGCCGGGCAGACGGCGGACGGACTCATCCTGGCTGCGGCGGATCCTGCCAAGTTGGACCGGCTGATGCACGCCTTCGACAAAGGAGCACAGGAGGCTGGAATGGCACCCCAGGCCCTGCCTCGCTGGATCCAGATCCATCTGAGTTGGGCACCCACAATGGAGGAAGCAGAGGCGCAGGCGCTCCGCGAGTGGCCTAACGGTGGCATGGCGTTCCCCAAGGCCGACATCCGCTCCTGCCACGATCTGGAGCAGATGGCCCGTCTCGTGCGACCCGAGGACTTCGCTGGACGCATGGTCATCTCGGAAGATCCGGACGTGCACCGGGCCCGCCTGCAGAGCTACCTGGATATGGGTTTCTCCAAGCTCTACATCCACAATGTGGGACGCAACCAGTTGGAGTGGCTGCAGGTGTTCGGGCGTGACGTCCTCCCCGCGCTTCACGGCTGAGAACATCACGGTCAGAGTCCTCCGATTTCGACACAGCGAGCCTCCGTCCGCGCCCTTGTCAGCCTCCACCAGTCCATATGATCGGTGTTTTGATGGAGGGGTGACCACACGAAAGGATCACCGCGCCTTTCTCATCGGAGAGAGTTGTTGTTCAGGTTGAGGATGACCAGGGCGGTGGCGGTGATCTTGGTGATGGTGGCCGGGTCGAGGGTTACCGTCTTGAGTGCTTTGAAGCCCTTCAGGAGGGCGCCTGCCCTCTCGGCCGGTACTCTCAGGTAGGCCTGGATGCGGTTGTAGGACTTACCGAACTTTTCTCGCCGGGGTTAGGGTGGAGGGGCTCGGGATCGTTGGGGTGGTGCGATTAGGTGAGTGTATCATTGGTGGGTGCACGCGGGATCGCCGGGCAGCGTGGGTTTCGACCAAGAAACCAGGCTCCCGGAAAATCATGACATGCGCCCCTGGCAGCGGGCCGCCACCAGCTGGGTGCAGGCGGTGATGCTGCTGCGATGGCTGATAGAAGCCGCCAACGTGGCGGCCGTCGCCCGCGACGTGGAGGCCTCGCCCGCTACCGCCTACCGGTAGCAGCCATGAGGCCCTCGACGTGGTATCCAGCCGTGCTCCGGACCTGCTCGACGTGCCACGGCGCCTGAAGGACGACAGCGAGCCGTTTGTGTGCCTGGACGGCACACCTCGCCCGTCCTGCGTAGGATCATCAACGGCTCGCGGTTGGTCTGGTTGGCCAGCCACCCGTGCACCTCCATGATCATGCGCTCCCCGCGGGCCGTGACCAGGACGAGGACGGTGACCAGGTCCCTGGCCGCCGAGTCGAAATAGGCGCTGGTATGCGCCTTGGCGTCCCGGGTGGTGTCGATGAAGATCTGGGTCAGGGCCCGCGCCTGGACCGCGTCGGTGACGTAGGACGGGATGTTCCACCACCACGACTGGGGCTCATCAGCGATCCCCTGCGGGTCGAAGACCCACACATCGCCCCGGCGCGCGCGCACCCGACGCGTTGCCTCCAGGACATCGGGCTTGTTCGAGGTGGCCAGCACGAATCCGGGAGCGGCCCATATCCGGGGCACCAACGAGCAGGTGGTCTTGCCGGTCCTCGGGCCGGCGATCATGATGCACACGTCCTCGAAGGACGACCACAGGCATCGGCCGTCGGCCACGGCCCGGCCGATCGGCAGCCCGAAGGAACCGTTCCGATCACTGGTCCCGGCGCCCAGGCGCTCGGCCTTGGCCCGCACAGCCTTCTCGTTAAGGCTCTCGGTGTCGCCGCGCCGGCCGGTCAGCCGGGCGGCCTCGTCCCCGCGCCAGCGCGCGGCCCGCCCGTGCCTGACCAGGCGCACCACCACCGGGACGGCCGCCAGCACCAGTGCCGCCATCCCGACCCACACCCACATGCCGGCCGTGGGTTCGAGGCCGCCGCGCACGATCAGTGCCGCCACCCGGGCCGGGTTCGCGAGTGCGGGAGTATGCGTGGCCCACGACCACGCCCGCACGCCCAGGCCCCCACCACTGTGGCCCAGCAGATTCTCGAAGCACTCGCTCTGCCTCGGCGTCGCGGGCGACGGCAACCACCTCGGCGGCCTCGATCAACCAACGCAGAAGCATCATCGCCTGGACCGTGGGTGTGGCTGCGCGTTGCCGGGTCGGCGCCGGTAGACAGCAATCTAGCGCGAGACGGTACGGGCGGTGGAAACTGACACGCTGAGAGTGGCACAATGGGATAGCACGCAGAGCCCCTTCCTGGGCTTGTTTTCTTAGTCGGAACGCATGCTGCCGGAAGGCTCCGCGTACACCCACCCTACGACGCATCCATCTTCCAGCACTATCACAACGATCCCCTACTCTCCACTTTCAACCCTGATGAGAAAAGACCCAATGATTCCCTACCTCTCTTCTTCCGCAGTTCTTGTAGCTGTCACGCTGTCCTACTGGCCGGAACAGCACACGCTGCATGCTCCAGTGCCGCCAGTACGCCGCGAAGCCCATCCACCATGGAAGCCAAGCCTTGTCCGAGGCAGCGCCGCGACTCCCCGTCTGCTGTTTTCGAGCGTTCCCAACTCCGTGAATGTGGGTGCGTGATGAGGGGAAGAAGGACGATGTCGGGCTTACAGCGGATCAACGGTTTTCATGTGTTCAGCCGCGTTGTCCATGCCGACGACCGAGGGATGTTCTCCGAGATCGTTCGCAATGAGACCATTACAGAGACGCTCGGTCGCAGCTTCGTCGTCAAACAGGTTTCTGTCTCGCACTCCCACTCGGGGGTGCTCAGGGGCCTGCACCTGACGGATGTGCCTCCCGGTCAGGCCAAGCTGTTGAGCTGTCTGTCAGGACGCTTCATAGAAGTGGTGGTCGACCTGCGGATCGGCTCGCCGACTTTCGGCCGCCACGAGGCCACGAACATGTCCGCAGACGAGCCCGTCTCGATCTTCATCGCTGAAGGCCTCGCTCACGGCTACCTGGCCCTGGAAGACAACAGCTCGATGCTGTACCTGCATTCCAGCGTGTACGCACCGCGGCATGATCATGAGATCGACGCGCTGGACCCGGATCTCGCCATCGCCTGGCCTCTCGACAGTCGACAACTGCGCCGTTCTGCCAAGGACACGGCCGCCATGACGGTACGAGAAGCCGCCGCAGCCGGCATATTGCCTCGGTACGAGAATTGTGCGGACGCGGGTGCTCCACCCACGCCGAGGACTGCCTGATGGAGTTGCCCGATCCCTATGTCGCGTCGGTCACCGCTCCGGCCTCGGTCGACGTCGCCCGCTGGTTGCGTGGCCCCGACGTCGTGCAGCAGGCCCTCGTCGAGCAGATCAGGCTCGAGGACGTGCACGAATGGTCCGCCCAGCCGGACGTCGAGGAGATTGCTCATGAGCGAGGTGCCTTCTTCAGCGTCGTGGGCATCTCTGCCCGCCGCGGGGATCAGACGTGGGAACAACCGATCCTGCGACAATCCGAGGTGGGGCTTCTCGGCATCGCGCTGACGGTGCGCAACGGTCGAACGCAAGCGCTGATGCAGGGCAAGGCTGAGCCGGGCACCGTAGGCGGTGTGCAGCTCTCGACCACCGTACAGGCCACGCACAGCAACCTGGGACGACGCCACGGGGGTCGCGAGGTGCCCTACGTCCACGTGTTCGACGACGACTCCCCCGCCCTCCTCGGGGCCACCGTTCCGCAGTCCGAGAACGGCCGTCGATTCCTCGGCAAGCGGAACCTCAACGCGATCCGTCATGTTGCGGCGGACGAACTCGACGCCCGGCCCGGATTCGTCTGGACCAGTCTCGGCGATCTCCATCGCGGGCTTCGCACAGGAGAGTACGTGAGCTTCGACGCTCGCACCGTCCTGGCCCAGTTCCATGCCCAGGAGCTTGCGACCGCTCGCCCCTGGCCGGGGGATCTCTCACCGGTCGCAGCTGCGCTCGTGCGCGGATCCGTCCCGTCAGCTAACGCGCTGCACCCCTGGGCAAGCCTGATGGAATGGCTGGTCGCGGGGCGCAGGGTGTCCACCGAGATACGGTCTCTGCCTCTCACCTCTCTGGCTGCCTGGGAACGACGAGACGGTGCCCTCATCCACCGTGACCGCGACAACTTCTCCATCATCGGCCTGCGGGTCCGGGCCGACGGACGTGAGGTGACAGGCTGGGACCAGCCCATCGTTGTCGAGAGCGGCGAAACGCTGCTTGGATTGGCTCTCACCGAGATCCGCGGGGTGCTGCACGCGGCTCTCCAGCTGCGCCGCGATCCCGGACTCGTCTTCGGTGCCGAGCTTGGTCCGACCATCACGATCTCAGGCTCGTGCCCGGAGTCAGGGCGTCCGCCGCGCGAGTATCTCGCACCGTTCCTCTATGGTTCCTCGGCCAGAGTCCTGTACGATCAGGTTCTCTCCGCCGAAGGGGGCAGGTTCTTGGCCGCCCGCCAGCGGCACGTCATCGTTTTGACCGACCAGCTGGACGAGCGGCCCGGGTATCGGTGGGTCGCCCTCCATCAATGGGGTGAGATGATCCGCCGCGGGATGATCGTCGACGAGCACGCCCGCAGTCTCTACACGTGTCTCATCACGCTACTGACGCCATGATGCGCATCGACGGCAGCCGGATCGCGCTCATCGGCGGCACCGGATTCATCGGATCGACACTCGCTCCTCTCCTCGTCGACCGAGGCGCGTCTGTGCTCGCGGTGGGGCGTTGTCCTTCTCCCGGACTCTCCTACGACACCAAGTCCCTGGACGTCGGCTCGGATGATGCGTTCGGCCGCTGGATCGAGGACTACGACGGTTTCGTGTATCTCGCCAGCTACTCAGATCCTGTCAGCCGCTGGCGCGTGGGACCCGACAACGGGGCGGCCCTCCGGGTCAACGTCGACGGCTTCCGCAAACTCCTGGCCGCCGTCGCCCGCTCCCACCGTCCCACGACCGTGGTGCTCGCCAGCTCCATTGCGGCGGCGATGCCCCCGTTCGGCGGGTACGCGTTGCACAAGCGCGCGGCGGAGAAACTGCTCGAGGAGGCCGCCTCGCTGGGTGCCGTGAGAGGTGCGGTGGTGAGGCTGCCCACCGTGTACGGGGCGGGCACCGCTCGTCCTGTCATGGGCAGCGGTGTCGTTGCAACCTTTGTGCGTCAGGCATGGAGCGGACGAGCCATCACGCTCTGGGGGGACGGAACCGTCCGCCGCAGTCTTCTTCATGTAGACGACGCCGCACGCGCCCTCATCGCCGCACTGGAACATGCGGACTCGCTCGGACCACGGCCGTTCGCAGTGGGACCACGGAGCGTGACGTCGCTCGTTGACATCGCCAGCAGCGTCGTCGCGGCCGTGAATCGCCAAGGAGGTCGAGCGTGCGATCCGCAGCACGTACCCATGCCCGAGCACGCCGCACCCTCAGATCTTCAGGACGCTCTCGTGGACGCGTCGGCCTTCGAGCGACTTGCCGGATGGACTCCTCATACGACTCTGCGGGACGGCCTTGAAGATCTCGTCCATGTCCTGGATCCCCGCTCCAGACCACCGGTAATCGGACCGTTCACTGGCTAGACTCCCTTTGCAGTGGGAGTTCGGATGCGCCCCCACGATCAGCAAGGAGATGCAGATGACAATCCGAGTGTGGGACTATCTGGCAGAATACGACTCCGAACGCCAGGAACTGCTTGCCGGAATCGAGCGCGTGCTCGAATCCGGTCAGTTGGTTATGGGCGCAAGCCTTCGGGGGTTCGAGGCTGAATTCGCTGCCTATCACCAGGTCCCTCACTTCGTCGGTCTCGACAATGGCACGAACGCCCTCAAGCTGGCGCTCCAGGCCATCGGCGTCAAGCACGGTGACGAGGTGATCACCGTATCCAACACCGCGGCCCCGACCATCGTCGCTATCGACGCCGTCGGCGCAACGCCCGTCTTCGTCGACGTGCAGGAGGATTACTATCTCATGGACACGACGCAAGTCGAAGCAGCCATCACGTCGAAGACCCGCTGCCTGCTGCCGGTTCACCTTTACGGCCAGTGCGTCGATCTCGGCCCACTCAGTCGGTTGAGCGAGCAGAGAGAAATCCCGATCCTCGAGGACTGCGCCCAGGCGCACGGAGCTCAGCAGAACGGTCGACTCGCGGGGACGACCGGTATGGCCGGAGCTTTCTCCTTCTACCCGACCAAGGTCCTAGGAGCCTACGGAGACGGCGGCGGCGTGCTGACCTCGAGTCCTAAGGTGGACGCAACTCTGCGCCGACTGCGGTACTACGGCATGGAGGAACGGTATTACGTTGTCGAGACTCCCGGGCACAACTGCCGCCTCGACGAGCTTCAGGCAGAGCTGCTCCATCTGAAGCTCGCGCGACTCGACGAGTACATCGCCGGTCGGCAGGCGGTTGCCGACCGTTATCAGGAAGCCCTGTCGGGTACCTCTCTAGTTCTGCCGAAAGTCGCCCCTGGCAACAGCCACGTCTACTACGTCTATGTGGTCCGACACCCAGAGCGGGACGAGATCCTCAGGCGCCTTCTCGCCTACGACATCGAACTGAACATCAGTTATCCCTGGCCCGTCCACACCATGTCGGGATTCGCGCACCTGAATGTCCCGCAGGGCTCATTGCCAACGACGGAGCGGCTGGCGGGCAAGATCTTCTCGCTCCCCATGTATCCCTCGCTGAGCACCCAGCGTCAAGATCGCGTGATCGACGCCCTCCTCGAAGTGCTCGCCCAGATCGACCGCGGATAGGCCGAGGCCTACGGCAGCGGGTGGGGAGGAGCTCCGCCCTCTGGCCGAGAGATGCGTCGTCCCTCGAGCCGGGTCCGTTCCACGACCTGCTCGCGCCTGCGATGGTTGCGGCTCCAGTACAGGCGCTCGTCGACCCGGAGCGCCTGGTAGTCGAGCGGTATGACCTTCACCGCAGCCCATCCCTGGGCTTGGAGCGACGGGGGCAACCTCCACGTGAGGTCGACCAGCACCGGATGGCAACCATCTGCTACCAGACCGTCCACGAGATCCTGCACCTGCAACGGCCGGGTCGTGGGAGTGGGCCGCCCTGTCGAGAAGCCTTCGATCCAGGAACTGATCTCTTCCACGCCCTCGCGGGAGATGATGCGCAGCATCCGATCATTCTCGCTCGTCACGACATCGGGAGTTGGCCGATCGTGCCACACGTCGGAGAACAGGTTGTAGGCGACGGACCGGAGCTGCAAAGCCTCTTGCAGCGATCCGAGAGCCGCGACAAGCAGCGAGTCGTGGGCCTTGCATCCGACGGTGGCCAGTGCGGGCTCGCGCGAAGGGTCGATCACCCCTGCGACGAGGCAAACGACGTCCGGGATCCCGACTGGGAGAGACCCCCACCGAACGATGAGACCGAGATCACAGCAGTTTCCCAGGAGCTTCTCCAGGGCCGATCGCAGGCTCGTCGCGCGCCGTCGATCTTCGGCGTCGGCCGCAACGATCTGCTCCACGCTGACGTCATAGACCTCGATCCCGCAGTCCCACGTCACCATGAAGGCGTCGCGCTCGATGACTTCGAGAAGAGCCCTCCTGATCGCGGCGTCGGCGTTCTCGCCCGAGGCTGCGCCCGATGGGCTCTCGTCGAAACAGTCGGCCTGAGGTCCGACATACGGATAGTCGATCAGACCCAGCGGCACCTCGCATGTGTCTCCCGAGTGCAGACGCAGACCCACGACGTGCGCGGAATCGTCTTCTCGGAAAGCCGGATCGACGAGCCAACTCCACTCGTGAGGATGGGTAGCGGCGCCGTTGCCGCTCGATGCATCCTGCGCGGTCTGCCGGGGCGCAGCCGCGTTGATCAAAGAAAACCGTTCGACGGCCTCGCCCACGCCGCGCACGAGGCTGTCGGCGCGAGAGTACCCGTAAGCGCCGACCACGAAGGGGCTAAGCTTCCCATCGCCCTCGGGCACGGTCTGACGAACCCGACTCTCGTCGACATTCAGCCGAATCAGCATCCGCCACAGCAGGTCGGTCGGAGGCGCTTCAGGGGCAAGCTCGGACGACTCCACCAGGCCTTGCTCGGGTCGGAGCGCATCGAGGAAGTTCAGCATGGCAGGACCGTTCCGGCCGCGAGCGGCACGAACGGAAGCGCCATGGAGTTCTCGCCACGCAGCCATGTCATCAAGGCCAGGGTGCCGGCGGATCCAGTCGCCAGGTCGGTCGACAACCGGAGGCAGTCCTCGCCGATCATCACCGCGTTTCCGCCCAGGCCGAGGCTGAAGAAGGCCAGCTGCCCCAACCGCTCCGCCGAGACTCCGCCGTCTAGGGAGGCGCTGACGAGAAGCCGTCCCGCCTGCCCCCACAACAGACTCGGCTGCGGCTGCAGGCTCTGCTGCGCCACCGATGCGCAGAGCTCCTGGAAGCGCAGGAGGTCCGCGCTCAGGTCCGCCCCGAGCCGCTTCACCTCCTCGACGATCAAGGCGGTGCCACCGCTGAACGCCAACGAAGACATGAGCATGGTCCTCGTCCTGGCGTCCGGTCGCTTGGGATTGGGCTCGGCACAGAGCTGCATCAACTGCTGGGCGTCTCGCTTCAGCGCCTTGACAGCCGAGTCCAGCCACCGCTCCTCACCCGATGCCTCACTGAGCGCCAGCCAGAGCCGCGCCGCCCCGGTACGACCACCCAGGAGTCCCGGCCGTTGGCAGTCTCCGGCACGCTCCTTGAGCGTCAAGGCGCTCTTGCGGGCGAAGTGGAGGACAGACTCGTCCTCCCACGTCTGTGCCAGATGCAGTGCGGCAAGCGCGGTCCCGGCCAGTCCGGTCCCATACGTTCCGTCTGTCTCGTTCCCGCTGCTCAGGCTTTCCGCCCGGGTGAACACCGCCTTCGCCTCGTCGCGACGATCGAGCCGCTCCAGTGCGAGCGATACTCCAGCAGCCCCGTCGAGAAGGCCCGGCTTGGTGAGCCGCGTGTCCGTCGCGTGGCGGCAGAGCCACTCCACTGCCGTCTCCGGCGCGGGCACTCCGGCAGCGGTGAGCGCCAGCAGCACCCCGCTGGCTCCGTTCATCACGTCGAGACCGGCCTGGGGATCGTGCAGAGGCGCGGGGTCGCCCGGGAAGAGGCGATCCTGTCTGTCCGGCGTCATGGAGGCGAGGATGCCGTCTGCCAGAGACTTCTGCACGGCGGCAATGCCGTCTGCCGGCAACGGTTCAAGACGCCAGGGGGACTCTTCCACCACAACATGTCCAGGCAGGAGGGGAGAGGGCTCGGGCTCTGGCGTGCCTGCTGCCACGTCCGCAAGGATCCGCTGACGGTAGTCGACTGGCAGCGGGAAGGCGCTCTCGACGATTTCGAACGCCTGAGCCAACTTACTCTTATGCCACCCGAACAGAGGGGCGGTCGGCAGCAGCAGAGCGAGCCTGAGTATCCCGAGCGCATAGCGGTCGACGGCCATGCCCGTGCTACCCCTAGGCGCCACGAATCCCGGCGTACCGATGACCTGGCCGCTATGACCCTTAGCCAGCTGCGCGGTCTCGAGGTCGATGAACTTCACGCTCCCGGCGTCCGACTGGATGATATTGCCGGGGTGCAGGTCACCGAACACTATCCCCCGTTCGTGCATGCCACCGAGTCCTGCCTCCACCTGGTCCAGCAACTGTATGGCCCAGGTCGCGTAGTCGGCGAGGCTCGGTGTGTCATCCCAGATCATGGCCGCCGTGAGAGGGTTCGCCGCGATGGAGTGCGTGATGGCTCGTCCTTCGGCGAACTCGCGTACGAGGAACTCGTGCTCATACCCGCGGCGACGATCGATGATACGTGGGATGATCGGGACCCCTGCAAGGCGTCGCAGTGCCTGTTCCTCGCTGGTGAGACGGTCCACCGCGTCATGGCCGAAGGGGTCTTGCGCCGCGTGCGGTCGAGCCTCCCGTATCAGTACGACTTCCCCCGTCTGATCCGCCGTGCCGACGTACACGCCTCCGCCGTTGCTGAAATGGAGGGCTGCCTTGATCGTGTAGGGGAAGTCCGTCATCACGCCGGCGTTCCTCGCGTCCAGCGACTCCTGGAGGAAGCTGGGCAGGACAGCCCACTCCGGCTTCCGGAAGCTAACCCCACGACGATCCTCCACCAGCTCACCGTCCGGAGTCCTGATGACATAGACGAGGAGACCGGAGGAGTCACGGATCGACCGCCCAACGAAGCTGCCGTAACGAACATACAGGGGTCCCTGCCTCCAACGGAGGTCGCTGAGGATGTAGGGGCCGGGACGTCCCTGGAGCAGGCCGCCCAGTTCGTTCAGGCAGCGCTCGAGGGACTCCTCATCGGGCGGGTAGATGGTGACCGTCTTGCCGCTCGCGCTCCGCTCGCCGTACTTGCCGTTTCGTCGCATGACGGCGGAGGGGCTGCGAAGGAATTTGAAGACCCACTTCTGCTCCAACAGGTAGTCCTGGGCGGTCTCGATGGCTTCCGCGGCGCTCTCTAGCGTGGCCGACATGTGAATCTTCCACCCTTGCTCCGGGAGGACCGAGTCGTTGTGCCGGAGGACAACCCATTCCTCCTCCACTTCGCGGACCCACCCGTCGGGTAGCTTCCGGTGGGCGGCCGGATAGTCAGTCGTCTCTTCCTCGGCGAAGAGGTCAAAATACGGCGTGCCGGGCAGACAATCCGCCAAGCGAATCAAACTGTGCATTCTCGACTTCTGTCCTTTCGCGTCTGGATCAATGCGTCAACGCACCGGCTGCGGCCCGCCCCGTCACGATGAGAAAAAAGACCGCCAAAGCACCTCGCCCAGGGAGGACATCCCCGTCATCACCGTGGCAGCCCCGAACCTGGGGCTTTCCGCGGGGCACGAACTGAGAGGAAACGTCCACGCATCGACCAGGAAGTCGAGGTCGCTGACGGGAACCAGGGTACGGATCGAGACGTTCTCGTGGCGAGCCGCCGCGCTCTGGTCAGGTCCGGCCACTACACGGGCAGTTCCCAGGCGATCGGCGCGTACCAGTCCCTGCTCCATGAGCAGGACCTCGTGGCCGGCATGGACCCTTGAAGCCGGCCCTGCCTCGGCCACCACAAGCCGTGCGCCATCAGCTGTGCACTCGAACCCCGCCTCTACCGTGGAGGGAAGTCGCACCCCCACCAGGACCGCAACAATGGTCACAGCCATCATGAGGCCACCAGTCAGCTGACGCACCGGACGCGCCCCCGCCGCGCGGGACGCACGTGCAGCCAACCATGTGCTCCGAACAAACCGGAACACGAGCAAAAGGAGCACGACGACGAGCAAGACCCTGCCGATCAACCCCATTGCAAGCAAAAATGGAAAACAAATGGCCAGGGCAGTTGCCACAAGGAAGATCGGGGCGACGAGGCACGCGAGTCCGAAGAGGAGGATGCTCCAGCGGAATTGCGGAAACTCCCTGTCCTGGGGCTCGCCGCCGAAAATCCAGCGCGCGAGAACGCTGCGGGCATCCTTCGTCGCGCGTTCCCGGAGGAAGGGAAGATCCAGGTGCGCCATCAGGGCGATGTAGCCGTCGAACTTGACGAAGGGGATCAGGTTCACCGCTGAGGCCGTGTACGTCGACAGCGCGACCACGATGAACAGCGATGTCCACGAATGATCTCCAAGGAAGGTGGCCACGGGCGCGGCCACGAGCGCAAATATCCCTCCGATCGTGAGTTGCGTGGCGATGCCCGCGAGCGCCACGACGACGCGCTGGCTCCGTCGAGGGAGCCTCCAGCCGTCGGAGACATCGCAGAAGAAGGTCGGGGTGAGGTAGAAGAGCATGAACCCCATCCGCGAGGGGATAGCCCCGTATCGGGCCAGGGCTAACCCGTGGCCGAATTCGTGGATCCCCGTCACGAGCGTCGTCGTGAGAAATGAGGAGACTAGAACCCACAGGGGCAGCGGCCTGCTTAACGTCTCTCGCACCGCGACCGTCTGAAAAGACAGCGCCAGCAGTCCTCCGACGCTGAATAGCACGGCTGCGGCGGCGAAGACGACCCTCGGGACGCGCCGGAGCAACGGTTGCAGCCGACGAGCCATGGATGTCGGTCGGATCAGCGTGAACTGGACCGTCAGAGGAGGCTGGAAACGCACCCGGCGTTCTGTTGCGGAAGGTACGCTTGCAGTACTGCTCTCGTGCACGGGCAAGAGGTTCATCTTGCGCGCCCGTGTGAGCGCGTCCTCCACGGACTCGGCGCTCCAGGCGGCGCCCAGCGCCTCCGCCAGTTCAGCCGTAGAGCGGCCGTCCAACGCTTGCAGCAGCCTGCCCATATCGCGACCCACCCGAAGGTACGTTCCATCGGGCCTTTTGACGGTCCATGGACCGTCGTCCTCGGCCGGATAGACACGAACTCCGGGCGCGAGCCGGGTGGTGGACGGCTGCTGAAACGCTGCGGTCACTTAATGTCGCTCCGCATGAACACAACCATGCCCAGCAAAGTGGGGACGATAACCCAGAGGGCTGTCATAAACGATGCCCACGGGACCGACAGCAGGTCGGCACGGCCATCTCGGTAGAGGGAAGACAGCGCGGGCTGCAGCATGAACTTGCCGACGCGGGGAACAAGACGAAACAGGCCCTCGTCGACGACCAGAGCCATCACCAGGAAAACGGCGATTCCGATTCCCTGGTGCCGGACCAGCCAACCCACCGCCGCACCGAAGAGGGTGGTCACGAAGACCGCCGCGAACACGCCTGCGCTCGTCTGGGTCGCCTCGCTGCTCCATTCCGCCCTGATCCCAGATACCGGCATGATCACCGTGGTGGTGAGGGCGATCGCCACTAGTCCGACGAGCGCGGCACCCGCACCGGCAAGTGCGGTCGCCAGTGTCTTAGCGGTGAATAGTCGTCCTCTGCTGCCGCCAAGGAGCACAGACCGGGACATTGCTCCATTCGAGTACTCGCGCGTGACGAACATAACACCGAACAGACCCGAGCCCAGCAGAAGCATGAACCAGTATTTGACCGACTCGGTGGTGGCCTTGGCGACCGGCAGCCCTTGTTCCACCAGCTCCTTGTTAGTCTGCACGGTCGAGACCACCGAGAGCACGGCCATTAACAGGCCACCCAGGATGCAGTACGCCAGCAGGGGGCTGACAAATGCCTTCCGAGCCTCGCCGCGGAACGTGTCAATGAAAGAGAGTTTCCGGGAACTCATGAGCGGACCTCCTTGTCCTGGTCACCGGGCGCACCCACGACCTCGAAGAAGCGTTTCTCGAGGTCGTGCGGTCGACCAGAGGTGAAGTCGGCGAGAGAGCCCGCGTAACGAAGCGTTCGCTGAAGGATCATGACGTCGTCGACAGTCTGGGCCACTTCGGCCAGTTGGTGACTCGAGAGGAGCACGGTCTTCCCCTTGGCAGCCAGACCGCGCAGGGTCTCGCGCAACCAGCGGATGCCATCGGGATCCAGTCCGGAGGCCGGCTCGTCAAGGATCAGGAGCTGCGGATCGGCCAGCATTGCCAGAGCCAGCCCGTGACGCTGTCGCATTCCGGTCGACAGGTTCGAAACGCGCTTGCCTCCCATGTCGGGAAGTCCGACGAAGTCGAGCACCTCCTCACAGCGCCGCTTCGGCAGACGCAGGGTGCTCGCCCACAGACGAAGGTCACTGATCACCGTCGCGCCGGGCAGTGCGCCCATGCGGTCCATGCTCACACCGATCCGACGAGCGGCATCAGGCAGCTCGTTGTAGGTGCTGCCGAACACCCGAGCTTCCCCGGAGTCCGCGTGATAGAGACCGAGCGTCGCGCGGAGGGTGGTCGTCTTGCCGGCACCGTTGCGTCCCAGCAGCCCCACCACTCGGCCTTCAGGCACGTCGAACGTGACGTCCTCGACGACTCGTGTCCCCCCGAAACTCTTGCAGAGCCCCCGCACGCTGATAGGGCTGGCAGTCACTGCGCTCGCTCCCCACGCACTATCTTGACAACCAGGTAGAGCATTCCCAGCACAACGGCTGCGCAGATAAAGATGCGCAGAGCGCCCTGAAGATACACTCCAGCAAGAGCCGACAAAAGCAGCAGCGCGACAACTCCTGAGAGATACTTCATTGCAGATTTAGACATGACAACAACATCCTTCCTCGGCAGACCGGAGGTAGTCGGAAAAACAATAGAACGTAGAACAAAGGATCGGGGGTGGTCTCCCACCGAACGCCTCCAGCACCGGTGGGAGACCGCGCGGGAGCTGCCACCACCCCATGAGACCCGCTCCGAGAAATGGGTACCTGGGGAGTCACACGGAGGGTGGTTACCCGGTCAGTGGATTACGTCGCCGCGAAACCAATCGCGGTGACGGCGGTCGCAAGCCCGCCACCACCGACGAATCCCGTCCAGAAACCGGGCGCCTCCATGGGCTCCAGTTCCTGCACATCCAGCTCAAGAGTCTTCATAGCTCTTCTCCTCTCCCAATTGAGAATCCATTCCGAAACTCTCCGGCTAGGTCAGCGCAGCGCCCGAAACGGCGAAGTAGATCGTCGCGTAGGTCGCTGCTGCACCACCGCCGACGCCGATACCGGTCCAGAGGCCTGGGGCCTCCATGGCCTCGAGCTCCTGCATGCCCAGCTCCAGCTTCTGCATCTCCTTGTTCATGTCTCCTCCTCTCCATCAACTCGAAAGGTCACTTACCCATCGGCGCGTTACCGATGAGTACCGGTACGGCTCCATCGGAACCGTACTCAGCTTGTGGGAGGGCCTGTCGGTCCTCCGTTCTGCTCACCAGCGCTACGGCGGCGAACAGGTCCTCTGACGTGAGCCCGTACAGCATCGGAAGGCCGGCGCCCCATCGACGCATGGAACGATGCACGACGCGCGCACCCTCCTCGGGACTCATCAGTGGCGGAATCTCCACACACCACTGCTCCATAAGCTGTGCGAACCCCTGGCTCGGTGCATCGCTCACGCTCGCCCTCGTAGCAGCACAGACGCGAGACCAGAACTGGCGCAGTCTGCGACTGCTGCCCCAGGCCTCCTGCCCGCGCATCATCTGCTCGAAAACCGCAGGGAGGAACAGCGCGATGGCCTGGGTTTTGCGGACACCGATCACGGAGCTGATCTCCGTCGCGACATACCAGGCTTTGCCGCTGTAGCGGCTCCGACGGAACGAAAGCAGCGCCATGTGGGTCAGACCGTTCAACTCCGCGAGTTCCAACCGGGTGTCTGCGGACACGGGGCCCGCTGCTCGCTGGGCCGCGATCTCGTCACCGAGCTGAACGATCCGTTCGGTCAACGACAGCGCAAGGTGGTCTTCGAGACGATGATCGGCGAGCTCTCCCGACAGGACTGCGCTCAGGCGGAAAAGCCCTTCAACCACTGCCTCTTGAACGAGATATCCGGGCAGCGTCTTTGTAGCACCAGCGTCGTAGACCGCAAGGTCGGGCCGAAACGCCTCACCCGCTAAGAGCCGACGCCCGTCCTCCCCGTCGACGCATGCACTCGAACTGAGCTCGGCGCCAGTCCCGAGGGTGGTGGGAACCATCGCCAGAGGCGTCGACCTCAGGACCGTCCGCGGGAAAAGCATGAGCCCACTTCGCTGAGAAGGCCCTAGCGTAGCAGCGAGCCTATCCTGGTCCACAAGAAGCGAGCATAGGGCGCCCAGGTCCATCGTCGCCCCACCGCCGACCGCAACGATCTTGAGTCGGGTAACCGCGCCGCCGTCTCGTCGGAACGGCTCAAGAGCGTCCATAACGTCGCAGAGTCGCGGGCTGCGCGTGACGACGACGCGATGAACCTCTGCGGAACCGTGCACACCCAGCAGCTTCTCGACCGTGACCTCGAACGGCTGTCCAATCACGGCGCCGTCCACGAGGAGCAGCACGATGTTCCGCTCCGGGCACCACCCGTCCAAGGACATTATGCCAAGCGCGACCTCCGTCGGAGAAGACCAGGCGAATCTCATCAGGCGGTCTCCTTCTGCTCGTACCAGGCCGTGAGGCCCCGTCGAATCGCCCCGAACAGCTCTGCGATGTCGGAGACCGTGTAGAGATAGCCCGGCACTATCTGGATGCCATGGAGCCCCGGATGGACGACGACGCCCTCGCGCCTGACGAAGTCGACGACCTCGCAAACCAGACTCTGTTGGATGGACTTGCCGCGCGAGTCCACGAGGGAGAGCGTGTGGAAAGCACCGCGACCGTTGTGGGTCGCAGCACCGGGGACATCCTGCACTACGTCGTCCAAGCCCTCGACCAACTCTGACTCGAGTGCCCGCACACGGGACTCGGCGTCGATCGACTGCAGTCGGCTGAGAGTCGCGATGATGGCGGCACACGTGATCGCGGTCCCCGCCTGCGTCTCGGCGTGCATCAAGACCGCGTCTCGTGCATCGAAGTCACGCGCGATCTCGTCAGAGACTGCGATGGCGGCTGCGGCGCATGTGCCGTTCGTGAGTGCCTTCGACATGATTAGCAGGTCCGGCGGGACGGGCCACTCCTGAGATGCGAACATTGGGCCGGTGCGGGCGAACCCTGTCGCCACCTCGTCAGCGACCAGGACGAACCCATGACGCTCCCGGCTCTCCGCCAGTACCGCGAGGAACTCGTCGCTCAGAGGAATGGTGCCAGACCCGCTCAAGGGCTCGACAACGACGGCCGCGATCTGATCGCTCGTGCGGCTCAGGAGCTCGGACAGCTGTTCGGGGCACTGGGAATCGACATGACGTACCAGACGCCGATCTATCCCGTAGGCGGGCTGCCCCAGTTCTTCCCCAGTCAGGGCGAAGGCGCCGTGCGTGAGCCCATGGTAACTGCCCTGAAGGCCGACCACCATTTTCTTTTGAGGGTAGCCACGAAGGGCTTGAACTTGGCGCACCAACTTCATGGCCATGTCGTTGGCCGCCCCGCCGGACGTCGAGAAGAAGATCTTCTTGAAGTGGTCGGGACCGCACAGCTCGATCAGTTGGTTCGCCGCTTCACGAGCCTCGACGCTCTCGTACCGAAACACCGACGCGTAAGAGTTGTCCACGGCAGTGCGCGCGATCACCTCCGCGATCACTTGGTCGCCGTAGCCCAGGGGCACATTCCACAGCCCGCTGGTTGCGCAGAGACGCTCCACCCCGTCAAGGAAAGTGAGCCTCGTGCCTGTCGCAGAGACGACGCAGAGGTCGGGCCGTCCTACGTCCGCCGATGAGAGAAGGCTAGGCCACAGAGCGCTCATGGCCCTCTTCATTAGATCCCCGCCCCCTCAGCAGCCACCGCGACCAATAGATGAACGTTGTAGCGCTCTTCTACACCCGGCACCACCCAGTCCTGCACGACACGCAGGCCGTGTGATCCCATCTCTTCCTGGATGACCGATGCGTTGATCACTGCCACCGTACCAACGCCGATATGACGCGGCTCCGTGCCGTCGACACTGGTCACCGCGACAGTGCGCGCGGTTCCTCCTGCTTCCAGACGTTCGGCGAGCCAGTACCCGCGACCGCTCTCGCCACGCACCTCCCGCACGACCTCGGTGGACACGCCGCTCGCGACAGGCACATCCAGGACCGAGGCGATGAAGATGCCGTGCTCATTGAGATGGCCGTACACGCATGAGTAGAGCCCGGAGCGGTCCTCCGCGTCGAGGAGGCAGATCGAAGTCGTACCGATCACGATGGCTGAAAAGGTCCTCGCCAGGTCGAAGTCCGACATATCGGCCTGCACGACCGTGCAGCGCTCGCTGAGTGCCGACGGCATCTCCTCGAGGCGACGCCGCAAGAGAGCGATCATCGTAGAAGAGAGCTCCAAGGCGGTCACGTGACGTCCCGTCGCGATCATGGGGATCGTGAGCCGTCCCGCGCCGGCCGCCAACTCGAGCGTCGTCCCGCGACAGCCGCGCAACGCTCGGAGCAGTTCCGCAACCTCGTGCCGATCGTTGCGGCTGATGTCGTCGTATACCGGGCCGCCCAACTCGTCGTAGATGCCGTGGAGTAGCGCTCCTGACAGGTCCCCGCCCACGGCTTCACGCAGCGCGGCCGGGACAACCGTATCGATGCTCTTCATCATCGCCATCAGCCGTCCGAAGCGATAGCGATGGTGGAACCGGGCAACAGACCGACGCTGACGAGTTGCTCGGCAGCGCTGACGAGCAACTGTTCCTCGAACTTACCGGTACGTGCGGCCGCGTCGAGTGAGCCGAAAGTCAGCAACGCCTCGACGTATACGGCTGAGTCCAGCCGCATAGTCACCATCCGTCCCGTCTGGGGGGCGAAGAAGTAAGCCCGTGCGTCGTCCCAGGCCAGGATCGGGGAGGTGGCGGCCTGAAGCGACGTGGGTGCCGCGCTCACCGTCGGCCACTCCTGCAGCTCGGGAGCCAACCGACCGCCGAAGCCGGAGAACAACGGATTCTCGATATGCCGCGCGGTGAGGTTCTTCACCGCGGCCTGAGCAGCCAGGAAGTAGCCCGCCCACGGGCGTTCCCGAAGTGCCGCAAGGCGTGTCTCCTCGGGAATGTTCTTGGACAGGGCCACGGGGCAGGGCAAATCGGACTGTTCGCGCACCTTGGCGAGCGAGAGGGCCAGAACGTCCCACCCGTCACCGAGCGAACCGATCGCCGATCCGCATGCGGACGTCGACCACCTGCCATCGCGGTCCAGGTGAAGGCGCACATCGACGCCGTCGTCAACGACGACACCGCGCAGGCCCGCCGGGTCTGCCAGCTGAACAGCAGGGTGGATGAGATACTCAGGGAAACGTCCCTCGCCGACGCTGGCGTCCAGGTCTTGGAGATACACCTCAAGGTCAACCTCGGACGTGAGGCGAAGAATCGTCGGGCCGATGAGCGACATGTACTCCGCCGTGGCGTAGTCCTGGAGCTGAACGAAGACGTCGTCCCCAACAGAGATCTCGCCGACGGGTTCGGCAGCATCGCCCTCGTACTCGACGAACTGGACTCCGGTGTCATCGTCGGGAAGGGCCAGGTCCGTCTTCGGCACGAGCATCACCGATCCGGCGCCTGCGACACCGCTCGCGAGAACCTCGTCGAGGTGCTCGCGGCGCTCGATCATCACGACGGCCGCGCCACGCTCGAGCCGGAAATCCAAGTAGTTCCGACCCACCGCCCACGTCAGAAGAGCACGCTTGACGGTCGACTTGGTCATGATAGCTTCTCCTCGGTAGAACGCGGGATGATCGACCCGGTCGGTTTGGAAGACAGCGGCTGCTCGCGCAACTGGGGGAGATGTGTGAGAAGCACCTCCAAGTCTTGGACTGTCGCCCGCAGGCCGTGTAGAGCGCAGGTCCCGGTCAGGTTCAACACGATCTCATCGACGCCGGCTGCGGCGTATGCATCGAGTCCTCGGCCGATCCGGTCCGGGCGGCCGTAGAGGAACACGCCTCCGTCAATGAGCTTCTGCGCGTCCTCCAGCGTGGGACGTCCGCTGACTTGGATGCCCGCTTTGGCGAGCATGTCGATGTAGTGCGGGCCCTGAAGGTGCGCCCGGGCACTCTCCAAAGCCAACTCTTGAGCGTTCCTGCCCGGCCGGTAAAGCCCCACGGGCACGAAGGTCGTGACGGACGGTGCTCGCTGCGAAGCCGTGGCGGCGCCTTCCTTGATTGCCGGACAGATAGTTCCCTCAAGGTATGCAGGCGAAGTGAGCCATGTCACGACGTTCTCAGCGATCTCGCCCGCTAAATGAGCCATCTTCGGGCGCAGCACTCCCAGTCCGACCTCCACCCTGGGTGCAGGCATGGGGTGCAGACCGAAGTGGCACTGATAGTACCTTCCTGCGAAGTCGACCTGGTCACCGTCCAGCAAACCACGCATGATCGCGACGTACTCGCGCGCAGCGGTCAGTGGGCTTGCATACGACGCTCCGAGCATCGCCTTCTGGAACGCAGCGGCACCGGGTCCGACGGCAATCCGCATGGGCTCCCCGGAAGTCAGCACAGCGGAGTGCGCCATCTGAGCCGCGTCGAAGGGATGACGCAGAGGCATGAGTGCCACACCGATCCCGGTGGGGACGCGGAATCCCGCACCAGACGAATGCGCGAATCCGTGGAATGGCTCAATGACGGTACTCTGCCCCTGCCACAGGCGAGCGGCTCTCGTCCATTTGATCAGGCCCGCGAAGGGAAGAACTTGCTCCGGTCGACGCGGCACAAAGGGAAGAAGTACCGAGACTTCCATGGGTCCCCCCCTCAGGGAACTAGCAGGTACAGGGAACTAGCAGGTACAGGGAATTAGACAGGTACAGAGAACTACAACGTCCGCACTTCTTCGACTCGGTTCGTCTTGTAGAAACAAGGTCCACGTCAGGGATCACCCGGTCCGAGACCGCTCAGGCTAGAGTGTAGTACACAGTCCAGCACCGCCGCAAGGTAGGAGTCGCGTTGCCACACTTCACCGTTGTCTGCCCCACTTGGAACCGGGGGAAGGCCCTGCGATCGACCGTGCTCAGCGTCCTCAACCAGTCCGATGGAGATTTTCAGTTGGTGATCGCATCGGACGCCAGCAGCGACGACACTGACACCGTCGCCCAGCAACTGGCTGAGCAGGACAGTCGGATCCTTTTCCTCCGTACGCGGCGGTACGGCTTTCAGGCAGGCCCGATCAACGAGGCATTGGCGCTCACGGACAGCGCATGCGTCGCCTACATCGACCACGACGACCTGTGGCACCCAGACCATCTCGCGACCATGCGGTCCTTGCTGGAAGAAGCGGATGTCGCCGCGACCTCGTCGAGGAAGATCGACCTCACTGGCCGTGTACTGAGCTCCTCCGATCCGATCAGTATGCTGTGGCACCCGGAGGCCCAGATCCTCAGCCCTCTCTTCGAGAACTCCGCTGCCGCCCACCGACGGTGGCTTGTGGACGCGACGGGCGGCTGGACGGAGAGCGAAATCGGGTTGGAGGACTGGGACCTGTGGCTTCGCTGCACGGACGCAGGCGCTCGGGTGGCGACCACTCTGAACTCCACCGTCGACATTCTCGAGGCACCGACTACCCGGCAGAACAGCCTCCCGCTCGCCTTCGGACACGCGCTCGCTGTGTTCCCCGACAGCAGGAGCGCCCGGGCGGCCCAGCGCAGGCTCATCGACCCGCGACTGATCCCGGTCGCCTTCGAGGCATGTCTTGAAGACATGGTGGCCTGGTACTCGGCTGCGCGCAGCGCCAGCACCCTTGTCTTCCCGAAGGGGTGGAAGAACACCAGCCAGGAGTTCTTGCGGGCCTCGATCGAGGATCATCTACGCCGGGTCGGCACGCACTGGCAACCGCTCACTATCGAGAAGACCGAGCACGGCTGGGTCCTGGCGATACCGATCGGCACGATGACCGAGGAGCACACGCAGCGATACCAACGCACCTTCGCACAGCGCATGCCGCGTCAGATGGAGTTCTTCCGCGATGTCCTGCAGGGCGCAAAACCACTCTCAGCGCTCGTGCCCCAACCCGCTGCTACAGTCTGTACATGACCCACTGTCGCATCTGCGGTGGACCGCTCGGCGAGTTCCTGAACCTGGGGCGCCAACCTCTGTCGGACAGCTTCAGAACCGAGATTCCCGCCCACGAGTTCTTCTTCCAACTCCGAGTCGCCCAGTGCGACCAGTGCCGATCGGTACAGCTCATGGAAGAGGTGCCGCGCGAGAAGATGTTCATTCCCGAGTACCCGTTCATGACGTCTTCGTCGAGCGGTATGGTACAACACTTCACCGAGACCGCAGGGTGGCTGCGCGAGACCTTCCCGAGCGACGACCCGTTTGTGGTAGAGATCGGCTGCAACGACGGGACCATGCTCCGCTCCATGAAAGAAGCCGGGGTCCGTCATCTCGGTGTCGATCCCGCCGTCGAGACAGGTATGGTCGCCCGCCATGCAGGGATCCAGATCCTGTCGGACTTCTTTGAGGAGCGCACCGCACGGCAGATCGCGGCGGAGCAGGGACCGGCCAGCGTGGTGTACGCAGCCAACACGATCTGCCACATCCCCTACCTGAACGATATCTTCAAGGGCATCCATGCCCTGCTCGCCCCTGGCGGCGTCTTCGTGTTCGAGGACCCGTATCTGGATGACATCCTTCGCCTGGGTTCCTTCGACCAGATCTACGACGAGCACTACTACCTGCTCTCTGCCACGAGCGTCGCGTCGCTCGCCAGTCGGCACAGTTTCGACCTCGTCGATGTGCTGCGGCTGCCGCTCCACGGCGGGGAAGTGAGGTACGTCCTGGCCCGCGCCGGTGAGCGCGAGGCCTCGTCCCGTGTCGCAGAGATGATCGCCGCCGAGCAGGAGAACGGCACCCACGACCCAGCTCGTCTCAAGGCGTTCGCCGACGAGGTGGCGAGGCGTGGCAAGAAGCTGCGAGACGCCCTGGAGCAGCTCAAGGCTGAGGGCCGCTCCGTCGCTGGTTATGCAGCGACGGCCAAGAGCGCCACCGTCCTAAACTACTGCGGTATCGGCTCCGACCTGCTACCCGTGATCTACGACACCACCCCTGCGAAGCAGGGGTGTCTCACCCCGGGTTCCCACATCCCGGTCAAGGCCTTCCCCGACGCCGCGGGCAGGCCTCAGATCTACCTGCTCTTCGCGTGGAACCACACCGCCGAGATCATAGCGAAGGAGACCGACTTCACGGACCAGGGCGGGCAATGGCTTCGCTACGTCCCGGAAGTCGGATTGGTGTGAACCAACCCCCGCTGGGGGTGGGCCGTCTGGAGTTCTCGTCCTCGGTCTTCAGCCCGCCGTACGGCGAAAACTGGGTGACATGCCCCATGCCGTCGGCGACGGTCAGCACCAGCACGCCCGCGGTACCAGCCAGCATGCTGGAGCGCGCCGCATGGGCTAACCCCTCGTGTCCGCAATCCGGGGCAAGCCCCCTACTTCGAGGAGTTTGCGATGTCGGGCGGTGGGCCTGCATGAGACGCTACCGGGGGTGGGGGTGTGTGGGATGCGTCCGGGTCGTGGGTGCCGTTGGGCCGTTGACGTGGCTCTGAGAGAGCGGATACGCCTGCTGCACGAGGCCGGCCCGGCCGTGGGCGCATCCAGGACCGATCGCCGGCCTCAACGAGGCCGTCCAGGAGAGAGGTGGGCGGGTGAGGCGTCAGCGGGTCGCCCGGCTGATGCGCGCCGCGGGCACCCTCCGGCTACCGGCGACGGCGCCGGGCGCGCGCCACCGTGCCGGACCAGGCCGGCGTCGGGTTCCCCGATCTGCTCGAGCGTCACGGCCCCGGCCCCGGGATGCGTCGGTGCCTCCTCCTACTTGCCCCTGGTCGGTGGGGCGAACCTGTACCTGGCCGCCGTCATCGGCTGCGCACGGCCGGCGCTTGGCCCGGTTGGGCGCTGCGCGACCATATGTGCGTCTCCTCTGGTCTTCGGGGCGTCCGCGGCGGGTCGCAGCCACTCGCTGGGGGTCTGAAGGGCGCCGTCGTCCGCTCCGATTTCACGGATCGGCCTGCACCTCCGAGGGCTTCGCCGCCGTCTACGAGAGGCTCGGGGTGATCCCGGTCCATGGGCGTGGCCGGCACCAGCGCCGCGGGCGCACTGGCCGAGTCATTTAATGCCATGCTCAAGCGTCAGGTCCTCATGGACGCATGCTCCTGGAGCGATGAGCTCGCCTGCCGCCAGACCCTCAGATGGCCGACCCGCGCACGACACCGTGCGCCGCCACTCCTACTGCGGCCACCTGCCCCCAACCACCTACGCCAGGCAGACCCCAACCACCACACCGGCAACCACCGCGTAAACCAACCCCCGCACCCAACAACAAGAGACAAGGCCCTAGCTGTTGTGGGTCATGAGGTTGTAGTCATGGAGTGCTGGGGCAGCGGGGCTTGGGCTGTCAGGATGGGTGGTGCTGAATCATCCTTCCGACAGGAGAAAGCCCCGCTGCCATGACCCACCGTAACGCTGTGTTGACGCCTCAGGGC
>ERZ773075.222-NODE-222-length-49565-cov-82.7862_pt1 | contig 49565 bp, 40 predicted proteins | sample MGYA00580614_ERZ773075 | MGnify/ENA primary metagenome ERZ773075 (study PRJEB29015, sample SAMEA2738021) | human oral metagenome | biome: human oral; feature: human-associated habitat; material: dental | place: China | collected 2043 ...
CGGGTGCGCGACGCCCAGATCGCCAAGGCCGCCGAGGGCGCCACCTATGCGGGTGCGGCCGACCCCTACCGTCACGACGACGAGGACAGCACCGGGATCGAGGCCGACGATGAGATCAGTGCTGAGACCGACTTTGACGCCGACGCCGACGAGGACGGCGAGCAGGAGGCTGATCGAGGGGCCTCCCGGGACACTGAGAGCCTGTGAGTGTGTCCGAGTACTCCAGGCATCACAGTGCGCACAGGCGCCGCCCCGACGTCCCGCGCGGAGCCGTCCCAGCCTCCGACGGGATCCTCCTGGTGGACAAGTCCCAGGGGCTGACCAGCCACGACGTCGTCGGTGCCACGCGGCGCCTGGCCGCCACCCGCAAGGTGGGGCACGCCGGCACCCTCGACCCCATGGCCACCGGCCTGCTGCTCCTGGGCGTCGGACGCGCCACCCGATTCCTCACCTACCTGGTGGGAGCGGACAAGACCTACGCGGCCACCATCCGCCTCGGGTTGGAGACCACTACCGAGGACGCCGAGGGCGAGGTCACCGCAGTCCACGGCTGCCGGATCGACGACCTGTCCGGGGACCACCTCCAGAAGGCACTGGCCGGCCTGACCGGACAGATCCAGCAGGTGCCCAGCGCCGTCTCGGCCATCAAGGTCGACGGCGTGCGCGCCTACAAGCGGGTCCGTGACGGGCAGGACGTCGAGCTGGAGGCCAGGCCCGTCACCATCCATGCGCTCAGTTTGGCGAGCGAGCCCCGGCAGTCCGGTATTGACCTCGCCGATCCGGCGGTGGGTGATGCCGTGGCAGGCGCTGAGACGGGTAGGTCCGGTAACCGGATCGAGGTCGTGGATCTCGATGTCGTCGTCTCCTGCTCCTCGGGCACCTATGTGCGCGCCCTGGCCCGGGACCTGGGGCGGGCGCTGGGGTACGGAGCGCACCTGACCGCGTTGCGGCGCACAGGTGTCGGCCCCTTCGATGTCGGCCAGGCCCATGCGCTTGGGGAGCTGTCGGACGAGGTCGAGGCCGACGCCTCCTCGGCTGATCCGCGTGGCCTCAGCACAATGCCGCTCGAGGAGGTGGCCCGGCGCTGCTTCAAGCGGCTGGCTCTCACCGAGTCCGAGGCTCGGGGGCTGCGCCACGGTCAGTCGCTCGACGCCGCGGTCCTTGAGCGGGCCGAGGCGCCGGTGGGTCGTTCGGGGCCGGTGAGGCCCAAGGAGGCCTTGGGACAGCATGTCGTCGCCGGATTCGCCCCCGACGGGCGGATCGTGGCACTGTTGAGGCCTCAAGGCTCGCGCGCGCGTCCGGTGCTGGTTCTCGACCCGGCCTGAGACGCGACCGGCGGAGGTCATCAGGTCCTCCCGAACGAGCGGGCACCACGAATGAGCACTCTTTCAAGGAGACACGATGAGCCAGACCGGTGGATGCAGCTGCGGATGCGGTGGCCACGGCAAGCAGAGGGAGCAGGACGAGCGGACGGACGCTCCGACCGTGACCCAGCCTCTGGGAGAGGGTTACGAGCCGTCGCCCGTGCAGACCTCCCCCGAGGACGTGGACGCCGCCGCCATTGCCACGGCGGTGACCACAGCGATGGGCGGGGCCGCCCTGCAGGGTGTCACCCCCGGACACAAGTCCGGCAACCTGCTGGGCCTGCGTGATGTCTCCGCGCCGACGTCAGGCAGCGGTGGATGCGGCTGCGGCGGTCACTGATCCTGATTCCGTCACACGCTGCGGCGCTGGAGGGCCTCGGTGACGGTAGTCAGGCGTGAGGGCGCCTCAGCCTCCCGATAGCGCCCCAGAGCCAGGTCCTCCTCGATCCGCCCGTCCACAAGCACCAGAACCCGGTCGGCCCGGGCCGCCACCTGGGCGTCGTGGGTGACCATGACGAGAGTCGTCCCGGAGGCGTGCACCTGACCGAGCAGGTCGAGTATCTGCAGCGCGGTGGTCGAGTTGAGCGCGCCGGTGGGCTCATCGGCGAAGACGATCCCGGGGTCGTTGATCAGTGCCCGGCAGATGCCAGCGCGCTGGAGCTGGCCCCCGGAGACCTCGGTGACGCCGCTGGCGGCCAGGTCAGCGATCCCCATGCTCTCCATGAGCTCCTCTCCGCGCGCCGTGATCTCGGGGCGCGGACGCAGACCCGCCAGGAACCCGGGCAGGACGATGTTGTCCAGCAGGCACAGGGTGGTCATGAGATGGGCCTGCTGGAAGACGAATCCGAAGCGTGTCAGCCGTAGCGCCGCCAGCTCCTTCTCGCTCATGGTGGTGATCTCTGTGTCGCCCAGGAGCACCGAGCCGGCGCTGGGCCGGTCCATGCCGCTCAGGCAGTGCAGCAGCGTGGACTTCCCGGAGCCGGAGGGCCCCATGATGGCAACGAACTGCCCCGGCTCGATGCCCATGTCAAGGTCTCGCAGGACGGGGGAGTGGTAGCTCTTGGACAGGTGCTGGGCGCGAAGAACGGGTTGACTTCCTGGAGGTGCAACAGGCTTCGCGGCCGTCGAGCGGGCGCCTGAAGATGTGGAGCTGCTCATCGTTCTCCTTACTCGCTGGTACTCAGGGACGTGGACAGGGACATGGTGCGAAGGCGTCTGAGTGCCAGGGCGACCGCGCCGATGACGGTGGCCAGCAGCGCCCCCGGCAGGAGCAGTCCCACCAGCCACGGGTTGGGGAGAAGCTGAGGGTCGGGCGCTCCTCGAGAGGACATGACCGCCCCGATCGCGGAGGCCCCTAGTGTGAAGGAGCCCAGCAGCCCCAGGGCGATACCGGTCAGGGCCAGGACGCCGAAACGAATGAGGTACTGGCGGGCGATGGCACCCCTGGTGCAGCCCAGTGCGAGGAGGACGCCCAGCTGGGGCCTTTCCCTCGACACGATCAGGACGGTGAACAGGACGGTGATGAGGAAGGACAGTCCCAGTGCGATGGCGCAGGCCATCATGGTGATGCGGTGAACCTGGGAGCCGGTGGCCCCGAAGAACTGGGAGGCGTACTGGTTCATGCCGATCGCCTGGACGCCCGGGTACTTCTCGTTCAGGTCACGGGCGAAGGCGCTGGCCTGGTCCGTGGAGTGGGCATCGGCGTAGATGATCTGCCACAGCGCCGGGGCACCGTCGTCGAAGGTGGCCTTGGCGGTCTTCCCGTTGTTGGTGATGTCCTGGTAGACGCCCGTGACCGTGAGGTCCTTGTCCCCGTCGGCGGTCTGCACGGTGACCGTGGATCCCTCCTTGGCGCCCGTGGCCTTGGCCTGGCTGTAGGACAGGGAGACCTCGTCGTCCGTGGTGGGACGATGTCCGGAGATGTACTTCATGGGGAAGGCTCCGTGATTCCCGATATCGATGATCACCGGCTCCCAGCCGCCACGACTCGTGGACATCTTGTAACTGCGGCGCAGTACCGTGGTGTGCCGGGTGACACGGGGATCGGAGTCGATCTCCTTCTCCACCGTGGCCAGGTCCTGGACCCCGGTGCGCACATCGATGCGTAGATCCGCCTGGCCGACTCCCAGATAGGTGGCGACCTGCGGATTGCTCAGGGTGGTGGAGACGTTGGTCGGCAGCACCATGGTGAAGGTGCACAGCGCCAGGACGCCGAGCAGCAGCGCGTTGGAGGGGCGTAGCGCCTCACGCGCGCCGAGCCATACCTGGACCGGAAGACGACGCACGCTACTGAGCCTCCACCGCTGACGGCGCGGGCGCAGGGAGGCGCTGGTGCCGCTGTGCAGGGCCTCGATCGTCGAGATGCGTCCGACGCGTCGCAGGGACAGCCACGTGAAGCCGACGATGATCGCGGCCAGAACCAGCACCGCGAGGATGGGGATCCCCACGCTCCAGACGGTCCTGGGCGGCGTGCCCAGGTAGAGGGTCGTGGGGGCCTCCAGCTGTGCCGCCAGGGGCTGGCCCGCTGCGTAGCCGATGATCGCTCCCACCGCTGACAAGGCCAGGTACTTGATCACGTAGAGGCTGCGTATCCGGCTGTGAGGTGCTCCGATGGCCTTGAGCACGGCGATCTGGGCCAGGTCCGACTCGATGGCCGCCAGTACCGTGTAGCGCAGGGCGAGCATGGCGACCACGGCCAGCACGATCGCCACCACGAGGGCCACGGCCACAATGAGCATGGTGTTCAGGGAATTCGCGAGCTCGATCATCGAGGCGCTGAGGTCCTGGCCGTTGCTGGGCAGGCCCGCCTCCTCCTTGTAGCTGTTGATGACGGATCCGGGGCGGGCGCCGTCTGCCAGGATGAACTCGATGAGGTACTCGGGCTCGGCGATCTGCTGCTCCAGGGTGGAGAAGTCCTCGGATGAGATCACCAGTCGCTTGGAGGGGATCATGGCGGCATTCATCTGCGCGTCGCGTGCGAAACCCACCACTTTCAGCGTCGTCGTCCTGCCCCCGGCGGTGACGGTGACGGTGTCACCGACGTTGGCGGCCTCGATCGCCCGGTAGTGGATCGGCAGAACCACCTCGCCCGGCTTCGGGTCCACGGGGTTGCCTTGATCATCGAGCAGCAGGTCGAGGCGCTTGGGGGAGGTGACGAAGGCGGGCTCATTGTAGGACTCGCTCTGGTTGCGGCCGTTGATCGTCAGCTCTTGGCGCGGTACCGGCAGGGTCTTGATGACCTCGTGATCGGCGATGTCGCTGCGCGTCGCGGCCCACTGGTCAATGGTCTCGGAGTCCACTGTCCCGGCGTGCATCTGGACCAGATCCGGCAACTTGGCCTGGGTGGACAGCCGGCTCGTCGCGGCAAGGCTGTCCACCACCAGGGAGGTGCCGGCCGACATCAGCATGGATGCCAGGGCGATCAGGGCGGTCAGGGTGGCGGCCACAACGGTGCCGCGAGCCAGATCTGCTTTGAGGAGTCTCGTCAGCATGGGCAGTGACCTCCTTGTCTTCGGAACGCGCTCAGGACGATATTCGACTGACGGTCGATATCGACAATAGACCGGTGGTCGAAAAAGGTCAAGGAACGTTGCCTGGGGATGGTCCTGAGACTGCCTGACTGTCTGGTGGCGCACGGAAGGGCTGACAGAGGTGCCGGCCTGTCCGGAACCATCTCGCCGGCTCGGTCTCATCAACCTTCTCTGTCCTTCTGGCGCGTCCCCGGCGGTGAGGTCGCGCTGAGCGGTGCCGCCGTGGCAGGGTTGTCCCGCACGTCGAGCCTCCCCCGACCCGTCTGCGGACCGGGGGTGGGTGGACAGGGACACCGGTAGGGGTGCGGCACGCCCCGTGATCAGACGAGAGCAGGGATAGCGACAGTGGAGGTCTGGTACGGCGCCGAGCAGGTGCCAGCGAGCCTGAGCGCACCGGACGGGCCGGGCGCCGTGGTCACCATGGGCATCTTCGACGGCGTCCACCGCGGTCACCAGGCGGTCGTGGGCCGCGTGGTGGAGCTCTCCCGTGAGCTTGCCGACGGTGACGGGCGCCCCTTGGCCGTGGCAGTCACCTTCGACCCGCATCCCCGCAGCGTTCACCAGCCGGAGGCGGACCTGCCCCTCATCACCTCCCTGACCGACCGTCTGGCCTCCCTCAAGGACCTCGGCCTTGACGCCGTCCTGGTCATCACCTACACCCTTGAGTTCGCCATCCAGAGTCCCCAGGACTTCGTGCGCACCTGGCTGGAGGGGCTGCTCGGGGCCCGGGCGGTCGTCGTCGGCGACGACGTGCGCTTCGGGTGTCGCAACTCCGGCGACGCCACCACTCTGGAGCAGATCGGTCGGGCCGACGGCTTCGAGGTGGAGATCCTCTCCAAGATCCGTTCTGCCGAGGGGCGGCGCTGGTCGTCGACCTGGATCCGCCAGTGCCTCAAGGAGGGCAACATGGGGCAGGCCCGCCAGGTCCTGGGCCGTCCTCACCGTCTGCGCGGGGTCGTCGTGCGCGGGCTGCGTCGCGGGCGCGAGCTCGGGTTCCCCACTGCCAACCTGGAGGCCGCCACCGCCGGCGTCGTGCCGCCCGACGGCGTCTACGCCGGCTGGCTGGTGCGCGGCAGCGACGCCGACGACAGCGCTGAGCGCCTGCCCGCCGCGATCTCCATCGGCACCAACCCCACCTTCGACGACGTTCCCCAGCGCACGGTCGAGGCCCATGTCCTGGGGCGGGCCGACCTCAACCTCTATGGTGAGGAGGTGGGGGTCGAGCTCGTCGAGCACCTGCGTCCCATGCTCGCCTTCGATGGCCTGGACCCGCTCCTGGCTCAGATGCGCACCGACATTGAGGACACTGCCCGGATCCTGGGTGTGCCCGTGCCCGAGCCGATCCGTCCCGAGGACGTCACCGCGCAGTAGCCGCGGCAGCCGTGGCCTTCCGTGTCGAGCCGTCCGGGCCTGTGACCGCCGCGGAGGTGCCGACGCATCCAGGTTCTGCCCCGGAGCTGTGCCGGTTCACACAGACGTCGACGTCATCAATAGGCAGTGACGTTGGTAAGGTTGGCGGGCCGTCGATCGGCCACGGATACCTCATGCCCGGGAGAACCTGCCCCGGCGCTCCGTGCAACGAGACCCGAAGGAGTCCGCATGTCGGTTACCCCCGAGCGCAAGCAAGAGATCATCGCCGAGTACGCCACCCACGAGGGTGACACGGGCTCCCCGGAGGTCCAGGTCGCCATCCTCACCGAGCGCATCTCCAACCTCACCGAGCACTTCAAGGGCCACACCCACGACCACCACTCGCGTCGCGGCCTCTACCTGCTCATCGGTAAGCGCCGTCGCCTCCTGGACTACCTCATGAAGGAGGACATCGAGCGCTACCGCGCCCTCATCGCCCGCCTCGGCATCCGCCGCTGAGCGCGCTGACAGCTGCGAGCCGTGCGGCCCGGCTCCCTAGGACGGGAGCCGGGCCGCACGGCGTTTCCGGGGCGCTTCGCCCACGCTCAGAGCAGCGAGGTGTAGAGCGCCTTGATGTCCTCACGGGTCACGGGACGCGGGTTGCCCGGCGTGCATACGTCGGCGAAGGCGTCATCGGTCAGGGCCTCGACGCCGTCGGCCTCCACTCCGACCTCGGAGAGCCGCGTGGGGTTGCCCAGGTCCTGCGTCAGCTGGGCCACGGCCTCCACGGCGGCGGTGCGCGCCTCGTCGAGCGGCATCGTTCGGGCGCCGGCGACCCCGAAGGCCTCGGCGATGTCGCGGTACTTCTCCCCGGTGTGCTCGGCGTTGAAGGCCATGACCGGGGCCAGGAGGATCCCGTTGGCCACCCCGTGCGGGGCGTTGTAGCGCCCACCCAGCGGGTGGGCCATGCCGTGGACCAGGCCGAGCCCGACGTTGGAGTAGGCCATGCCGTTGATGTAGGCGGCCAGCCCCATCTGCTCCACGGCGTCGGCGTCCCCGTCGGCCGCGGCGCGCAGGTTCGCCGCGATCATCTGGATCGAGCGCAGGCACAGGGCGTCGGAGAGCTCCCAGGCACCCGGCGTGATGTAGCCCTCGATGGCGTGGGTGAGGGCGTCCAGCCCGGTGGCGACCTTGAGCGAGCGGGGCATGCCGTCCATGAGGTCGGGGTCCACGATGGCCAGGACCGGGATGTCGTGGGGGTCGACGCACACGAACTTGCGCTGCTTGGCGGTGTCGGTGATGACGTAGTTGATGGTGGTCTCGCTGGCCGTGCCCGCGGTGGTGGGCACGCCGATGATCGGTACGCCCGGCCGGGTGGTGGGGGACAGGCCCTCCAGGCTCAGTACGTCCTCGAAGTCGGGGTTGGTGGCGATGACCGAGATCGCCTTGCACGTGTCCTGGGGCGAGCCCCCGCCCAGGCCGATGAGCACGTCGGCGCCCGAGGTGCGGAAGGCGGCCAGGCCGGCCTGGACCTTCTCGATCGGCGGGTTGGGGGCGACGTCGGAGAAGACCTCCCAGCTGATGCCGGCCTCGTCGAGCAGGTCAGTGATACGGGCGGCGGTGCCGTTGTCGGCCAGGACCGGGTCGGTGACGATGAAGGCCTTGGTCAGGCCCCGGCGGGCGATCTCGGGGGCGATATGGGTGATCGCGCCCCTGCCGAAGTAGCCGGTCTGGTTGAAGATCATGCGGTGGGTCATCGTTGACGCTCCTGAGAAGAGAGGGGACAGAACTGCTCCGTCCTGTCATTGGTGGATACTTTGTCACGCTTGGGCGGGCCCGGTCCAGAATTCAAGATTCCGCGCGTTCCATCTCACGTGGCGCCCGGCGGTGACGATCGGCATCATGAAGCCGCGCGCGATAGACTCTGCGCGGCTGCCCTGCGGTGCTCATCACGGCTCGTTGATGCTCTCCTGAGTGTGAGAACCGGTGAGGAGAGCGCGGGAGCCGCAGCCCTGCCTCCGGGAAGAGACCCGGAGAGCTGCTGGCCCCGTCGGTTTTCGGTGGTGGCCTCCGGAACCGCGCCCGCGTCGTCGGATCATGGCGACCCGACGACGGACGAGGCCGGGTCCGTGGGCCTCGATCGAAGGCCACGGACCCGGCACGACGATCGCGAGAAAGAGACTTCATGTTCATTGACGACCCCGAGGTCACCGCCGCCGAGGCAGTGATCGACAACGGCTCCTTCGGCAAGCGCGTGGTGCGCTTCGAGACGGGCCGCCTGGCCAAGCAGGCAGCTGGAAGCGCCATGGCCTACCTCGACGGCGAGACCGCCGTTCTGTCCGCCACCACCGTGGGCAAGCACCCCAAGGACCAGTTCGACTTCTTCCCCCTGACCGTGGACGTCGAGGAGCGCCAGTACGCCGCTGGACGCATCCCCGGCTCCTTCTTCCGTCGCGAGGGCCGCGCCGGAACCGCCGCCATCCTGGCCTGCCGCCTCATCGACCGCCCGCTGCGCCCCTCCTTCGTCAAGGGCCTGCGCAACGAGGTCCAGGTCGTCGAGACCGTCCTGGCCATCCACCCCGACGACGACTACGACGTCCTGGCCATCAACGCCGCCTCGATGTCCACCCAGATCGCCGGCCTGCCCTTCTCCGGGCCTGTGGCCGGCACCCGCCTGGCCCTCATCGACGGGCACTGGGTGGCCTTCCCCCGCTACTCCGAGCAGCAGCGCGCCACCTTCCAGATGGTCGTGGCCGGCCGTGTCCTGGAGTCCGGCGACGTCGCCATCATGATGGTCGAGGCCGGCGCCACCGAGCACGCCTGGGAGCTCATCAACGCCGGGGCCGTGGCCCCCACCGAGGCCGTCGTCGCCGAGGGCCTGGAGGCCGCCAAGCCTCACATCAAGGCCCTGTGCGAGGCCCAGCTCGAGGTCGCCCAGCACGCCTCGAAGCCCACCGCCGAGTTCCCCCTCTACCTGGACTACTCCGACGAGCAGTACGACGCCGTCGAGAAGGCCGCCGAGGCCCACGGCCTGGCCGGGGCCATCGCCACCGAGGGCAAGCAGGCCCGCGACCTGGCCACCGACGCCGTGCGCGACGAGGTCCTGGCCGAGCTCGCCGAGTCCTTCCCCACCGAGGAGGACACCAAGGCGCTCAAGGCCGCCTTCCGCTCCGTGACCAAGAAGATCGTGCGCCACCGCACCCTCACCGAGGGCGTGCGCATGGACGGGCGCGGCCTGAAGGACATCCGCACCCTGGCCGCCGAGGTCGAGGTCCTGCCCCGCGTGCACGGCTCGGCCATCTTCGAGCGCGGCGAGACCCAGATCCTGGGCGTGACCACCCTCAACATGCTGCGCATGGAGCAGCAGGTGGACGACCTCTCCCCGGTCACCCACAAGCGCTACATGCACAACTACAACTTCCCGCCCTTCTCCACCGGCGAGACCGGCCGCGTGGGCGCCCCCAAGCGCCGCGAGATCGGCCACGGCAACCTGGCCGAGCGGGCCCTCGTGCCCGTCCTGCCCACCCGCGAGGACTTCCCCTACGCGATCCGCCAGGTCTCCGAGGCCCTGGGCTCCAACGGCTCGACCTCCATGGGCTCGGTGTGCGCCTCCACCCTGTCCCTGCTCAACGCCGGTGTGCCGCTGCGCGCGCCCGTGGCCGGTATCGCCATGGGCCTCATGCACGAGGTCATCGACGGCGAGACCAAGTGGGCCACCCTCACCGACATCCTCGGCTCCGAGGACGCCTTCGGGGACATGGACTTCAAGGTCGCCGGAACCCGTGACTTCATCACGGCCCTCCAGCTGGACACCAAGCTCGACGGCCTGCCCTCCGAGGTGCTGGCCGGCGCGCTCGGCCAGGCCCGTGACGCCCGCCTGTTCATCCTCGACGTCCTGGCCCAGGCCATCGACGCCCCCGACGAGATGGCCCCCACCGCCCCGCGCGTCCTGGCCGTGCGCATCCCGGTGGACAAGATCGGCGAGGTCATCGGCCCCAAGGGCAAGATGATCAACCAGATCCAGGAGGACACCGGCGCCGACCTGACGGTCGAGGACGACGGCACCGTCTACATCGGCGCCTCCGACGGCCCCTCGGCCGAGGCGGCCCGCGACGCCGTCAACGCCATCGCCAACCCGCAGATGCCCGAGATCGGCGAGCGCTTCGTGGGTACCGTGGTCAAGACCACGACCTTCGGCGCCTTTGTGTCGCTGACCCCCGGCAAGGACGGCCTGCTCCACATCTCCCAGATCCGCCGGCTCGTCGGCGGCAAGCGCGTGGAGAACGTCGAGGACGTCCTGGGCGTGGGCGACAAGGTCCAGGTCGAGCTGGCCGAGATCGACCAGCGCGGCAAGCTGAGCCTGCACGCGGTCCTCACCGACGAGCAGCTCGCCGCCGAGGCCGAGGGCGAGGCGGCCCGCAAGGCCTCCCGCGAGAGCGGACCGCGCCGCGAGCGCGAGAGCCGTGAGAGCAGGGACGGCGACGGTGAGCAGCCGCGTCGCGAGCGCCGCCCGCGCCGTCGTCGGATGCGCACCGCCGACTCCTCCGAGGAGGAGTGAGGCCCGCGCATCGGCGCTAGCCGGCTGACGCGCACTCGACATGTCCCCGCCTGGTCCGCTGGATCGGGCGGGGACACCGTCGTTGTACGCGTTCGCTGCGCGCGGCAGAGCGTTGCCGGGTGCAGGAACGACACCGGGCACCGGTCCCCGCTAGTCTTCGCGGGTGACCAACCCAGACATGCGAGCCGACTTAGCCCGGCCGGCGGCCTCCGCGCCATCGGTCGATCTTCCTTCGATCCCCGCGACGGGGGAGTCCTCAAGCCCGACCGACTACTCTGAGGCGGAATTGCGGAGGGGGCGGCCCGGCCGCGACGGTACCGAGCTCACCCTGCACGACGACGGTGCGCTCACTCGCCGCTCCGTCCTGCCCGGCGGTGTGCGGGTCATTACCGAGTCCGTCCCGGGCCTGCGCTCGGCCTCCATCGGCATGTGGTTCGGCGTCGGAAGCCGCGACGAGGCGCCCGGGCAGGAGGGCTCCACCCACTTCCTGGAGCACCTGCTGTTCAAGGGCACCGCCACGCGCGACGCCCACGACATCGCCGAGGCCTTCGACATGATCGGCGGGGAGTCCAACGCCGCCACCTCCAAGGAGCACACCTCCTACTACGCCCGTGTGCTCGCCCCCGACGGTATGGCGGCCCTCGACGTGCTCGCCGACATGGTGACCTCCTCCCTCCTGGAGCCGAGCGACGTCGAGACCGAGCGCGGCGTCATCGTCTCCGAGCTGGCCGACGCCGCCGACGATCCAGCCGACGTCGCCCAGGAGGCCTTCGCCCGCGCCGCCTTCGGTGAGGACACACCGCTGGGCCGACCCATCGGCGGCACCAACGAGACCGTCACCGCGGTTCCGCGCGACGCCGTGTGGGAGCACTACAAGCGCACCTACGCCTCCGACACCCTCGTGGTGGCGGCCGCCGGCGCCGTCGACCACGACGAGGTCTGCGAACGGGTCCTGGCCGACCTGGCCACGGCCGGCTGGGACGCCTCGCCCGATGCCGCCCCGCGCGAGCGCCGCTTCGAGATCGAGCCCTTCACGGCCCTGGACGTCCACGACATCACCGTCCCGCGTGAGAGCGAGCAGACTCACCTGTACCTGACCTGCCAGGGCATCGCCGTGCGCGATGAGCGGCGCTGGGCCATGAGCGTGCTCACCACCATCCTGGGCGGGGGCATGTCCTCGCGCCTCTTCCAGGAGGTGCGTGAGAAGCGGGGCCTGGCCTACACCACCTACGCCTTCGACACCTCCTACGCCGGTGCCGGCGCCTTCGGGCTCTACGCGGGCTGCGCCCCCGGCGACGTCGACGAGGTGTGCGCCGTCATGATCGGTGAGTTCGAGAAGCTCGCCGAGCACGGCGTCACCGAGCGGGAGATGATGCGCGCCCGCGGCCAGCTGCGCGGGGCCATGGTGCTCGGGGGAGAGGACTCCCTGGCGCGCATGGGGCGTCTGGGGCGGGCCGAGGTCGTCACCGGGCGCCTGCGCTCCATGGAGGACAATCTGCGCCGCCTGGAGGCCGTTACCCCCGAGGAGGTCAGGGAGATGGCCGCCTGGCTGGTGAACCAGAAGCGCGCCCGCATCCTCGTGGGCCCGGTCGACTGACGGTAGCCGACAACCGACGGGGCCCATGACCCGCTCATCGAGCACCGCCGGAAGCCAGAAGAGGGGCAGGGTGTCCACATTGGTGACAAAGGCTCGAATCGCTCTCATCCCGACGGTGAGTAACCGCATGATTCCGAGGTTTTTCAGCGTGCGCTCTGGGAACTGAAGGTCCTTTGTCACCGATCTGGACACCAACGGGCTGATTCCAGGCATCGGCCCCTGGTGCTGACAGGTTCGTGTGGCCTTCGGTCAGCGACGGAAGCCGAAAGCGGCACCGATGAGCTGATCGAAGGCGCGGTCGGGCAGGATGCGACGTGCGGCGATGAGTGGCTTGGCCATGAATCCCACGGCGTAACGGGTCCGGGGGTGGTGGGCGGTGACGATCCTGCCGACGGTACGGGCGATGACCTCCGGCGGGGAGTAGCGCCGCTGGTTCGACTCGCTGCGCATGGCTCCGGCCACGGCCCTGATCTGGTCGGCGTAGGCACTGCCCTCGGCCGTGGCCTCCAGGTGGTCGGCGGCGATCGTGTGCCACTCGGTGCGGATCCCGCCGGGCTCGACCACGACGACGTCGATCCCGAAAGGGGCCAGCTCGATACGCAGTGCGTCGCTCAGGGCCTCGACGGCGTACTTGGTGGCGTGGTACCAGCCGCCCAGCGGCGTGGTCAGCTTCCCGCCCATGGAGGAGATGTTGATGATGGTGCCCGAGCCCTGGGTGCGCATGTGCGGGGTCACCAACTGGGTGAGGCGACCCAGACCGAAGACGTTGACCTCGAACTGGCGGCGGGCCTCGTCGATCGGGACGTCTTCGATGGCCCCGTAGGAGCCGTAGCCGGCGTTATTGACCAGGATGTCGATGCGGCCGGCCTCCTCCAGGATGCGGTTCACGCCGGCGGTCATCGAGGAGTCGTCGGTCACGTCCATGGCCAGCGGGCGGATGCCGTCGGTGGTCAAGGCCTGGAGGCGGTCGGTGCGGCGGGCCGCACCATAGACGACGTAGCCCAGCGCCTGGAGCTTGCGGGCGGTGTTCTCGCCGATGCCGGAGGAGGCGCCGGTGACGAGTGCGGTGCGGGTCGCACCGTGGTCTGCCGAGCTGGCAGGAGAGCTCTTAGTGGCGGTGGCCTGGTCGGGCGTGGTGGTGGTCATCGTCTGATGATGTCCTCTCGGTAACATGAATTATTGTTCAGGTACTATCATGAACATGTATTCATGTTTGTGCAAGTGAGATGCTCGGCACGCTACCGAGTAGGCCTGAGGAAAGGGAGAAGGATGGTTCGGGGTACCTATGACGTGGTCGAGTGGGACGGGACGGTGACGGAGACGAGTGGCATGACCTCGGAGCGCTCGGTAAGGCGTGCCGACGCGGTGCGCAACCGGGCCGCCATCCTGGAGGCCGCCAAGCAGCTGGTCACCGAGCAGGGCGCTGAGGTCGCCATGGGGGAGATCGCTCGGGTGGCCGGTGTTGCCGTGGGGACGCTCTACCGGCACTTCCCCAACAAGGCGGACCTGCTCGCGGCGGTGGTCAACGAGTACGTCGAGGCTCTGGCTGATGATGCTCAGAAGGCCTGGGAACGCGTCGATGCCGGCCGGGCCGATGTCGACCAGGAGCTTCTGGGTTTCCTGGAGCGGGCCCTGGAGATGATCGCCCGGAGTCACGCCGTCAAGGTTGTTGCGCGGGCACTGGGGGCTGAGGTGGAGTACGCCGAGCCGGAGACCCGCGCCACCGAGGCACTGGAGCACCTCATCGAGGCAGGGCGGGCCAGCGGCAGGCTGCGCTCCGACCTCACCGTCTCCGACCTCTACATCCTCATGGTCTTCTACCCCAGCGATGGCTCTGCCGAGGTTCGCCGGCGCTGGCTGGAGCTCGTGCGTCCCGGCCTGCTGGGGTGCACGAGCTCTGACTCACAAGGGCTGCGAGGGCCGAAGGCGTGAGGAATCCCGGTTGGGCCGTTGTCTAAGCCGGGGCGGCCGTCGCCATGAGGTGACCGCGGGCCAGAGTGTGGGTACTGATCGTGAAGCCGAGCATCTCGGGGGTGACGGTGCCTGACTCCGGCAGCTGCTCGATGTCGAGAGCGGTCACGGTGAAGTAGTACCGATGCGGCGAGTCGCCCTTGGGAGGGGCAGCACCCACGTACTGGGGCATATCGGCGTCGTTCGGGATCTGAACCGCTCCAGAGGGAAGCAGTGTCGAACCGGCGTCACCGGCACCTGCCGGCAGCGTAGTGGTGGAGGCTGGGAGGCCGTGCACCGCCCAGTGCCAGAACCCAGAGCCGGTCGGTGCGTCAATGTCATACATGGTGACGACATAGCTCTTGGTTCCCTCGGGTCCAGGGCTCCATTCCAGCTGAGGGGACTGGTCCTGACCGTCCGGAACCCCGAAGGTGCCCGACATCTGGGCTCGGGGCAGGGGCGCCCCATCCGTGAGGGTCTGACTGCTCACAGACAGGCTCGGCACCTTCGGCAGCTTCTCGTAAGGATCGTCCGACGCTGAGGCGGCTGAAGCGCTCGCCGACGCCGTTGCTGCTGTGGAGGTGGACGTATCAGGTGCGGAGTGAGGGGAGCAGGCGGCGCAGCACAGGAGGGCGATGCAGCCGATGCTCATCCGTTGGCGTCTGCGGAGACGAGGTTCCTTGAGTGTCTGCCTGTTGAGTCGATTGAGAAGACGGAGGTCGTCACTGGGGGCGGCGAGATGGTCTGAGGTGGGACTGAGAGCGTTTCGCATGGCCTCAAACCATAGATGGGTGTCTCTTTATATGAACATCTGTCTCATAATTCAGACAAACGACTCTGCGGTTTCGCGAATCCGATCCAGGGCTCCGATGAGGTCGTTAATGGCAAGCGGAGTGCCTGCTTCCTGTAGTGAACGCTCCAGCGCGCGAACTCTCTTATCTGCTACTGCCAGGCTGCTTCTTCCGCGTTCGGTCAGCCGCAGGACCAGCGCCCTGCCGCCGTGCGGAGATGGCTGGAGGGTGATGAACTCCGCCTCCCTGAGCCGTTTGACGGTCTGACTCATGGCCTGCTGGGAGATGTTGCAGTCCCGTGCCAGTTGCGACGCGGTGGCTTCATCCCTGCGTTGCAGCATGATCAGAGCGTTGTACTGGGCCTTGGTCAGGCCACTGTCAAGAATTGCTCGATCCTTAGCATTCTGGCTGGCCTCGGATGTTAGACGCAGGTGAGGGAGTAGTCGGTCCATGGATTCCATGTCGCGAGCATAACACTTAATTGTATTAAAACAAGTACTTGTGATGATGGTTGGTTGATGATGCTGAGGCTCATGGTCCGTGAGGGGGCATCCAATATTTGTTGAGCCTCGCTTCGCGCATAAGCCGGTGGCTATGGTGGGGCCATGACGATTCGCGTAGCTGTTGTGGGCGCCGCCGGGCGCATGGGATCGACTGTCTGCCGGGCGGTCCAGGACGCCGAGGGTCTTGAGCTCGTGGCCCGCCTGGACGTGGGGGACGCCCTTGACGCCGAGCACCTGGCGGGCGCCGATGTCGCCGTCGACTTCACCGTTCCCAGCGTCACCGAGGCCAATGTTCACGCCCTCCTCGACGCCGGGGTGGACGTTGTTGTGGGCACCACCGGCTGGAACGAGGAGTCCTACGGGCGCGTCCGCGAGCACCTGGCCCGGACCGAGGCCGCCGGTCGCAGCGTCCTCATCGCCCCGAACTTCGCCCTGTCCGCCGTGCTGGCCATGAGCTTCGCCGCGAAGGCCGCCCCCTACTTCGAGTCCGCCGAGGTCATCGAGCTCCACCACCCGAACAAGGTCGACGCGCCCTCGGGCACCGCGGTCGCCACCGCCCAGGGCATCGCCGCCGCCCGCGCCGAGGCCGGGCTCGGCGCCATGCCGGACGCCACTCAGACCGACCCCGACGGCGCCCGCGGGGCCGTCGTCGACGGCGTCCACGTCCACGCCGTGCGCCTGCGGGGGCTGACCGCCCACGAGGAGGTCGTGCTCGGCAACCCCGGCGAGCAGCTGACCATCCGCACCGACTCCTTCGACCGGGCCTCCTTCATGCCCGGCGTGGTCCTCGCCGTGCGGCAGGTCTCCAGCCGCCCCGGCCTGACCGTCGGCCTGGACGCACTGCTCGACCTCTGAAGCGGGGGAGTAGGCGGGAACCGGTCGGGAGCTGAACAGCGTCTACAGCGAGGCCGCCCAGCAGTCCTCGGTGATGCCCTCGCCGACGCCGAGAACCCGGTGGGCCCCGGTGGGAGCCATGCCGACCGAGGCCAGGAGCCGGCTGACCGACTCGTCCCCGCGCACCGCCCAGGCCACCAGCGCCCTGGCCCCGTTCTGACGGGCCAGGTCCACGGCCGCGGCCAGGAGCCTGGAGCCGTGTCCCCGGCGCTGGTCGGCGGGCGCGACACCCAGCGCCGTGACCTCCACGGCCTGCACCCCGGCCTCATCAACGTGCCCCTCGGCGTCCATGGACCGGGTGGGGGCCAGGCCCAGCAGGCCCACCACCGTCCGCTCCTCGGCCTCGCTCCCGGCGGTGGTCGCCACCAGGACGTGATGCTGGGGCGAGGGCGGCTCGGCCACCGCCGTCTCCCAGCCCGCCGCGATGACGGGGGCGGCGATCATCGCCCGCACGCCCTCGGGCAATGGTGCGCCGTGCTCGGCGGTGTGCCCGGCCTCCAGGGAGGCGAGCATGGTGGCGGCCTGGACCCGACCGATCGCCGCCAGGTCCTCTGCCCGGGCAGGGCGCACGAAGCCCCCTGGTACCTGGGGGCCGTCGTGATCATGCGGGTCGTGAGCGCCTGGGGAGTGCTGGTGCGGTGCGCGCGCGTCCAGGTCGGAGCCGAGTCCGGCCAGCGGATCGGCGTTCAGGAAGGAGCCGTCCTGGCTGCCGGAAGGCGAGAAGCTTGCGGGGGTCGAGGAGTCCATGACTTGAGCCTAGGACCGTTGCGCATGTCGGTGTTGGAGGCCCGGGCGCCATGGGCATAAGGCCTGGAGAGCGCTCGGTGGCAAGGTGTATGGCGGGAAAGTGTCCGTACGGGACGATCTTGACTGGGTCGTCTCACGGAGCCAAATTGCGTTTGTGCAGGTCGGAGGGGTCCCGACCCGGCATTGGTAGGGGACGGAGACTTCAAAGTCGTCCCATTCGGACATAATCGGCTTGTAGGCTGTCCGCTCGCCTATCCGACAGATCGTGAGAACGCATCTTCCGTGCGCCCGGCCCGCGTTAGGGTGGCACCATGAGCGCAGCCCCCTCCCGCAGCTTCGGTTCCGTCGGCGTCGCCATGGTCACCCCTTTCACGCCCAACGGGGAGGTCGACTTCGATGCCGCCCGTGCCCTGGCGGTCAGCCTGGTCGACGACGGCGCCGACATGATCCTCCTGTCGGGCACCACCGGTGAGTCCCCAACCACCCACACCCCCGAGAAGCAGGAGCTGATCCGCCAGGTCAAGGACGCCCTGGCCGGACGCGCCATGGTCATGGCCGGCGCCGGCTCCAACGACACCGCCCACGCGGTGCGCATCGGCGTGGCCTCCCAGGAGGCCGGCGCCGAGGGCCTGCTCATCAACGCCCCCTACTACAACCGCCCCAGCGCCGAGGGCGTCTACCGCCACATCATGGCGGTCGTCGAGGCCACCGACCTGCCCGTCATGGTCTACGACATCCCCGGGCGCACCGGCGTGAGGATCACCGAGGACACCCTGGCCCGCCTGGCCGAGAACCCTCGCGTCAAGGCCGTCAAGGACGCCACCGGCGACGTCGAGCAGGGCTTCAGGCGCATGGAGTCCACCGGCCTGGAGTACTACTCCGGCGACGACGGCCTCAACTTCGCCTGGCTCACCCACGGCGCCTCCGGCGTCATCTCCGTGGCCGCCCACGCCGACGCCCACTCCTGGCGCCAGATGATCGCCGCCGTCGACGCCGGTGACCTGGCCAGCGCCCGCACCCTCGCCCGGAGGCTGCGTCCCCTGGTCCACGCCATCATGGGCGGCGGGCAGGGGGCCGTCATGGCCAAGGAGGCCCTGCACCTCCAGGGACGCCTGCCCAGCCCCGCCCTGCGCCTGCCCCTGGTGCGGGCCGAGGAGGCCGAGGTCGCCGCCCTGCGCGAGGTCTTGGCCGCCTCCGGGCTGCTCTAAGAACCGGCGCCCGCCATGCGCATGTGGTCGCTGCACCCGCGCCACCTGGACCGTGCGGGCCTGGTGGCCTGCTGGCGCGAATCGCTGCTGGCCCAGGCGGTCCTGGCCGGACGCACCCGCGGCTACCGCAACCATCCCCAGCTCGAGCGCTTCCGAGCCGCCCCCAATACGCTCGCTCCCGCTGTGGCGGTAGGAGCCTACCTGTGGGGGCTGCGCGAGGAGGCCGTACGGCGCGGCTACCGCTTCGACGCCTCCCGCATCGACGTGCCCGAGCCGGACTGCGTCGGCGTCAGCCTGACAGTCACCGAGGGCCAGATGGACCTGGAGCGCAGACACCTTCAGGCCAAGCTGACCGGGCGCGCCCCGGATCTCCTGCCTCTGCCGGAGAGTCTTGAGGCGCACCCGATCTTCCGGGTCGTCCCCGGCGACGTCGAGCCCTGGGAGCGGGCGCTGACTCCGTAGCCTTGAGGAGGCCGTAGGGGTAGTCGGTGTCGCACCGGCTAGTCCTCTTCTGAGGCTCCTGTGAGCACCCGCTCGCGCACGACGCGGCGCAGGATCTTGCCGATCTGGGATCGGGGCATCTCCTCAATGACCTCCAGGCGGTGCGGCAGCGCGTAACGCGGGACCGTCCGCTCGGCGTGCTCCCGCACCGCCTCAAGAGTCAGGGAGTCCGGCGCGGTTCCCTCGGCGAGAACCACGGCGGCGCACACGAGCTCGCCTCTGGCGCCGTCGGGTAGACCCACCACAGCGACGTCGGCCACGCCCTCCAGGGAGCGGATCGCCGCCTCCACCTGGCTGGGGTAGACGTTGAAGCCACCGGTGAGGATCAGCTCGCGCCTGCGATCTGCCATCCACAGGAAGGAGTCCTGGCGACGCACGATGTCACCCGTGCGCAGCCACCCACCCGGCAGCATCGCGGCCTGCGTGGCCGCATCATCCTCCCAGTAGCCGGCGAAGACCTGCGGGCCGCGCACCAGCAGCTCGCCCGGCTCGCCGTCAGGCACCTCCCGGGCGGGATCCGGGTCCTCGGGGTCCACGACGCGCACGTCCGTGGACGGGAAGGGCAGGCCCAGCGCCCCCAGGCGGCGCGAGGGCCCCATGGGTGTGCCCGTGACGATCGGGCTTGTCTCAGTCATGCCGTAGCCCTCGACGAAGAAGCCGCCGGTCGCCTTCTCCCACCGGGCCCCGACCTCCGGCGGCATCGGGGCCGCCCCGCACACCCCGTAGCGCAGGGTGCCAAGGCTCGTGCCCCGCTTCTGGGCGCCGTCGAGGATCCGCTCGAACATGACCGGCACGCCGACGAAGAAGGTGAAGGGACGCCGCTCGTGCGCGGCGAGCACCTGATCCACCGAGAACTTGGGCAGCATCACCTGGGTGGCGGCCTTCTGCACCGCGCAGAAGAGGTTGAAGGTCAGCCCGAAGGCGTGGAAGAAGGGCAGCAGGCACAGGAAGTTCTCCCCGCCCTCGTGCAGCATCGGCACCCAGGCGATGGCCTGGTTGGCGTTGGCCCGCAGGTTCGCGTGCGTGAGCATCGCCGCCTTGGGCGTGCCCGTTGTCCCACCGGTGTGCAGCAGGACCGCGACGTCGGAACCGGCCGGGTAGGGGAAGCGCGAGGGGATCCGATGAGCACCGGCCACCTCCTTGTCCCACGAGCGCACACCGACGGGAAGGCCCTCCGCCCGGAAAGCAGCCCTCTGCCGGCGGGCCCGCTCCACCGGGAGGCGCAGCGCTGCACGCAGACGCACCGGCATCGCCGCCGACAGGTCCACGCTGAAGACCGTGCGACCCCTGAGAGGATCGCTGCCAGCGCGCGGACCAGTGACGGGATCCGTGATGAGATCGATGCCCTTCTCCCACACGATGACGACGCGGGCCCCGTGAGCGTCCAGTTGGGAGCGGATCTCCTCGGCGGGCGCCAGCGGGTTGTGCTCGGCCACGATGGCCCCGATGCGCAGGGCGCCGTAGAGCGCAACGACGTGCTGCGGACAGTTCGGCGTGATGAGAGCCACTCGGTCGCCCTTGTGCACGCCCGAGGTCCGCAGCACCTGCGCCGCGCGCTCCGAGGCCTCCAGCAGCTCGCGGTAGGTCATCGCGGCGCCCAGGAAGTCGATGGCGACCCGGTCGGGGTAGAAGCGCGCCGCGGTCTCCAGCAGCTCGTTCAAGGGGGCGTCGGGAACCTCGACCGCCGCTGGGACGCCGGGCTGGTAGTGAGGGCGCAGGGAGTGGCGGTAGTCCTCGGTGGCCTGCTGCGTCGGGGCGCCGGTGTCGGTGCTGCTGTTGCTCATGTCCGTCGGGATGTGAGGTGGTTCGGTACTGGCGGTGGGTGCCTGCGACCCTCTGAAGCGTTCAGCTCAGTGGGGGCCCTGGTCATTCCTGCTGCCGTGCTGACCGTTGTCCTTGCGCTCGCTCCTGCCGGGGAAGTGCTCGACGATCGAGACGGCCGCGGCCGTTGCCGCCCCGGAGGCCGCCTCACGGGCTGCCAGGAGCTCCTCGCGCACGACGCGCCGCAGCACCTTGCCGATCTGGGAGCGGGGCATCTCGGTCAGGATCGCGATCTGACGCGGCAGGGCGTAGTTGGACAGGTTCTTGGCCGCCCACTCGCGCACCTGCTCCAGGGTGACCGTCTGGCCCTCCTTGGGCAGGATCGCGGCGACGACGGACTCGTTGCCCGCCTCGGCCGGCAGCCCGACGACGGCGACCTCCTCCACCTGCGGCATCGAGCGGACCGCGGCCTCCACCTCCGTGGGGTAGATGTTGAAGCCCCCGGAGATGATGAGCTCCTTGCGGCGGTCGGCGATGACGTAGAAGCCGTCCTCCTCCTGGCGCACCAGGTCTCCTGTGCGCAGCCAGCCCCCGTCCAGCAGCACCTCGGCGCTCTCCTCGGGGTTGTCCCAGTAGCCGGTGAAGACCTGGGGACCGCGGGCCAGCAGCTCGCCGACCTCACCGGGCGCCACCTCTCGCTCGACGTTCTCGGGGTCCACCAGCCGCACCTGAGTGGAGGGGTAGGGCACCCCAAGGGTGCCGGGCCGGCGCGCCGGCGAGATCGGGTTGCCCAGGATGATGGGGGAGGACTCGGTCATGCCGTAGCCCTCGATGATGGTACCGCTGGTGGCCTCCTCCCAGGCCTGGGCCACCGCCAGCGGGTTCGGGGCCGCCCCGCACACGGCGATCTTGCAGGAGGACAGATTCGCGCCCGTGGCCCGTGCCCGGGTCACCAGACGATCGAACATGACCGGGACCCCCGGGAAGAAGGTGGCCGGTCGTCGCTTCCAGGCGGCCAGCACCAGGTCCGCCCCGAACTTGGGCAGCACCACCTGCGTGGCGGCCAGCCCCACCGCGCACAGCAGCGACAGGGACATGCCGAAGGCGTGGAAGAAGGGCAGGACGGCGTAGAACGTCTCCTTGCCCACGCTCGTGGTGCGCGAGGCCCAGGCCAGGGACATCTCGGCGTTGGAACGCAGATTCTCGTGGCTGAGGCACACGGCCTTGGGCGTGCCGGTCGTCCCACCGGTGTACAGCAGCGCGGCCGCCTCGGAGACGCCCGGCAGAGGGAAGCCCGTGGCCAGGGGGGTGGCGGATGCGGCCAGGTCGTCCCACGAGCGCACGCCGGCCGGCACCTTGCCGCGCAGCTCATGGCGCTGGGTGCGGGCGGCGGCCACCGGCAGTCTCAGGGCCAGGCGACTGCGCAGCGGCAGGTGGCGGGACAGGTCCACCGAGTACACGCCCAATCCCCCCAGACCCGCAGCCTCCAGGGATCCCACCGCCGCCACGAGGCGCTCCAGGGTCTTCTCCCAGGCGATGATGACGCGCCCACGGTGGATGTGGAACTGCTCGCGTAGTTGGGCGGCCGGTGCCAGCGGGTTGTGCTCGGCGACGATCGCCCCGATGCGCCAGGCCGCGTAGGCCAGAACCACGTGCTGGGGGCAGTTGGGAAGAATGAGCCCGACGACGTCTCCGCGCCCGACCCCCAGCCCCCGCAGCGCCTCGGCGGCCCGAGCCACCTGGGTCTCCAGCTGGGAGTAGGTGGTGGTGGCACCCAGGAAGTCCAGGGCGACCCGTTCCGGGTGGTCCCGGGCGGCGTCGCGCAGCATGCAGGACAGGGGCTCGCTGACCGTGGGAATCGTGGAGGGCACCCCGGCCTGCCGGTAGACGGCGTCGAGGGCCTCGTCCCCGGAGGCGTGTGAGCCGGCCGCCGATGCGGCGTCGCGGGTTGGTGCGGGTGCCGACGTGCGTGGAGCACTCATGGGTCTTCCCCCTTGTCTGCCGTGTGCCTTCCCCTGTCGGGAAGGTCCCGCCCGCCGTGAGCGTTGCAGCGCGACGGCGAGAGGTCAGGGCAACCGTAACCTACGGTGGCGTAACCTGTGTCGTCAGTGACGCCGACGATCGTGTGCGATCCCGCTCACCGGGCGCTGGGGCGCTCACCGAGCCCCGTGGGCAGAGGCAGGCGGCTGACCACCCGCAGACGGCGCGTGGGACGGGTCATCGCCACGTACAGGTCACCCGCGCTGCGCTCACCGATGTCAGCCGGATCCACCAGCACGACGACGTCGAACTCCAGACCCTTGGACAGCACCGGGCTGACCACCAGCAGTCGCGAGCGCAGTACGTCCCCACCGGGCGCCTCCATCGCGGCGGCCAGGGCCTGGTCCTCGCGCAGCAGAGCCTCGGTGCGGCCAGGTGAGGGGGAGATGACCGCGATACGCCCGACGCCGTTGCCCACCTCCCGGTCAAGACGGGCCGCCTCCTGGGCCACCGCCTCGCGCAGAGCCTGGCCCCAGGCGACGCAGTCCTCAGCGGTCGAGCCACTCGGTGTCTGCGCCGCGGCCGGCTCGCTCGCCGCCTCAGTGATCTCGAGGCAGCCGGGCAGATCGCGCACCGAGCGCACGGGGTAGACCGGCGGGTGACCCAGCTGCGTCACCGTCTCCTCGGCGACCTTCATGATCGTGGCCGGGGTGCGGTAACAGACGCTCAGCGCCTCCTCGCGCAGCGGGGTCGACCCGCCGCGCGAGCTCCTCGACTGCCTGCCCTGCCGGGAGCGTGAACGGGCCCGGTGCCGGGACTGGGACCGGGATCGTCCACCGTCCTCAGTCGGCGCCGTCCCCAGAGCCGTGAGCACCTCGCCCCAGCTGCCCGGAGCGTGGGGCCCGGAGTACTGGGCCAGGTCGCCCACTACCGTGAAGGATCTCACCGGGCAGCGGCGCGCCAGCGCCCGCCAGGCCATGGTGCCCAGCTCCTGGGCCTCGTCGACGACGACGTGCCCGTAGGTCCACGTCCGGTCCGCTCGTGCCCTCTCGGCCAGGGTGAGCGTGGGGCCGCCCTGGGAGACCCGGTCGGCGAGCATCTCGGCGCTGACCATCCCGTCACCCAGGTCCTGGGACTCGATGGCCTGGGCTGCGTAGGCCACGAGGTCCTCGCGGCGTCGGGCCTCCAGCCGGGCGCGCCAGGCCTGAGCGTCCTCACTGGGACCCAGCAGCTCGGCCAGCTCATCAATGAGCGGGACGTCCGCCGCCGTCAGCCCGCCTCCCGGGTCTCTGTGCAGCAGGGCTCGCTCCTGCTCGCTCAAGGACGGCGCCACCTGCTCCAGGAGGGTGGGCCGGCTCCACAGCCGCTCCAGCAGCCCCTGGGGCGTCGTCGGCATCCAGCACAGGTTGATCTCCCGGCGGGCGTCACGGGCGGTACGGATGTCCTCGCGGATCCAGGCGCGCGTGTCGGCGTCCGAGGCATCCTGGTTCGTGGCCGCCGCGTACTGGTCGGTCAGACGCTCCAGCAGCCACAGCACGAAGGCCTCCCGGGCCAGGTTGTGGGGCTTGCCGCCCCGCCGAGCCCGTGAGGCCGCCTCTTGCACGTCACTGGGCTCCAGAGACAGGCGCACCCCCTGGACCTCGATCTCGCGCGGGGCCCCGGGGATTCGCTGCAGGCCCCGTACCGCCCGCTCGAGGGCCTTGACCCACAGAGAGCGCCCCTTGATCTCGGCGACGCGGGCGTCCTCCTGCGCCGTGGCCCGCACCCCTGGAACCAGGTCGCCGATGGTCGTGGAGACCACACCCGTCTCACCCAGGGAGGGCAGCACCTGCTCCACGTAACGCAGGAAGGTGCGCGACGGGCCCACCAGCAGCACGCCCGAGCGCTCCAGGCGCTCGCGCTCGGAGTAGAACAGGTAGGCCACCCGGTGCAGCGCCACCGCCGTCTTACCCGTCCCCGGACCGCCCTGGACCACAAGCACGCCCCGCCCCGAGGAGGTGACGATCCGGTCCTGCTCGGCCTGGATCGTGGCCACGATGTCACCCATCCTGCCGTCGCGGGCCGTCGACATCGCTGCGATGAGAGCCCCCTCGCCCTGCAGCTCACCGGCGGCCACGGCGGACCCGGTCGAGCCCGCCGTGGCACCGCCCGTCTCCAGGGCGGTGAGGTCCAGGACCTCGTCCTCCACTCCGAGCACCTGGCGGGCCCGGGTGTCGATGTGCCGACGGCGCACCAGCCCCATGGGGTGGGAGGCCGTGGCCTGGTAGAAGGCCCGGGCCAGGGGAGCGCGCCAGTCCAGGATCACCTCACGGTGCTGAGCGTCCTGCAGCCCGATACGGCCCACGTAGTGGCGTCTTCCGCCGTCGGTGACCGGCGACGAGCTGCCCACGCCCCGGCCCGAGCCGGGGGAGGGCGCTGAGGCGTCTCCAGGGGTGCTTCCACAGGCGGGCCCAGGGCCGTTCCCGGAACCTCCGAGGCGCGCCGTGTCGTCGGGCGCCCGGCTCATGTCCATCCGTCCGAAGACCAGACGGTCCTCGGCCCCCTCCAGCGAGGACACCAGTGACGAGTAGTGCACGGCGTAGGCGTCCCGCTCCCCACGCGACTGGTGCGTGCCGCTGACGCCCTGGGCCTCGGTGCGGGCCAGGGAGCGGCGGGCCTGCGCCAGCTGACGGTCCAGCTCGCTGTAGGCGAGGTCGACGACCTCCTGCTCACCGCGTACCTCGCGCTCGCGGACGCTGCCCGCGTCGTCTCCCGCATCATCCTCTGACCGCTGACGTGCCTCCCGCTGGGACTGCGGTGAGGTGGAGGGGATCGTCTGACTCACAAAGCCTCGCATCGGTTCGGGTTCTGGTCGGTTGGCGCGCAAGGGGCGCTCACTGGCACTGGTTGACGCTGACAGGTGCTGACAGGTACTGGGGTCGGTGATGGCTTCAGTACGGTCGACCCATTATTCTCCTGCTGAGGCCCCGGTGGGGACGCCGAGGGCGAACACGTCGCCTGAACCCGGTACGGGCGGGAACATCGACGAACCAGAAGGTGTTGGCAGGAGTGCCGAGGACGCTATCCGCTGTTCCCGGGCACTCACCCGGACGAATCCTGATAAAACGCCGAATCTCGCCATCGAGCCGATGTCAGCCGACCGAGGTCGAACCGAGACAGGACCGATACGGGACCACGCCGAGTACCGAACCGAGACCATTGCACGACACATATACTCCCCTCTCCGGCGCCGTCGGCTCCACCCACTCCCGCAGTAGGGTGGCGAGCGTACGAACCGGCCCGGGCGGCGGGAGGGCGGACCAGACAGGAGGAGACGGGCTCGTGAGACCACTGTTCACCATCCAGCACCCCGCGGATCAGCCGATCTCCCCGAGGGTCCTCATCCACCACTTCGAGGGCGCCATGGACGCCGGCAACGCCGGTGCCCTGGCCGTCGATCAGCTGCTCATGACGCTGCCCAGCGAGCGTCTGGCGACCTTCGACATCGACGCCCTCGTGGACTACAGAGCACGGCGCCCCACGATGACCTTCGTCCACAACACCTACTCCTCCGTGGTCATGCCCGAGCTGGTCCTGGATCTCCTCCACGACGACGACGGCGAGGACCTTCTGCTGCTTCACGGCAGTGAGCCGGACTACCGCTGGGACGAGTTCGTCGGAGCCGTGGCCCACCTGGCCGTCTCCATGGGCGTGAGCCAGGCAGTCGGTATGAGCGGCATCCCCATGGCCGTGCCCCACACGCGCCCGACCTACGTCCACCACCACGGCAGTCAGCCGGATCTGCTGCCCAACCAGCCCGAGCTCTTCGGCCACGTCGAGCTGCCCGGTTCGATGTCGGCCTACCTCGAGCTGCGGCTGGGCGAGCTGGGGCTGGACTCCCGGGGTGTCTCGGCGGCGATCCCTCACTACGTCGCTCGCGACGAGTTCCCGCAGGGCGCCTCGGCGCTGCTGACCGCCGTCGTGCAGGCCACAGGCCTGGCCCTGCCGGTGGGGGACCTGGAGGCCGCAGCCAACATCAACCGCGCCGAGATCAACGCCGAGGCGGCCCAGCAGCCGGAGGTCAGCGCCGTCGTGTCCGCTCTGGAGGCTCAGTACGACGCCATGGCCCCCCGGATCGCCACCGGTGAGGTGGACACGGCCGCGCCGGTCCTCAACCTTCCCAGCGCCGACGAGATCGGCGCTCGCCTCGAGGCCTTCCTGGAGGCCAACGACTCCGGCGACCTGGGACCCCAGGGCTGGAACCCCGGCCGCGGAGGCTGATCGGGTCCGGCCGGGTGCTCGGCTCTGCTGCTGCGCCTAACGGGATGACCCGCCTTCGGGATGAGGTACCGCGGCGTCGCCCGGGGACCAGGTGCGCACCGGTAGCGGCAGGCGGCGCACCGCGCGCTCGATCTCTTCGAGCTCTGCGGCTGCGAAGGGCTCGCGGCGGGCCACCAGCACCAGGTTGCCCCGACGCCTGCCGCGCATCGTGGCCGGGTCGGCGACGATCGCCAGGCCGGAGGCATCGCCTTCAAGAGCCTGAGTGAGCGCCTCGATCTCGGCTCCGGCCTGGGTGCGGGGCGTGGAGGAGGTGTTGACCAGCAGCAGCCCACCGGGCACGAGCGCCTCCAGGCACGAGGACAGGAACGCCCGGTTCCGGCAGGTCGCCGGTACGCTCCCACCGTTGAACACGTCCCGCACGATGACGTCCCACTGGCCGGGCCGCAGCCCGCCCACCACCTCAGCGGCGTCACCGACCCGGATGCGCAGCCTGGGGGAGCGGGGCAGGTCGAACCAGACGCGTACCCGGGCCGCCAGGATCTCGTCGATCTCGACAGCGAGCTGTTGGGAGCCGGGGCGCCTGGCGTCCCACGCCCTGGCCAGGGCACAGCCCGCCCCGCCCAGGTGAAGAGCCCTGACGGGGCCGCCCTCGCCTCGCAGCGCTGTGAGCACCGCATCCATCTGCTGGTGGTACTCGAAGTCCAGGTGGGTCGGATCATGCAGGTCCAGGAAGGAGGACTCCGCACCGTCCAGTATGAGGAGGACACCGGAGTCGCGCGCCACGAGCTCTGCGGTGGCGAAGGAGGTTCGCACCGGTCCGGAGGGCAGGTCGGCGAGCTCCGGGGCGCTGGAGGTCCTGCGTTTACGTGTCACAGGTCCACGGTAGCCTGAGGGGGACGGAGACAGGCTCAGCCGTCGTCCTCAGGTGCTCGGGGCGATTAGTCGGCTGAGCAGGGGCACCTGGCGGTCACGCCGCGCCACAGGGCTCGTCGGTTGAGTTTGCGAATCCCTTGAGGAGGTGGAGATGAGCAGGGCTCCTCGCTCCCAGGCCGCGCGCCGTTCCTGGGGAGATGACGACTCCGCTGCTCCCATCATCCACGTTGACATGGACGCCTTCTTCGCCTCGGTCGAGCTCCTCGAGCACCCCGAGCTGGTCGGCCGTCCCGTCATCGTCGGTGGTCGCGACGGCCGGGGCGTCGTCTCGGCGGCCTCCTACGAGGCCCGCGTCTTCGGCGTCTCCTCGGCAATGTCCATGGCGGAGGCCTCCCGGCGCTGCCCCCAGGCCGTGGTCCTGCCCGTGCGCCATGGCCGCTACTCCGAGGTCTCGGCCCAGGTCATGTCCGTCCTGGCGGAGGTCACTCCCGTTCTGGAGAAGGTGAGCATCGATGAGGCCTTCCTGGACGTGAGCGGGGCCCGACGCCGCTTGGGCTCCCCGGTGACCATCGGCAGGTGGATCCGCACCGAGGTGCGTCGCCGCGTGGGGGTGCCGGCATCGGTGGGCATCGCCTCCACCAAGTTCGTCGCCAAGCTCGCCTCATCCCACGCCAAGCCCGACGGGCTGCTCCTCATCCCGGCCGGCGCCACCCGGGACTTCCTTAACCTGCTTCCGGTCGGGGCCCTGTGGGGCGTGGGGTCCAGGACCCAGGAGGTCCTGGCGAGGTGGGGCATCAACGACGTTCGCACCCTGGCGGAGGCCGACGTGCGCCACTTGGAGAAGATCCTTGGCCGGGCCGCTGGACGTCATCTGCACGAGCTGTCCCACGGCGTCGACCCCCGCCGGGTGGAGCCGGTGCGCGAGGAGAAGTCCGTGGGCACCGAGACCACCTTCTTCGACAGCGTCACCGACCGCGAGCACGCCCGGAGGGTCCTGCTGGACCAGACCCACCAGTGCGCCGCCCGACTGCGCGCGGCGGATCTGCGCTGCCGCGTCGTCGTTCTCAAGGCCCGAGGTGCCGACTTCACCACCGTCACCCGTTCACGCACCCTGGCGGTTCCCACAGACCTCGCCCACGACATCTGGGAGACCGTCTCCTCGCTCTACACGGCCCTGCCCTCACCGGCAGGCGGCTTCCGACTCCTGGGTGTGCGGGTCGAAGGTCTTCTGCGTCCCGACGACGGCGTGCAGCTCCTCCTGGACGAGGACCCCCGACGTGGCGCCTCAGAGCGGGCGGCCGACGCCGTGCGCCGCAGATGGGGTAGCGGGGCGCTGGCACCGGCCAGTCTCCTGGGAGGCGGGACAGGACCCGCCCAGGAGTCCCGTCGTGGGGAAGAGGGGTGAGGACCGCCGGCCCTGCAGGTACCTGGTCGAGCCGGCCGAGCCCGACGGATCCCAGGTGAAGCGCCCTACGAGTTTCTCCTGAGCCCTCACAGCGCCTATCCTGGCAACTACGGCGCAGATCCCCGGCCCCGCCCGGAAGCAAGGAGCATGATGGCACTGTCAGAGCGAGAGCAGCAGGTCCTGCGGGACCTGGAGTCGCAGCTCCACCAGGACGACCCCGACCTGGCGCAGACGCTCCAGCGCGAGGAGCGTCGGCTCTCGCGCCCCTCTCCGCGCCATATCGGTGGCGGTGTGGCCCTGGTCCTCATCGGTCTGGCGCTTCTCATCGCCGGGGTCTCGGTGCGCCACAACCTCGTCTCCATCCTGCTGGGGGTGGCCGGCTTCCTCGTGGCCGTTGCCGGAGTGGCCATGGCCCTGACCCGGGTCGAGAGCACCTCGAGCTCGCGCCAGTCCTCCGCCGAGGGTGGTAGGACCGGTCAAGGTAAGAGCGGCACGAAGAAGCGCTCCTCCTTCATGGATCGCCAGTCCGAGCGCTGGGAGCGCCGCCGCGACGCAGAGGACTGACCGCCCCCACCTGATGCCATCGCCGTCTTCGAGGGCGTCGCCTCAGACTGAGTCTCCACATCCCTCCACCACCACTTCCCACCACAGGTCCCGGTTCGGCAGGTCCTGTCCCGGTGCTCACCCGCCTGGGACAGGACCTGAGTTCGTCGAGGGTGCTCCAGACCCTGTCGAATTCCCCGAGTTCTCAGGACTTTCCAGGAGTCGTCGGAGGGGGACACGGCACTCCATGCAGGCCGCACAGACTCCGTGCCGCTACTCGGAGGTGCCGGAAGTCTGCGTGCAGGCCGGACGGAGTCTGTTTTTTTCCTGTGTATCCACCACGCCGAGGACGTCGTGGCGAACACCTCCCTCCACTGCTCCTCCACCTTCCTCCACCGCACTTGAGCCCGCTCGTAATGGGCGTGATCTCAACGGAAGACGAGAGTGATCCGCTCGATGGTCCACGTCGCTGATGCGCAGTTGTGATGCGCTCGCTTAGAAGGGGTGGGAGAAAAGGGAGGGAAGTGGAGTAGGGTGGGGTTCACTGGGTCGTCGAGGGGAAGGAGGTGGCTCATGTTCCTGGGAACGCATGCACCCAAGCTGGACGAGAAGGGCCGCCTCATCCTCCCGGCGAAGTTCCGTGAGGAGCTGGCGGGGGGTGTGGTTCTGACCCGAGGTCAGGAGCATTGCCTGTACGCCTTCACAGCCGCCGAGTTCGAGCGCATGTACGCCCAGCTGCGTGAGGCCCCCCTCGCCCAGAAGCAGGCGCGTGACTACGTGCGCGTCATGCTCTCGGGGGCGGACTCCCAGATCCCGGACAAGCAGGGGCGCATCACGCTGCCGGCACCACTGAGGGCCTACGCGGGCCTGAAGAAGGACCTGGCCGTGATCGGGGCCGGAGCCAGGGTGGAGATCTGGGACGCCGAGTCCTGGAGCACCTACCTGGCTACCCAGGAGCAGGTCTTCGCCGACACGGCCGAGGAGATCATCCCCGGCTTCTTCTGAGCCGGAGCCGGTTGCCGGTTCCGCACGGCGGCCGACAACTCCATACCGAGCAGAACACCGACACACCACCGCGGACCGCAGACAAGTGCCATCAAGGCACCGGTGCGCCATCTCGTGAGGTCTCCGCCCGATGTCGCGTCCGACGCCTCTTCCCCGGCGCCGGAACCACGGGAGGAGTCCTGGTGAGATGGCCGCCGCAGGTCCTCGAACCGAGGCAGTACCAGAAAGGAGGGCGCCGCATGACCAGCTCGCAGGCGCAGGCCACCGACGCCGCCGATCGGCACGAGCCGGTTCTCCTCCAGCGCTGCCTGGACCTGCTCGCACCCGCGATCGAAGGAGCCGCTGAGGACACCTCGCGGGGCAGCGCCGCCGGTCCGCTCATGATCGACTGCACCCTGGGCATGGGGGGCCACACCGAGGCGGCGCTCGAGCGATTCCCGTACCTGACGGTGGTGGGGATCGACCGCGATCCCGAGGCGATCACCCTGGCCTCAGCGCGCCTGGAGCGCTTCGGTGACCGCTTCGTCGCGGTCCAGGCCACCTACGACGCCGTGGACCGGGTTGCCCGTGATCACTCCGTCAGTGCCGAGGGAACGGTGGACGCCGTCCTCATGGACCTGGGGGTCTCCTCCCTGCAGCTCGACGAGGCCTCGCGGGGCTTCTCCTACGCCCGCCCCGCACCGCTCGACATGCGTATGGACCAGAGCTCGGGGCCCACCGCGCAGGACCTGCTGGAAAGCGCTGACAGCGCCGAGCTCACCCGCATCCTGCGCACCTACGGTGAGGAGCGCTTCGCCTCACGCATCGCCGCCGCCATCGTGCGCCGTCGTGAGGCCGGTGAGCCGGTGAGCAGCACCCAGGACCTGGCCGAGCTCGTCCGTCAGGCAGTACCCGCGCCGGCACGCCGCAGCGGCGGGCACCCGGCCAAACGAACCTTCCAGGCGCTGCGTATCGCCGTCAACGCCGAGCTCGACGTCCTGGAGCGGGCCGTTCCGCGGGCCCTCAACAGTCTGAGGGTCGGGGGTCGCCTCGTAGTGGAGTCCTACCAGTCGCTGGAGGACCGCATCGTCAAACGGGCGCTGAACCACGGGGCCACCTCCCGGGCGCCGCAGGGCCTCCCGGTCGTTCCCGAGGCGGACCGTCCTTACCTCGAGCTGATAACCAGCGGCGCGGAGAAGGCCGATGCCCGCGAGCTCGAGCACAACCCCCGCTCTGCCCCGGTACGGCTGCGCGCGGTCGCCCGCCTGCGCCCAGCCGGCCAGGCCCCCGCTCCGGAGGAGCATCCGTCCCCAGGCGGCTCGGGCCGCAGAGGCGGGCACCGATCCGACCGGCACCGGACGACGTAGACCGTCTAGAGACAGTCACTACCGGTCGTTCAGCCGGCCACGCACCACGTCCTCACCAGTCATCCATCAGTCCAGACACACCACACAGGGAAGGCATATCGATGAGCGCCACCGCCACTGCTCGAGTCACCCGCCCGACCGCAACGCGGCGCACCGCCCAGGCAAGTGGTTCCTCCGGCAGCCAGGCACGCACCGAGGCCGGTACCGTTACCCGTCCCCAGCTGCGCGTCATCAGCGGGGCCTCCCGGGCGACGTCGTCCTCCCTGCCCTTTCTCACGCTCATCATCATGGTGCTGGCCGGCGCCCTCATCGCCTCGATGCTCCTCAACGCCAAGATGGCCGACACCGCCTACCGGATGAAGGAGAAGCAGGTCGAGCTCAACGTCGCCAACGACCACGTCGAGACCCTGCGCACCCAGGTGCAGGAGGCCTCGGCGCCCGACGCCCTGGCCAACCGGGCCAAGGAGCTCGGCATGGTGCCCGCCGCCGCTCCCGGCGTCGTCGACGTCGACAAGGGGCAGCTCACCGAGGGCACCCCCGCCCAGGCTCCCAAGGCCGGCCAGGTCGGGAAGTAGGTGCCGGTGAATCCCTCGCGTCGTCAGGCGCTCCAGGCCGGAGGGCTGCTGCTCTTCACGGCCCTGGCGGGGCGCACCGTCTACGTCCAGGTGGTGGATGGGCCGGATCTGGCCGTCAAGGCCAAGGCCGAGCGCACGGTGTCCTGGGTCAACCGGGCCCCCCGAGGTGACATCACCGGACGGGACGGTACGGTCCTGGCCTCGTCGGCGGTCAGCTACGACATCGGTGTCAACCAGCCCCTCATCGCCCAGTACGAGCGCACTGAGATGCGCCTCAACGAGTCCACCGGCGTCAACGAGAAGGCCGTCGTCGGCTACGGGGCCGCAGCGGTGGCCGCACAGCTCGCCCCGATCCTCGACGTCGACCCCCTCGAGCTCGGGGCCAAGCTCGTGGGCGAACGAACCTACGAGGTCATCGCCCAGGAGGTTGCCCCCGATACGTGGCGCAAGATCAAGGCCCTGGACATCCCCGGGGTCGAGCCCGATCAACGCACCCGGCGCACCTACCCGGCCGGGACCGTGGCAGGCAACGTCCTGGGCTTCACCCGCGAGGGGGAGCACAACCGCGAGCTCATCGGGGCCGCTGGGCTGGAGCTCACCCAGAACAAGCTCCTCACCGGGGTCGACGGCAAGAGCAGTGAGGAGATCGGGCGCAGCGGCGTCATCATTCCCACCGGGGAGCAGGAGGACAAGCCCGCCAGGCCCGGTGCCACCGTGCGCACCACCCTCAACCCGGATCTGCAGTCCATCGCTCAGGAGACCATCGACCGCACGGTGGCCGCCCAGCACGCCGACTGGGGCATCGTCATGGCCATGGAGCCGAGCACCGGCAAGGTCGTCGTCCTGGCCGACTCCAACTCCGTCGACCCCTCTGATCCCTCGGCCACCTCCGAGGAGAACCGCACCGCACGCAGCGTCCAGGCCGTCTTCGAGCCCGGAAGCGTCGGCAAGGTCGTCACCTTCGCCACCGCCCTGGAGGAGGGGGCGGTCAAGCCCGAGGACACCTGGACCATCCCCTACACCTGGAGCTCGGACAGCGGACAGACCTTCAAGGACTCCCACGAGCACGAGACCCAGTCGATGACCACCGCCGGGATCCTGGCCGAGTCCTCCAACGTCGGCACCGTCCAGATCGGGCAGAAGGTCTCCGACGACGTCCGCTACAACTACATGAAGCGCTTCGGCTGGGGCGAGGCCACTGGCATCGAGATGCCTGCCGAGGCCGAGGGGATCATCTATCCTCCGAGCTCCTGGGACGACCGCACCCGCTACACCACGATGTTTGGTCAGGGCGTGGCCGGAACAACTCTTCAGTCCCTCCAGGTGCTGGCCACCGTCGCCAACAAGGGCGTGCGCGTGGCTCCGCGCGTCATCGACGCCTGGATCGACGCCGACGGCAAGGAGACCCCCCAGACCCGCCCTGAGGGGGTGCGGGTCATCTCCGAGGCCACTGCCAAGACCCTCACCGAGATGCTCATCGGCGTCACTCAGGAGGGCGGTACCGCCGAGTCCGCCTCCATCAACGGCTACCTGGTGGCCGGCAAGACCGGAACCACCGAGATCCTCACGGACGACTCCACCGTGGCCTCCTTCGTCGGCTTCCTCCCCGCGCGTGACCCGGTGCTGGCCATCGCCGTCATCGTCAACCGCCCCGAGGGCATTTTCGGAGGCACCGTCGCCGCTCCTGTCTTCCGGGAGGTGGCGCTGGCCGCCATGCAGGCGTTCAACATCGCCCCGGACCCGAACGTCGTCGCCGCCCAGGCCGCCCGGGACGGGGCCGGCGGCGAGCGGGACGCGAGCCAATGAGGTGCCCTATGAACCCCATGAGGTAGATGAGCGTGACCACCAGCACCCCGGCGAAGTGACCCGTAGGGGTTCTTGTGGAAGATCGACAGTCGAAGGTCGCGATAGATTGAGGAACTATGAGCAACCACGCCTACGAGTCGGCCGCCGCCCTACGGCCGGGCTCCAATGGTCCCATCCCCATCAGCACTCTGTGTGAGCGCTTCTCCCTGGCTCCCGCCTCAGCTGATGACGCCGCCGCCCTCAACGACCTGAGCATCCTGGGGGTCAGTGTCGACTCCGGTGACACCGCCCCGGGCGAGCTCTTCGTGGGCCTGCCCGGCTTCACCGCCCACGGCGCCCGCTTCTCCGCCGAGGCCGTCGGCTCCGGTGCCGTCGCGGTCCTCACCGACGCCGACGGCGCCCTCATCGCCCACGAGGTCGTCCCCGGCACTCCGGTCCTTGTCCACGATGACCCCCGCGCCGTCGTCGGCTCCCTGAGCGCCGAGGTCTACCATCACCCGGCACGCGGCCTGGTCACCACCGCCGTTACCGGTACCAACGGCAAGACGACCACCTCATACTTCCTCGACGCGATCCTGTCGGCCCACGTCGGCGGCTGCATGGTGGCCGGGACCGTTGAGCTGCGCGTGGGGGAGCGCTCCGTGGAGTCCCCGCGCACCACCGTCGAGGCCCCCGTCCTGCAGCGGATGATGGCCCTGGCCGTCGAGGACAGGGTCGGCGCCGCCTCTCTGGAGGCCTCCAGCCATGCCATCGTCCTGCACCGGCTCGACGGCGTCGTCGTCGACGTCGCCGGCTTCACCAACCTTCAGCGGGACCACCTCGACTTCCACAAGACCATGGAGGGCTACCTGGAGGCCAAGGCGCAGCTGTTCACCCCCGAGCACGCCCGCCGCGGCGTCGTCTGCGTCGACGACCAGTGGGGCGCCGCTCTCGCCGCCGAGGCCCCCATCGAGATCGACCGCCTGCGCGCCTACCCCGGCGACGCCCCCGCCGACTGGTGGGTCAGTGACGCCGCCGTCTCCTTGACCGACTCCGCCACCACCTTCACCCTCCACGGACCCGACGGCGAGCAGATCGAGGCCTCCTGCCCCCTGCCCGGGCTGGTCAACGTCCAGAACGCCGCCCTGGCCCTGGTCATGGCCATCCGAGCGGGCGTCCCCGCCGCCACGGCCACCGCCGCCCTGGCCGGGGCCCACAACATCCCGGGGCGCATGCAGCGCATCAGCCAACGCGACGGCCGACGCGGTCTGTGCATCGTCGACTTCGCGCACACCCCCGAGGCCATGGATCTGGCCCTCAAGGCCGTGCGTCCCATCACCCCGGGCCGCCTCATCGTGGTCTTCGGCTCCGACGGCGACCGCGACCAGGGCAAACGACCCATGCTGGGGGAGGTGTGCGCCCGTCTGGCCGACGTCCTGGTGGTCACCGACGAGAACCCCCGCAGCGAGGACCCCCAGCTCATCCGCAACGCCATCCTGGACGGGATACGCACCGTGCGCCCGGGCCTGGAGGATGTCGAGGAGGTCACCACCTGGCGCGGCGACGCCGTGCGCCGGGGCGTCGAGCTGTGCGGACCCGACGACACGGTCATCGTCACCGGCAAGGGCCACGAGCCCTTCCTGGAGATGGCCGGCGAGTTCATCCGCTACAACGATGCCCCCGTCATGGCTGAGGCCGTCGAGGAGAAATGGGGACGGGGATGAACCTCAGCCTGAGTCAGATCGCAGCCGCCGTCGGCGGCAGGCTCATCGGCCCGGACGCCCCCGTCACCGGCCCCGTCGTCACCGACTCCCGCCTGGCCACCGAAGGTGCCCTGTTCGTTGCCGTCCACGGCGAACGCACCGACGGCCATGCCCACCTGGGCTCCGCTGGCGCTCTGGGCGCCGTCGGAGCCATCGTCTCCGACCTGGAGGCCGCCCGGAGCGGGCTGATTCAGGGGGAGCGGGGGGAGACCGAGGACCCGTCCATGGGGCTCGTCCTCGTGGAGGACACCGTGACGGCCCTCGGTGCGCTGGCCCGCACCCACCTGGCCGGCCTGCGCCGGACCGCAGCCGATCGCGGCGAGCGGCTCACCGTGGTGGCGATGACCGGCTCGGTGGGCAAGACCACCACCAAGGACCTCACCCGCCAGCTCCTGGCCGCCTCCGGTCCCACCGTCGCCCCAAGGGCCAGCTTCAACAACGAGATCGGCCTGCCGCTGACTGTCCTGGAGGCCGACGAGTCCACCCGCTACCTCGTTCTGGAGATGGGCGCCTCCGGCCCTGGCCACATCACCTATCTCACTGATATCGCGCCCCTGGACGTGGCCGGTGTCCTCATGATCGGCCATGCCCATATGGGCGGTTTCGGATCCATCGAAGGCGTCGCCGCTGCCAAGGCGGAGATCATCGCCGGCCTGCTGCCAGAGGGCGTCGCCATCCTCAATGCCGACGACGCCCGCGCCGCAGCCATGGCAGGCCTCGCCCCGGCGCAGGTCCTCACCTTCTCCGCCCAGGGCGGCCCCGCCGACCTGCGGGCCGAGCGAATCGTCCTTGACGAGGCCGCCCGCTCGGCCTTCGATCTTCATCTGCCCGGCCTGGACGGGCCCAGGCGCGTCCAGCTGGCCGTGGCTGGTGCACACAACGTGGCCAACGCCCTGGCCGCCGCGGGCCTCGCCCTGGCCGCGGGTCTGGAGCCCGAGCTCATCGCCGAGCGCCTCGGTTCGGTGAGCATCGAGAGCCCCCACCGCATGGACGTCTCAGAGCTCAGTGGTGATCTTCTCCTCATCGACGACTCCTACAACGCCAACATCGACTCCATGACGGCTGCATTGGCAGCTCTGCCGGCTCTGGCCGGGGGCCGTCGCCGTGTCGTCGTGGTTTCCGAGATGCTCGAGCTCGGGGAGTCCTCCGCCGCCGATCACGCGCGCACCGGGGAGCTAGCGGCCGAAGCCGGAGCCGCTATGCTCATCGGCATCGGCTCCACCCAGGAGGCACTCGACGCAGCCGGGGCGCGAGGGGTCGAGGTCGTCGGCTTCGACGATGCCGCGGCCGCCATCTCCCAGATCGACGCCCTCCTGTCCGACGGTGACGCCGTCCTGGTCAAGGGCTCCAACGGATCCGGCGCCTGGCGCCTGGCCGACCACCTCAAGGAGGTTCGTCCCCGATGACCGCCATCCTCATCTCCGGCGTGGTCGGACTGGTGGGCACCCTGCTGGGAACCCCGCTGCTCATCCGCTACCTCCACGCCAAGGAGTACGGGCAGTTCATCCGCCAGGACGGCCCCCAGGGCCACTTCACCAAGCGCGGCACGCCCACCATGGGCGGCCTCGTCATCATCATCTCCACCGTCCTGGGATACACCCTGGCGAATCTCACCCAGCTGCGCACGCCGCGAGCCTCCGGGGTCCTGCTGCTCTTCCTCATCGTCGGGCTCGGGCTTATCGGCTTCCTGGACGACTTCGAGAAGATCTCCAAGCAGCGCTCCCTGGGGCTGCGGGCCTGGCAGAAGATCGTCGGGCAGGCGCTCATCGGCGTCGGCTTCTCGGTGGCGGCGCTGCACTTCGCGGACCGCAACGGGCTCACCCCCGGCTCCACCCGGATCTCCTTCGCCCGGGACTCGGCGATCAACCTGGCCTTCGCGGGCAGTGTTATCGGACTCATCCTGTTCATCCTGTGGGCGAACTTCCTCATCACCGCCTGGTCCAACGCCGTCAACCTCACCGACGGCCTTGATGGGCTGGCCGCGGGGGCATCGGCCATGGTCTTCGGCGCCTACACGCTCATCGGCGTGTGGCAGACCAACCAGTCCTGCAACTACGGCCACGACACCATGGTTCCCACCACCTGCTACCAGGTCCGGGATCCCCGTGACCTGGCGATGATCGCCGCCGCCCTCATGGGGGCCTGCTTCGGGTTCCTGTGGTGGAACGCCTCACCGGCCAAGATCTTCATGGGAGACACCGGCTCCCTGGCCCTGGGCGGGGCCGTTGCAGGGCTGTCGATCCTGACCCGCACCGAGTTCCTCGCCGTCATCCTGGGCGGGCTCTTCCTGGCCGAGGTCATGAGCGACATCATCCAGATCGTCTCATTCAAGTCGACAGGTCGACGTGTCTTCCGCATGGCTCCACTGCATCACCACTTCGAACTGGGAGGATGGACCGAGGTCAACGTGGTGATCCGCTTCTGGATCATCGCCGGCCTGTGCGTCATCGCAGGACTGGGACTCTTCTACGCCGAGTACCTGCGCCAGCTCATCTTCGGGTGAGCCGGGGCGCCCGGGCCCCACGGACCGACGAACCATCGATGCAGAGTCCTCCCACCGGCGGTCCCGGTGAGGAGCAGTGAAGAACCAGGAGCGTGAACCCGCACCGTGACCAGTCTGACTGAAGTCCCCGGTGAGCCGGCCATCAGTGCCGGACCGACGAGGATGTCCGGTTCCTCCGCTCCTGGCACCCTCACCGCCTCCGCCGGCGCCCTGCGCGACCAGCTCGACGGCGCCCACGTGGCCGTTGTCGGCCTCGGGCGCACCGGACGCGCCGTCGTCGACGCCCTGGCCACGCTGGGAGCCCGCACCCACGTCTTCGACAGCCGCGAGGCCTCCATCGAGGCACTGGGCACCTCCGTGGTCTCGGCCACTGTCGCCGACGGTGAGGTCACAGCGGCCGCTCTGGCTCAGTCACCGGCGCGGCTTCTGATCGTCTCACCAGGAGTCCCGGCCACCGGCCCGGTCCTGCGCACCGCCGCGGCGGCAGGCATCGAGACCTGGAGCGAGATCGAGCTGGCATGGAGGCTCCAGCAGGACTCCCGCCGCCCGGACGTCCCCTGGCTGACGCTCACCGGCACGGACGGCAAGACCACCACGGTCGGCATGCTCTCAGCCATTCTCGAGGCCCAAGGGCTCGCGGCCCCGGCCGTCGGCAACATCGGCACCCCCGCCATCGAGGCGGTCCTGGCCGGCAGTGCCGACGCCCTTGCCGTGGAGCTGTCCAGCTTCCAGCTCCACACCACCCGGACCCTCTCGCCCTTGGCCTCGGCCTGCCTCAACTTGGCCGCCGACCACCTTGACTGGCACGGGGGCCGGGAGGCCTACGCCGCGGACAAGGCCCGTGTCTACTCCCGAACCCGGCTCGCCGCCGTCTACAACCTCGCCGACGATGCCACCCAGGACATGGTCCGTCAGGCCGACGTCGTCGAGGGCTGCCGGGCCGTCGGCTTCACCCTGACCACGCCGGGGCTCGGGCAGGTCGGCATGGTCGAGGACCTGCTGGTGGACCGCGCCTTCCACGCCGAGCGGCGCTCCAGCGGTATTGAGCTCGCTACCTCCGCCGACCTGGCGCACCTGGCGCCGGGGGGACGCACCGAGAACCTTCCCTCGCACCTTCTCGCCGACGCTCTGGCCGCCGCCGCCCTGGCGCGAGCGGCCGGGGTCGATGCCGAGGCGGTGGCGGCTGGCCTGCGCGCCTACAGTCCCGGAGCCCATCGGATCGTCACTGTGGCCGAGGCCGATGGCGTCACCTGGGTCGATGACTCCAAGGCCACCAACCCCCACTCCGCTGAGGCCGCGCTGACCTCCTTGCCCCGGGGAACCGGTGTCTGGATCTGCGGTGGGGACACCAAGGGCGCTGAGTTCTTCGACCTCGTGCGCGTGGTGCGGCCCCATCTGCGCGGCGCTGTCGTCATCGGCAAGGACCAGAGCGACATCCTGGCCGCCCTGGCGCAGGAGGCGCCGGGACTGCCGGTCGCCCGGGTCAGCGACGCATCACCCGAGGACATCAGTGCCGCAGCCGTGGAGGCCGCCGGCGCCATGGCCCGCAGCGGTGACACCGTCATACTGGCTCCGGCCTGCGCCTCCTGGGACCAGTTCAGCTCCTACGCCCAGCGCGGCGACCTGTTCGCCGCCGCGGCCCAGGCCCACACCAGGCGGAACAGCACCCGGTCCGCGGATGCCCCCGGTGCTCAGGAGCAGCTGTGAAGACGAGGTTCACCTCGGCCACCGCTCCTCACCCGTCGACGTCCTCCTCGTCAGGATCCTCGACAGTGCCGGATCGCGTCTCAGAAAGGTCTCGGGACGATCGCAGGCCGGACGGGACCACGGCCCGGGGGACCTCGGCCGGTGCGTCCAAGCAGCCCAGGAAGCAGAAGAAGTCGTCACGTCCCGGCCAGCAGCCCGGTCCGCGCTCGGCCACGTCCCGGCAGTCATCGGGTTCGCCGAGGCGGAGCACGGGCAGCTCCTCGTCCCAGGCATCTTCAGGGGCCTCATCGAGGACGCCGTCGAGCGGTGTCGGTTCCCGGACCAGGGACCGGATCGGTCACCTGCGCGCCTCCTGGCGCACGCGCCTGGCGCACTGGGGTGAGCGCCTGTCGCGTCCCTGGGACGGTGCCGCGGACACCACGCCGCATGATGCTTCACAGGGACCTCGTGGGCGCCGGTCGAATGACGCGACCAAGTCTGCTCAGAGCTCGGAGCAGGTGACACTGACGTACTACTGCCTGCTCATCTCCGCCCTGGTGCTGGAGACCTTCGGACTCATCATGGTCTTCTCCGTGCAGTCCGTGACTGTAGCCGCCAACGGGGGCAACGCCTTCACCGATTTCGCCAAGTACCTCATCTTCGCCGTCGTAGGAACCCTGGGCATGGTCGGGATCTCCCGCATGCCACTGTCCTGGTTCCCCCGAATGGCCTGGGTGGTTCTGGGGCTGACGATCGCCATGCAGTGCCTGGTCTTCACCCCCATCGGTGTCAACGTCTACGGCAACCGCAACTGGATCATGGTGCCCGGGGTCGGCACGGCCCAGCCCTCGGAGTTCATCAAGATGGCCCTCGCCCTGGTCCTGGGCACACTGGTGACCTGGTACACGGCCAAGCGGCGGGACCGGTCGTGGAAGGCGGGCTGGGGCGGCGTCGCCATCGCGATCCTCGCCGTCTTCGGGGGACAGGACCTGGGAACGGTTATCATCCTGGTCCTCATCGTCGCCGGCGCCCTGTGGGTGGGGGGGATGCGGAAGCGCTGGTTTGCTCTTCTGGGTGTCGGCGGCGTGGTCCTGTTCGCCGCAGCCTCCATGCTCAGCGCCAACCGGCGCGCGCGTATCATCGCCTGGATCCACCCCGAGGGCGCCGATCCCACTGGTGTGGGCTACCAGCCCAAGCACGGCATGTGGGCGCTGGGGACCGGCGGCTGGTTCGGCGTGGGTCCCGGATCCTCACGCCAGAAGTGGGGCTACCTCACCCAGGCCGACTCCGACTACATCTTCGCCGTGCTCGGTGAGGAGTTCGGGCTGGTGGGCACCCTTGTCGTCATGACCCTGTTCGCCACTGTCGGCGCCTGCTGCCTGCGCCTCATGAGACGCCACACCTCCACCTACGTCACGGCCACGACCTCGGCCATCGGTGCATGGATCGTGGGGCAGGCGATCATCAACATGGGCGTCGTCACTGGAGCCCTGCCGGTGCTGGGCGTCCCACTGCCCCTCGTCAGCCGTGGAGGAACCGCGCTGGTCTCGGTCCTCCTGGCCATTGGAGTGCTTCTCGCATTCGCCCGCCACGAACCCGGCGCGCAGGAGGCCCTGTCCACGAGTCCCGGGGCGCTGCGTCGTTCCCTGGCAGTCATCGTCCCAAGGAGGAACCGTGCCCGAGACAAGTGAGAGCGCAGGCTCGCCCCAGGGGGCACAGCCCGAGCGCGCCCAGCCGCTGCGGGTGCTGCTGGCCGGTGGCGGTACCGCCGGCCACGTCAACCCGCTGCTGGCCACGGCCGCAGCCCTGCAGGACCCGGCCCTCGGCGGCGACCCAGGGACGCGGATCCTTGTCCTGGGCACCGCCGAGGGACTGGAGAACCGTCTGGTGCCCGAGGCCGGCTTCGAGCTGGCCCTCGTTCCCCGGGTCCCCCTGCCCCGGCGCCCCAGTGGGGACCTGCTGCGCCTGCCACACCGGCTGGGCAAGGCGATCAGCGCAGCCACCGAGGCCATCGAGGCGGTCGAGGCCGACGTCGTCGTCGGCTTCGGCGGCTACGTCTCCACCCCCGCCTACCTCGCCGCCCGAAAGGCAGGCGTACCAGTCGTCATCCACGAGCAGAACGCCCGCCCGGGTCTGGCCAACCGGCTGGGGGCGTCCTGGGCCCACGCGGTCGCACTGACCTTTGCCTCCACCCGTCTCAAGGCCTCCAAGGGACGTACCGAGGTCACCGGGCTGCCCCTGCGCCCGGCCATCGCCACCCTGGTGACGCAGCGCTCCACCACCGAGGGGGCTCAGTGCGCCCGCGTCGACGGTGCCCAGTCGCTGGGGCTCGACCCTGAGATGCCCACGCTCCTGGTGACGGGCGGCTCTCTGGGAGCCCAGCACCTCAACGAGGTCCTCAGCGAGTCGCTCGGCTCACTGCCCGCCGGTCTGCAGGTGCTGCACCTGACCGGCAAGGATAAGGACGCCCCCGTGCGCGCCGCCCTCGAGGCGGCGGTGGACGCCGGCGCACCGGAGGACCTCACCGAGCGCTACCACGTGCTGGACTACCTGACCACCATGGAGCAGGCCTACGCCTGCGCCGACGGGGTCCTGTGCCGCTCCGGTGCCGGCACCGTCGCGGAGATCACCGCCCTGGGACTGCCGGCGCTCTACGTCCCCCTGCCCATCGGTAACGGGGAGCAGCGTCTCAACGCCGCCGATGTCCTGGCCTCAGGAGGCGGTCGCATGGTGCTCGACGCAGATCTCAAGCCCTCCGACATCCTCGACTTCACGGTGCTCATCTCCGACCCCGAGCGCCAGTGCGCCATGGCCCGGGCCGCGGCCTCCACCGGTGTCCAGGACGCGGCGGCCCGCCTGGCCGCACTCATCCAGCAGTGCGCCTCCACGAATCACACTCCCACGGACGAGGAGAACGCGGCATGACCGCCACGACACACCAGCCCACCCCCCACACCGGTACTCAGCAGACCGGCGCCGACCGCCGCACGCTGGCCGGTAGGACGTTCCACCTCATCGGCATCGGGGGAGCGGGAATGAGCGTTGTCGCCCAGCTGCTGGCCGCTCGCGGCGCCGGGGTCTCTGGCTCCGACGCCCACGGCGGCCCGGCTTTCGACCACCTGGCCGACCTGGGTATCACGACCCACCTGGGTCATGAGGCCGCGCACGTTCCCGAGCAGAGCACGGTGGTGGTCTCCACCGCGATCAAGGAGACCAATCCCGAGCTCGCCGAGGCACGCCGCCGGGGCCAGGAGGTCATCCACCGCTCCCAGGCCCTCGCACTGGCCGCCCAGGGGCTGGACTTCGTCGCCGTGGCCGGCGCGCACGGCAAGACGACGACCTCGGGCATGCTCGCCGAGGCCCTCACGGACGCCGGGGCCGATCCCTCCTTCGCCATTGGCGGGGTCGTGCGGGCCCTGGGCACCGGGGCCCACCTGGGGAGCGGCTCGACCCTGGTGGCTGAGGCGGACGAGTCCGACCGCTCCTTCCTCAACTACACGCCCCGCGTGGAGATCGTCACCAACGTCGAGCCCGATCACCTCGACACCTACGGCACCACCGAGGCCTTCGAGGCGGCCTTCGTCGACTTCGCCCACCGCCTGGTCCCCGGGGGGCTCCTGGTCGCCTGTGCCGCCGACCCCGGTTCACTGCGCCTGGCGCAGTCGGCCGCCGCTGAGGGGCTGCGGGTGGTCACTTACTCCTTCGACCGCCCCGACACCCTGCCTGGTGGGAGGTTGGTGGGAGAGGGGCACGTCCACCTGAACATCCGGGAGCGCGGAGCCAGCTCCACCCGTGCGCTGCTGACCCTGACCAGGGCGGCAGACCGGGAACAGAGCGGCGGCGTGGCCGCGGGGGCACCGGCTCAGAGCCAGGTCGAGCTGGTGCTGGCCGTGCCCGGGGACCACGTGGCCCTCGACGCCGCCGGCGCCTGGGCAGCGGGCATCGAGGTCGGTGTCGAACCGGCTGAGATGGCCCGTGCTCTGGGCTCCTTCGGAGGTACCGGGCGGCGGTTCGAGGACCGGGGCCAGGCCGACGGCGTCCGCGTCATCGATGACTACGCCCACCACCCCACCGAGATCGAGGCGCTGCTGCACACTGCGCGCGAGGTCGCCCAGGAGCGCGGAGGCCGGGTCCTGGTGCTCTTCCAACCGCACCTGTTCTCTCGCACCAGGACCTTCGCCGACCGTTTCGGGCAGGCGCTGGCCCTGGCCGACGTCGTCGTCGTTGCAGACGTCTACCCCGCCAGGGAGAACCAGGCGGACTTCCCCGACATCACCGGGGAGACGGTTGCTCAGCGGGTCCCCGGCGACAAGGCCGTCTTCGTCGCCGACCGGCAGGACGCCGCCCACACGCTGGCTGCACAGGCCCGTCCCGGCGACCTGCTGCTGACGGTCGGAGCCGGTGACGTCACCGAGCTCGCCACCACCGTGCTGTCCGACCTATCGACCCGCGAGGGTGGTGCACCTGGTTCGCTCGCGCAGCGAGGCGGGCACGCATGAGGAAGCCCTCGGCGCCACGCCCCGAGCCGTCCAGCCGTTCTGAGGGACGTCCGGCCAGCATTCCTCCGCGCCGTTCAGGCAACCGGCGTGCACGTCCTGCTCGCTCAGGGCAGGGAGAGGCCGGGCAGAGTGGCACGAGGCGCTCCCAGCAGAGCACGCAGACTCAGCGGGGGGCTGAACCACCGGAAGTCGGTCCGGCCCGGCGACCTCGAGCGCCGGGTGCCGGTACCGCAACGCGCTCTCCCGGAGGTGATGCGAGAACTGCCTCCTCCAAGGGCGGCTCACGCTCCGCCATCCCCAGGAAGCAGACCGGTGACGGCTCGTCCAAGCCGAGCCGGAGCCCTGAGGCGACCACCAGCCAGAGCGCGCCCGGCACCGAGCTGACGGTATTCGGCCGGCGACAGGTGGCTCTTCCCAAGGGGGACGACCGGGTCGTCTCCACCGGGCTCGCCGACCGTCTCAAGGAGCGCCAGCAGGCCTCGCGCCGACTGCGTCTGCGCAGGATGGTGACAGCTGCCATCATCGTGCTCGTCATCTTTGTGACCACCTGGGCCCTGGTCTTCTCACCTCTCCTGGGCCTGCGGACGCAGAAGATCACCGTCGTCGGATCGGACGGCAGCGTCTCGGACAAGCAGGTCCGTGACGTCCTGGCCTCCTACGCGGGCGACTCGTTGCTACGGCTCGATACCGGCCGTCTCTCCACCCGGGTGAGTGACAGTCTGAATCGGGTGCGTCAGGCGCAGGTGACCAGGGCCTGGCCCCAGGGACTACGGGTGCAGCTGACGATGCGGGTCCCGGTGGCCACTGTTCAGGGCCCGGACGGCTACCAGGTCCTCGACAACGAGGCCGTGGTCCTCGAACGGGTCGTTGAGGCGCCCTCGGGACTGGTGACCATCATGCCCGACGGGGCCGATGGGGCGACCGGGCCTCAGGCGATCTCGGCCAAGCAGGTGGCGGCCGTCACCCAGGTGGCGGGCGCCCTCACGCCTCAGACCTTGGCCCAGGTGACAAGCGGGAGCGCCACCGAGGCCGGACAGGTCACGCTCACCCTGTCCAACGGAGCCAGCGTGGTCTGGGGAGATACCCAGGACAACGAGCTCAAGGCACGGGTACTGGCAACCCTCCTGACCAGCAGCGCCTCCATCTACGACGTCTCCTCGCCCCATCGCCCCACCACACGATCCGCCGATGGTGCCACGGCCGCACCTGCGACTCCCTCGCAGGCCTCCTGAGTGACGCGGCCGTGCCACCGGGCACTCAGGTGCAGGCGTGAGGACACGCACGTCGCACCTTCAGGTTCGTTACAGGCGAATTGCAGTGATATAGCAGGAAATCCGCAGGCAACTGCACGCGAACACGCCGGGCTTCAATGCGTCGCGACGTCCGGGAAGTCTCATAGCGTTAAGCCAGTCATTCAGAGAATGACATAAGTATTGACCTTAACTTGAGGTTGAGGTTTGAGGGGAGTCCTCGTCGGAGGGCTCATGACGAAACTCGCGGAGGGGACGCCAGTGGTCGAGAGCATGGCTGTGGACGACGCACAGCACTACCAGGCAGAGATCAAGGTCGTCGGAGTCGGCGGCGGCGGTGTCAACGCAGTCAACCGCATGATCGAGGCCGATCTGCGTGGCGTCGAGTTCATCGCCGTGAACACCGACGCCCAGGCTCTGCTCATGTCCGACGCCGACGTCAAGCTCGATGTCGGACGGGACCTGACCCGAGGACTGGGGGCGGGGGCCGACCCGGCCATCGGCCGCAAGGCCGCCGAGGACCACGAGTCGGAGATCCGCGAGGCCCTCGACGGGTCGGACATGGTCTTCGTTACCGCCGGAGAGGGGGGTGGTACCGGCACCGGCGCCGCCCCCGTGGTCGCCCGCCTGGCCAAGAGCATCGGAGCGCTGACCATCGGCGTGGTCACCCGGCCCTTCTCCTTCGAGGGGCGTCGCCGCTCGGCCCAGGCCGAGGACGGCGTCCAGGCGCTGCGCGAGGAAGTCGACACCCTCATCGTCATCCCCAACGACCGCCTCCTGCAGATCGCTGACAAGAACATCTCCGTCGTGGACGCCTTCAAGCAGGCGGACCAGGTTCTTCTTCAGGGTGTCCAGGGCATCACCGAGCTCATCACCACTCCCGGCCTCATCAACGTCGACTTCAACGACGTCAAGTCCGTCATGCAAGGGGCCGGCAGCGCCCTCATGGGTATCGGTTCGGCCACCGGTGAGGGCCGTGCGATCACCGCCACTGAGGAGGCCATCGCCTCGCCGCTGCTGGAGACCTCGATCGACGGCGCCCACGGTGTGCTGCTCTTCTTCCAGGGCGGCTCCGACCTGGGTCTGTTCGAGATGAACGAGGCGGCCAACCTCGTGCGGGAGGCCGTCCACCCCGAGGCGAACATCATCGTCGGAAACGTCGTCGACGGCGCCCTGGGCGACGAGGTGCGGGTGACGGTCATCGCCGCAGGCTTCGACTCCGAGCCCGTGGTCGGCGGCCTGTCCGACCCGCTGACCAGGCTGTCGCGAACGGCCGCCGTCCCACCGGTTCCCTCATCCCCGGCCGAGGACCTGCCGCCGGCTCCCGCTCCTCGTGGCGGTGCCCATGCCGCGCAGAACCCTGTGACCCGCCCCGTCCCGCTGGCTCCTCCGCCGTCGTCGCCGGCCACGGCGGCCCACCTGTCCGAGGTGAGCGCGGCCGAGGCCTTGTCGTCAGGCAGCATGCCCGCCTACGTGGACGACTCCTACGGGTCCTACGGCTCGGTCCCTGCCCAGCAGCAGTCGGTCTCGGAGCTCGAGGTTCCCCAGGTCATCGGGGTCGACGCCGACGACGACGGGATCGACCTGCCCGACTTCCTGCGCTGAGCAACCCTGAATGGCGTCGGAGTCGGAGTCGCTCAAGCATGTATGACATGAGCAACGATCAGGTCACAGACCTGATCGAGGCGGACCTGGGCCCGGGGGCCCACGGGTACTTCACCACCCGTGGCCTGCGGGCCCGTCCCGTCCCCGCCGGGAGCGTCGACGTCACGCAGCCTCAGGGCAGCGGTGCCGATCCGGTCAGCAGTGGTGGTGAAGGAGGCGACTACAGCGGGTGGAACCTGGCGCTTCATGTCGGGGACGACCCACAACGTGTTCATCATCACCGCCGCCGGCTCGAGGAGCTCCTCAATCTCGAGCCAGGCCAGCACCTGGCCTGGATGAACCAGGTCCACTCCGCCGTCGTGGCCGAGGCCCGGGTCGAGTCTGTGCCCACCGCGGACGCACTCGTCCTGGATTCCCGAGTGCCCGGCGCCCCCGCAGGCTGCTGCGTTCTTGTGGCCGACTGCGTTCCCCTCCTGCTGGCCTCCCGGGACGGTTCGCTGACGGCGGCCGTCCATGCCGGTCGCCGCGGCATGCTTGACGGCGTCGTCACCGCCACGATCGAGTCCCTTCAGCGCAGTGGGGTGGACCCGGCTGATCTCTGGGCCGCTGTTGGACCGTCGATCTGCGGCTCCTGCTACGAGGTCCCTGATCACATGCGCACGCTGTCCGCGCAGCGCGAACCCGCCTGCGCCTCACGCACGTCGTGGGGCACTCCGGGCCTTGACGTGGCTGCAGGTGTCCTCGCCCAGCTCGAACGAGTCGGGGTCGGACACGTCAGCGCCGGTCGGTGGTGCACCTACGAGGACTCGCGCTTCTACTCCTTCCGACGGGACGGGGTGACCGGGCGGTTGGCGGGCGTCGTGCTTCCACGCTGAAGCTCAGGTGACTGAATACTTTCTGAGTGTGACCTACCTGGAACCTGAGGTTAGGGACACGCCGAGTTGAGGTCCCCGTGCGGTGTTGTGGGGACGGATACGGTCGCAGCACATCCGGAACGCAGGGGACCGGACGAACCAAGGAGCGATAGATGGGCGCGCTGCGCAGTATGACCAGTTTCCTCGGCTACTCGGAGCCGGAGGAGGAGACCTACGAGGACAGCTACGAGGCTGTCGACGCCGGTTACGCCGTGCAGGAGCACGAGTCGGACTTCGTCGACGAGGGCTACGAGGACTTCTCCGCCCCGGTCGAGCCCGAGCCCGTCGCCGCCGCCCCGGACCTTCGCCGCATCGTCACGGTGCACCCCTCGACCTACAACGAGGCCAGGATCATCGGCGAGTCCTTTCGTGACGGCGTTCCCGTCATCATCAACCTCTCCGGCATGAGCGAGTCGGACGCGCGTCGCATGGTGGACTTCTCCGCCGGTCTGGTCTTCGGCCTGCACGGCGCGATTGAGCGTGTCACCCCGCGCGTGTTCCTGCTGACTCCCGCCAGCGTCGAGATCGATGGCGGTGAGGTCGCTGAGGCTCACGGCCGGTTCTTCAACCAGAGCTGACGGCACGTGAGTATTGTCTCGGTGCTGGCCCGGATCCTGTCGAGCATTCTGAGCCTGTACTTCCTTGTCCTCCTGGTCAGGGTCGTGCTCGACTGGGTTCAGGTATTCGCCCGCCAGTGGCGTCCTCAGGGACTCGTCCTGGTACTGGCCAACCTCGTGTACGCCCTGACGGATCCGCCTCTGCGACTGATCCGTCAGAAGGTTCCCATGGCACGCCTGGGAGGGGTCGGCATCGACCTGA
>ERZ773075.224-NODE-224-length-49514-cov-68.3499_pt1 | contig 49514 bp, 39 predicted proteins | sample MGYA00580614_ERZ773075 | MGnify/ENA primary metagenome ERZ773075 (study PRJEB29015, sample SAMEA2738021) | human oral metagenome | biome: human oral; feature: human-associated habitat; material: dental | place: China | collected 2043 ...
CCGTCGCCGCCGTCGCCGACGGGGTGGCCACCGTCAACCTGACCGCGACCTGCGGTGACGACGCGGTGCTGGGGGCCGCGAAGGTGGAGGTCCGCATTGACTGAGCCGCTCGCGAACCACACCACCTTCCGACTCGGCGGGCCCGCGCGGCGTTTCGTCGAGGCGAGGACCGAACAGCAGCTCATCGACACCGTCGCGGACTGCGACTCCCGTGGCGAACCGGTCCTGATCCTCGGCGGCGGCTCCAATGTTCTGATCGCCGACGAGGGCTTCGACGGCACCGTGGTCAAGGTCGCCACCCGAGGGGTTCGCACCGAGACCGCGGACTGTTCCGGGGCGCAGTTGGAGGTCGCCGCGGGGGAGACATGGGACCATCTCGTCGCCCGCGCCGTGGCCTCGCAGTGGTCCGGGTTGGAGGCCCTCTCCGGGATACCCGGGTCCGTGGGGGCCGTCCCGATTCAGAACGTCGGTGCCTACGGGGCCGAGGTGGCGACCCTCATCCAGCGGGTCCGCACCTGGGATCGCTCCGAGGGGCGTATCCGCAGCTTTGCGGCTGCCGAGTGTGGTTTCGGCTATCGCGACTCCCGCTTCAAACGCGAGAAGGGGCGTCACCTGGTGCTGCGTGTTGACTTCCAGCTGCCGCTCGGAGACCTGGGACAACCCATCCGCTACCCCGAACTGGCCCGTGCCCTCGGCGTCGAGGTGGGGCAGCGCGCTCCGGCAGTCCATGTGCGGGAGACTGTGCTCGCCATCCGACGGAGGAAGGGCATGGTTCTGGACGAGAACGACCACGACACCTGGTCCGCAGGATCTTTTTTCACCAACCCGATCCTCACCCCGGAGCAGGCTGCCTCCCTGCCCGCGGAGGCTCCCCGTTTTTCCGCAGATGGAGGGATCAAGACCAGCGCCGCCTGGCTGATCCAGCACGCCGGATTCCCCGCGGGTCACGGAACCGGCCCGGCGCGGTTGTCCACCCGGCACGTGCTGGCGCTCACCAACCGCGGGCACGCCACCACCGCCGACGTCCTCGATCTTGCCCGTGAGATCCGCGACGGGGTCCGGGAACGGTTCGGTATCACCCTGGCCCCCGAGGTAAACCTCGTCGGCGTGAGCATCTGAACAGAGATTTCGGACCTTGCCGGGGATGCGGTAGGGTAGGGGCCTAGCGAGGTCGGTCGCGCCTTCAGCAAGGTGCGTGACCACGTCGAAGGGTAGTAGCTCAACTGGCAGAGCAGCGGTCTCCAAAACCGCAGGTTGGGGGTTCGAGTCCCTCCTGCCCTGCGAAGCACATGCTTCCAACGCCTGCCACCCAGTGGGTGGGCAGGCATTTCGTTTGTTGACCGAAAGGGACCGCGCGTGAGCGACGACAAGACTCGGCAGGACGGGGACGAGATCCCCGAGGCTGACCCCGTCGCCGACGACGAGGTGATCGCCGATCTGGAGGACCAGTTCGACGAGGAAGCCTCCGAGGACGGCGCGGAGGACGACGACACCGAGAAGGCCGACGAGAAGACGTCGAAGGTGGTGGCCCGCAAGACCGCGAAGGCCCCCGTGAAAAAAACGACGGCCACCAAGAAACGCACCAAGGGCGAGCGTGACGAGCACGATCCCTACAGGGCGAAGAACCCGGTGCAGTTCGTACGCCAGTCCGCGACTGAGCTCAAAAAGGTCGTGTGGCCCAGCTGGGGGGAACTCACGGTGCTGTTCTCGGCGGTCCTGCTGTTCGTGTTGTTCATAATTGCCTACGTCATGCTTCTCGACAACGGCTTCGGCTGGGCCCTGCTCAGCCTGTTTGGAGGAACCCCCAGTGAGTGAGAACACCGACGACTTCGAGATCGACCTGGGGGAGCTTCCCGCCTCCAGCGACGAGGTCGAGATCGACCTCGGCCCGCTCGACGAGGAGAACGAACCCCAGGAAGAGATCGCCCTCACCGACGAACCGGAGGATGACGAACCCGAGCACCCTGAAACCGACGACGCCACCGCCGAGGCCGTCGCGAAGCTCCGGGAGGAACTGGAGGCCAAGTTCGGCGAGTGGTACGTCATTCACACCTATTCGGGTATGGAGAATCGGGTCAAGCAGAACCTCGACTCCCGGGCCGCATCCCTGAACATGGAGGACTACATCTTTGAGACGATCGTTCCCACCGAGGAGGTCGTCGAAGTGCGCAACAACACCCGAAAGACCGTCACCCGCTGCGTGTTGCCCGGCTACGTGCTGGTGCGGATGGAGCTGACCGACGACTCGTGGGCGACGGTGCGCCACACCCCCTCCGTGACCGGTTTCGTCGGTCACGGCCAGACCCCCATCCCGCTCAGTCTGGACGAGGTGGTCAGCATGCTGACTCCTTCCGTCGTCGCGAAGGCGGCCTCCAAGGCCTCCGCCACAGTGGCGCGCGCGAAGAAGAAGGTGGAGATCGTCGATTTCGCGGTCGGCGACTCCGTGATGGTGACCGACGGCCCCTTCACCGGGGTGCACGCCACGATCACCGAGATCAGCGCCAACCAGCAGCGGTTCCGGGCTCTCGTCGAGATCCTCGGCCGTGAGACCCCCGTCGACCTGGAATTCAAGCAGGTCGAGAAGGTCGGTTAGGTTCCCGCCCTTCCGGGACCCTACAATGGCGCGTTGCGTCGCGATCCGGGTGCGCCCGGCGTGACCGTTCCAAATCTAAACCCATAAGGACCCAACATGCCTCCCAAGAAGAAGGTTGCAGCCCTCGTCAAGGTTGCCCTGCAGGCCGGCTCCGCCACCCCGGCGCCGCCGGTCGGCACCGCCCTCGGCCCGCACGGCGTCAACATCATGGAATTCGTCAAGGCGTACAACGCGGCGACGGAGTCCCAGCGCGGTAACGTCATCCCCGTTGAGATCACCATCTACGAGGATCGCACGTTCACCTTCATCACGAAGACCCCGCCCGCTGCCGAGCTCATCAAGAAGGCCGCCGGAATCCAGTCGGGTTCAGACAACCCGCTGAAGAACAAGGTGGGCAAGCTCACCAAGGACCAAGTTCGCGAGATCGCCACGATGAAACTGCCGGACCTCAACGCCAACGACGTCGAGGCTGCCTGCAAGATCGTGGAGGGCACCGCCCGCTCCATGGGCGTCACCGTCGAGTGACACACCCCCCTGGCAGGGAGATCACTCCCGCACCAGAACTGGTGGATCAGCCCGCGAGGCTGACGACAAAGAACGGAACCAGAAAATGAAACACAGCAAGGCCTACAAGGCCGCCGCCGAGAAGCGCGGTGGTTCCCAGCTGCACACGCCCGAGGCGGCGATGAAGCTGGTCAAGGAAATGGCTTCGGCCAAGTTCGACGAGACCATCGAGGTCGCGGTGCGCCTCGGCGTCGATCCCCGCAAGGCGGATCAGATGGTGCGCGGCACGGTCAACCTTCCCAACGGCACTGGCAAGACGGCTCGGGTCCTCGTCTTTGCCTCCGGTGAGAAGGCAGAAGCCGCGATCGCAGCGGGAGCCGATGAGGTCGGCGTCGACGATCTCGTCGAGAAGATCTCCGGCGGCTACCTGGACTTCGATGCGGTCGTCGCCACCCCCGACATGATGGGCAAGGTCGGCCGGCTGGGTCGTGTCCTCGGCCCGCGCGGCCTGATGCCGAACCCGAAGACCGGCACCGTCACCATGGATGTGGCCAAGGCAGTCTCCGACATCAAGGGCGGCAAGATCGAGTTCCGCGTGGACCGGCACGCCAACCTGCAGTTCATCATCGGCAAGGCCTCGTTCACCGAGCAGCAGCTTGTCGAGAACTACTTTGCGGCGCTGGAGGAGATCCTGCGTCTCAAGCCCGCCGCGTCGAAGGGCCGCTACGTGAAGAAGGTCGCGATCTCCGCGACCATGTCGCCCAGCGTCCTGGTCGACGGCACGGTCACCAAACCGGTCGAGTGAACCACTGACGGCGAAGGGGCGGGCACCATCCAGTCAGTGTCCGCCCCTTCGCCGTCGTCTGAGTAAGGAATGGGCGAGCAGGGTCGCTCGCCATCCAGCGCCGGTGACCGGGGCCGTTCAGCCTTTGCCGATGAAGCTATGGTGTGAGCCAGTGCGTCGAATCGTTGGGGCAAGGAGACACTATGACTGAAACGGTGAACAAGATTCTTCCCGGGCAGCCCTGCTGGATCGAGCTGTACACGGCAGAACCGGAGACATCCGCTGAGTTCTACCACGAACTGTTTGGTTGGAGCATCGAGAAGGGCGATCCTGACTCACCGCTCGCGAACGTCATTTCGCTGTCGGAGAACATGATCGGGACCATTGAGCCACTGTCCAAAGAGGCACCATATTCGGGTTGGCTCGTCTGTCTGACGATGTCGGATATGAGTGATTTTGCGGACAAGGTGGAGGCAGCTGGAGGCGACGTCATCATCGCCCCGGTTCGGGTGGACGAAGCAATGGTCTATGCCGTTGTTGAGGATCCCGACGGGTCGCGTGTCGGAGCGCTGCACGATCCCGCCTTCACTGGTTCCTCCTCCGTGTCTGTTGCGGGCATGCCTGTGTGGTACGACGTGATGAGCAGGAATTTCGAGCGGTGCGTGGCGTTCTATGGTGACGTGTTCGGCTGGGATCGGCACCCGATCGACGGTGACGAGGTGCCCTACATCACCAACGGTGAAGGTGACAATGCGGTCTGCGGCATCGGTGAGATGAAGCATTGTGAGGGTCCAGTCGCGATTCCGGGCTGGCGGGTTCACATCGGTGTCACGAATGTCGACGAGGCGGTCGCGCAGGTGCTTCGGCTCGGGGGAGAGATTCTTTCGGAAGCGGCTGACACCCCGTGGGGCCGCATGGCCGAGGCCGCCGATCCTCACGGTGCGCGCTTTGTGCTCTTCCAGGTGTGAGTCCCTGGTGGGCTGCGCCGAGGCGTCGCCAGCTGTCCTGCCTGTGATGTGGGAAGGCGGTGGCCTGGGCGGTTCAGGGCCGAAAGCCCGGTTTGCCTCGTCGGGGCAGGTCCGGGCGATGTGTGAGTGCATGGTGGCCAGCCTGGGGTGCGGGTATCAGGGTCAGATCTTCCCGTAGCGCTGCTGGAATTTTTCGACGCGTCCCGTGACGCTGAGTCTGCGCGCCTTGCCCGTGTAGAAGGGGTGGCTGTCGGCGGTGATCTCCACATCGACCAGGGGGTAGGTGTTCCCGTCGCTCCACTCGATCGTCTGCGTAGAGGTCATCGTCGAACGGGTCAGGTACATGGTTCGGGTGGTGATGTCGCGGAAGACGACGGGGTGGTAGTCGGGATGGATGCCTGGTTTCATCATGGGCCTTCCGAGGGTCGGGTTGGAACTTCAATTGCGACTCATTATCATTATCGGCGAATGTTCGTGCAACCCGAGGAGTCCCATGTCACGTCACTGTCAGGTCACGGGGGCCGTGCCCGGTTTCGGGCACAACGTCCCCTGGTCGAAGAAAAAGACCAATCGTCGCTTCAACGTCAACGTCCAGACAAAGCGTTACTGGGTGCCGTCGCTGGGACGAAGGGTCAAGCTCACAGTTTCTGCGAAGGGCATCAAGGTGATTGATGCCCGGGGCATCGATGCGGTGGTCGCGGACCTCATTGCCCAGGGAAGGAAGCTCTGAGATGGCCAAGAAGAATGACCTGCGACCGCTGATCAAGCTGCGCTCCACCGCGGGAACCGGCTATACCTACGTGACTCGGAAGAACCGCCGCAACGATCCCGACCGGCTCTCGCTGCGCAAGTATGATCCCACCATCCGGCGCCATGTCGAGTTCAAGGAGACCCGCTGACGGCCCGGCCCTTAGGGCCGCCCAGAACGAAAGGCGCAGGCGGATCGCTGCCCAGCAGGGGAGAAACGGGTCGCGCTCAAGACCGTGATTGCCGGTCCCGCCGCCGGCCCCTGGCATCGTGACGTGCTGTTTCCCGTTCCCCTGCGCAGGGTTTCAGCTCCACAGGGCCGAGAGAGGCAGCGCCCACAGATCGTCGCCGAAGCTGGCGGGTCGGTCAATGGGCGCGAGAACCACGCCCCTTGTCAGGCGGGGACCGAGTTTGTCCTTCAGGAATCGCAGCCCGGCGAGGTGGGAGCCCGTGACGGTTCGGCTGGCCTTGACCTCGATCGCGATCAGTCGCGAATCGTCGACCTCCAGGATGAAATCGACCTCCTTCTGGTTGCGGTCACGGTAGTGGTGCATGCGGTATCGGCTCCTGCTCCACTGCTGCTGGGCGTGCAGCTCGCCGGCGACGAACCCCTCCGTCAGGGCCCCGAGCTGCTGCACCCCGTGTGGGATCGTGGTCAGGGCGGTCGGGGAGGCATCGCATAACCATGCGGCCAGCCCGGAGTCCAGCACGGAGACCTTCGCCCGCCCGATTTCTCGTTTCGTGAGGTTGGTCTCCCACGGCCTCACGCGCAGGGTGAGGAACAGCCTGGCCAGCACGTCCAGGTAACTCGTCACCGACGATGCCGCGAGTCCCGCCTCCTGGGCCAGACGCGCCTTGACCAGTTCGCCGGACTGGTGGGCGGCGAGCAGCTGGAGCACCGTGAGTAGGCGCTCAGGGGCGAGGCGGGAACCGTCAGCGAGGGCGTCGACGCGGACCAGCCGCTCGACGTAGTTGCGGTACCATTCCGCCCGCAGTCGTGGTATGGCGTTGTGAACCGCAGGGAAACCACCTGCCGTCAGAAGATGCGCGAGGCCGGTGTGGGTCAGTGGCTCAGCGGAAGCCGGAAGGTCGTGAACTCCCGTTGCCCCGAGCAGCCTGTCAACCAGTGTTCCCGACGCAGTTGTGTCCCGGACCTCGGCCTGGGTCAGCGGGCACACGGTCACCGACAGCGCGCGTCCGGCGAGTGAATCTTTGTCACCACGTACCCGCGCGAAATCCGATGATCCCGTGAGGATGAAACGACCGGGTCGACGATCGGCGTCAACGTTGGCCTTGATCGCCAGCGACAACGAAGGCAGGCGCTGGAACTCATCGATGATGAGGACGCCATCACCTGCCTGAGCGGCGAATCCCACCGGATCGTTCCTGGCGTAGTCCAAGGTCTGGGGATCGTCGAGGTTCACCGTGATGGCGTTTGGCCGCAACATCCGCGCCAGAGTTGACTTGCCCGTCTGTCTGGCCCCTTCTACGACCAGGACCGGACTGAAGCCGAGGAGCTCCTCAGCCCATGACTGGATGGCTCGTTCAATCAGCCGCGACATGGAGAAAGCCTATCCAAGAGACGGCGAAACCGCAGATTTGCTGTGACGCAGATCGTCGTTTCGCTGTGATCGATCCCGCAGGTTTGCTGGCCTTTGTGCAACGCTTCGGCAGGCTCGCCGGTGGCTGGCAAGAAATGTGCCCGGCGTCGTGATCGAGGGAGGTTGGGCAGGTGCTCGGGACGTAGGCGTGATGCGGTGTGCCTACGGCCCGAGCAGCGCAAGGGGGATCACCGCCACGCCGTCTCTCCGCCGGTAGGCGGTGGTTCCCGTTGTGAGAATCACCAGGTCGGCCACGTCCTGGGGCAGGCGGGAGCCCAGCCAGACGAGGTGCTGAACATCCGGGTCCGTCACCGAGGCGGCCAGTTTCACCTCGATGGCGACGATGCGCCCGTCGCGGGTCTCGGCTATCAGGTCGATCTCGTGATCGCCGTTGCGGGTGCGCAGATGGCCCACGCGGGCCCGTGCCGCCTCGGCGGCCACCCGCACGGTGAGGGTGGCGAGGGCCTCGAACAAGGGGCCGGCGAGGTGGGAATGGCGAGGGGTGGTCATGGAGGAGGCGGTCGCGCCCAGCAGCGAGGCCGCCAGGGCGGGATCGGCCAGTTGGTGTTTCGGCGCCTGCTGCAATCTGGTGAAGGGGTTGCGGCTGGGGCTCCAACCAGGAACCGGGTCGAGCAGCCAGAGCTGGGTGAGGTGATCACGGTAGGTCTGGGTGGTGTCCCGGGTCGGTTGTTGGCCGTCGCCGCAGGTAGTGGTGTCAAGAAGCTTGGAGTAGCTGGTGGTGGTCGAGGATGCGGCGGCGTATGCCGCGAGCCAGCGGCGCAGTGTTTCGGGCCGGCGCACGCCATAGCCCAGATCCAGCAGGTCACGATCAATCACGCGCTGGATGTAGGTGGCGAGTTGTTCGGTTCGCAGGTCGGGACCAAGACCCATGATGCCGGGAAACCCGCTTGCCGCGATGGCGTCCAGATAGTCCGCCAGGCAGTACGACGTGTGGCCTTCGATCTCGGCCGAGCAGGGTGGTTCTGCCGCCAGCAGGGAGGTGAGTGAGACGGTGGGGATGAGCTGCCCACGTTCGTGGAGGGCCATGGGGCGCATGCGCAGCGACAGGATGCGCCCTGCGCCGCTGTGGGTTCCCTGCGCCGTGGCGGGGGTGGCGGATCCAGTGAGCAGGAAACTGCCCGGACCTGCTTCGTTGTCCACCTCCCTGCGCACGAGATCCCAGACTTCGGGCATCCGGGACCATTCATCGAGCAGCGTCGTTCCCGGCCGGCGGATTCCGTCGGGATCGGCCTCGACGAGGGCGCGTTGGTCTGGGCGATCCAAGAGGAAAACCTTCGTGGCACGCTGAAGCGCCGTGCCGGTCTTCCCGACCCCTTTCGCCCCGTCCAGCGCAATGGCGGGCGCTTGGGGGAGGAACGTGTCCAGCAGCTCGTCCACGGTGCGACGAAGATACATGACCACCCTTACTCGACATCCAGCAGGTAATCTAGTCGACATCCAGCAGGTGATCTAATCGACATTCAGCAGGTGATCTAATCGACATTCAGCAGGATGAATGTCCTTTTGATGCGTGATGCCGGGCCACTGGAGGCGGATCGGGGTACGTCAGATCAAGCCGGAGGATGGGTCGGGGGGGGGCGTAGTGACGCCGTCACAGGTTCGTCGTGTCGGTGGCGCAGACGCGGAGGCGATGCCCGTCGGGATCGGTGGCGACGAAGGTGTAGCCGAAGGCGAGCTCGGTGGGTTCTAGGGCCATGGGGAAGCCGAGCTCGCTCCAGGATCGGTGAAGGCGGTCGACGTCATCGCGGGTGGCGTTGCTCATGGAAAGTTCGACGCTGCCCGGGGTACCCACGGCCTCCGGATCGATGCCGTCGCGGGCCTGCAGGCCGAGGGTGACATCCTCGGTCAGGGCGAAAACCGCGAAGCCCTCGAAGGTTTCGACGGGTTCCTCGCCGAGGGCCCGGCGATAGAACGCAGTGCTGGTATTCACGTCCTCGACGTAGAGGATGACGCTGGTCGGGGTGAAGATCGTCATGAGAGATTTCCTTGTCGCTCGGGATCCGGTTTGTCGCCTGAGAAGGTACGGGCCGTTGGTGACATCTCCTGTCATGTTCGTGTGACAGTCTCGGATTCATGAGGGCGGATCGGTTGTTGTCGATGATCTGGTTGTTGCGTGCCCACGGCGGTCTCTCGACCGGGGAACTGGCGCGACGACTGGAGGTCTCGCGCCGCACGATTCTGCGGGACGTGGAGGCGCTGTCGGCTGCCGGGGTCCCGGTGTACTGCCAGCGCGGTCCCGGGGGAGGGGTCAGGTTGCTACCGGGGTATCGCACCGATGTGACCGCGTTGAGCGGGGATGAGAGCCGGGCGCTGTTCGCGGCGCTCTCGTCGTGGGGTGCTGACGCGATGGGATTGAGTGCAGCCTTTGTTTCGGGGGTTCGCAAGCTGCTCGCCGCTGTCCCGGATGCCCATCGCAACCGGACGGCGGCCGCGGCGTCGCGGATCGTGATTGACCCGAACGGCTGGCTGCCCCAACCTGATGCCCTGCAACCCGGGGAGGCGTTCGCGACGGTGCAGGCAGCCGTGTTCGCGCGGAAGAAGGCGCGTCTCGATTACCGGTCGCCCCGGGCGGTCGTGCAGGATCTGGTGGTGGAGCCGCACGGGCTGGTGAGCGCGGGCAGCGACTGGTACCTGTGCGCAACCAGCGACGAGCGTATGCGGTTCCTCAAGGTGGCTCGCATTCGGACCGCCACCCTGCTCGCAACGCCCTGCGCGGACGATGCGGTGGATGTTGCCGCGGCCTGGAAGCGGCATCGTGCCCGCTTCCTCGAGCGGTTCACCCCGGTGGTCGTGACCGGGTGGCTCCGGGCGGATCGGTGGGAGGATGCCCGGGAGTGGGCCATCCGTGTCGACGAAACCGAACTGGGCGACGATCCGCCCGCGGGGAAGTGGCGTCCCGCGCGTCTGGAGTTCATGGACGATCTCCACGCGCTCACGATCCTGCTTCGCCTTGGCCCTGGCGTCCGCGTCGAGGCGCCGACCGAGATCAGGACCAGGCTGCTGACCCACCTGGACCGGATCACTGAACTCTACCATCGCTGAGCCACCCGTGAGATGTCCGTGCCGGGGCCTTGTCTCGTGGGTTGCTCACAGTGTCCCGGGAGAAAAAGTTTCTTGCTTTCCGACCTGGATCCCGGCCCAAATCCGATCGGGAAATATGACGTGAAAGGTTACCGCCAAAGAACCACGCTGTAATGATTGAAGCGGAGGTGGCCCGACGAAAAGTGGTGCAGGCGGCTGGGCGGCATAGTCGTCGGACCAGTGAGGTGATCTCTTGTTTGAGAAAGCAAACACCGGATCGTTCGAACCCAGTGCAAGAAGGCAAAGTGAAGGGTTACGCGATGCTCAGGATCGGCGAGGCTGGATGGATTGAGAAGGAGGACCCGAAGTGCGGGCCGATGGACGCGATCTGCCGTCCGATCGCCCTGGCTCCGTGCTCCTCTGACATCCACACCGTCTACGAGGGTGGCGTGGGAACGCCACAACATGATGCTCGGCCACGAGGCGGTCGGTGAGGTCGTTGAAGTGGGATCCATGGTCGAGGACTTCAAGGTTGGCGACCAGGTGATCATCCCCGCCATCACCCCCGACTGGTCCTCGGCGGCCGCCCAGGAGACCTACGCCATGCACTCCGGCGTTCCGCTCGACGGCTGGAAGTTCTCCAACATCACAGGACGGCGTCTTCGCCGAACTGATCCACGTCAACGACGCCGACGGCAACCTGGCCCACCTGCCGGAGGGGATCTCCCCCGAGGTCGGCGCGATGCTATCCGACATCGTCACTACCGGGCTTCACGGGGCTAAGCTCGCCAACATCGAACCCGGTGACGTCGTAGTAATCATCGGAATCGATTCGGTGAGCTGATGTCCGTGGCCAGTGCGTCCGTTCTCGGCGCGGCCCGCCTGTTCGCCGTCGGCTCGCGCTCCAAGCGCATCGAGGTGGCCAAGGAATACGGCGCCACCGACATCATCAACTACCGCGAGGGTGGGATCGTCGAACAGATCATGGAGGCAACCAAGGGCCAGGGCATCAACCGGGTCATCGTCGCCGGGGGAGACCTCGACACCTTCCAGCAGGCCTTCGACATCCTGAAGGTGGGCGGTCAGGTCGCGAACGTCAACTCTCTAGGAGAGGGCGAGAACATCAAGATCAGCCGCGAATCGACCATGGTGGGCATGGGCCACAAGCACTTCGTCGGTGGCCTCACTCCCGGTGGTCGAAACCGCATGGACAGGATGGCCAACCTCGTCCTGGCCGGGCGCATCCACCCCGAGAAGATGATCACCCACCGTTTCACCGGGATCGAACACGTCGAGGACGGCGTGGAGCTCATGCGCACCAAACCGCGCGACCTCATCAAACCCGGCATCCTGGTGTGAGGAATCCGCCCCGACGGGGCTTCCCGAAACCCATCGATCCAGGCCGTGGGTCTCCCGGGCGAACAACCTCGGGGGGCCATCTCGGCAACCGGGAAACGGGCCCTGGGGCGGGACCCCGAAACCCGGTTGGGCCGACCCACTGAAGCTTGTGGGTCGGCCCAACCGGTCTCCGGGGACAGTGGCCTGTCAGGGGTTGCGGTTACCTGCGGCGTAGGGGGCCTCCGGGCAGATGTCCAGGACCTCCCGGTCGGGGCCGACCATGGCCTGCTCGTGCTGGCAGCGCCAGCGGCTCCCCTCCTGGATGCCCGGGACAGTGTGGCCATCGTCAATCACGTCGCCCTCGTGCATCACGTAGGTGCCGGTGTTATACAGCAGCCTCGCGATCTCGCCAGGATCGAGCCCTCGAAAATGACACTGAAGATCGGGCACACCGAAGATACCCAGACCACGGGTGTCCATGAGGGAATCGTCGTCGCTGTTGCTGATCCTGAACAACCGCACGTTGAAGAAACCGTAGTAGGTGTGGTCTTCGTGTTGGACCTCCAGCCAGTGCCGAGGTTCGAAGAATGCGTCTGCCGCGCCGGAATACAGCGCGATGGGATTGGTGAGTTCCACCAGGGCCGAGGTGAGGGTGCGGAACAGCCGCAGTCGGTCCTCGAAGGCCAGGGAGCGGGCCAGGAATTCGAAGGTGGACAGGGTGTGACGGCCCCGAGGCAGTACGTCCTTGATGTCGGGGAAGTCCCAGCTCTGCTGGAGCGCCGTCTCGTAGGCGGAAAGGTCGGGGGAGTCTTTGGACGTGGCGAGGAAGGTCTGTGCCGGGACCCCTGACCGGTCCTCGTAGTCGAAGCGGTGCTCAGTGAAGGCGAAAAAGGTGGGAGGCCCACCCTCGCCGATGACATCCGTGGGGCCGAACTCGCGGGACAGATACTCGCGCCAAGCATCCACGTCGATGACTGGTGGGGTGGCGTAGAAGCCTTCCATGACGAACGGGTCGGGTGGGAAGCGGAGGGAATCCTGCATGACTCCTTCCTAACAGACGAAGGGTTCCGGTGCGTGGCCCACCCTTCTGATTGAAACCGCTAGCATGCTGCTCCGATCGGAAGGAATCCCATGCTCGTCGACCACATTGTCGTATCCCAGGAGTCGATCAGGAACAGCGACGTGTACGCCGTCATCGAGTCCAACATCTCCGTGGTCAACTACCTGCTCGAAGAGGGCGCGGAGCCCGGTGAGCTGAGTCCTGATGCGCTCGGCTCCTACTACGTCGACTATTACTTGGCGGAGGTCATGAACGGAGGGATCTCGCAGTTCATGTTCAACTGCGGCGGCGATCACCAGGTCCTCGACCACATCACCCGCGCTCTCCCCCTGCTCGGTGCCACCGGGCACGCCGAGCTGTTCTCAGAGCTGCGGGCCAGGTGGGAGGCCAAGGATGCAGAGGAAAAACGGGCGTTCCTCGACGGGGGGCTCTTCGAGTCCGCGGATCCCTTCGAGCAATTTTCCGACAGGTTTTCCGAACTCAACGGCGCCGAGGATCTGATCGAGCTGAACTCCGCTTTCATCAGAAACCACCTCAACGTGGAGGCGATCTGGTTGGAACACCTGGAGGCTCACCTGGCCGGGATCATCCGGACCATCCCGGACTTGGCGGCCCGGCTCGCGGAACGGGAACGGTTCGCCGAGGAGAACAAACCCCGCTACGCCCGCATCATCGATGTCATCTGTGAGGAACAGGGAATGGAACTGGGGTGCATCACCGCCGGGGATCCGGGGTTCATCCACGAGGGCGAGGAACGGGTGGCCTGGCACTTCCTCGCCGGTCGGGGACATTACTCGATGGTGGACCTGGGGGAGCAGGCAGTGGTGTTTGACGATGGTGGCGAGGAGGTCGCCGTGGTCGACATCTCTCGGGTTCCGGCTGGGTGACGGGCTCCGTGGCTGGCAATCACGGCTGCTGAACGGGGACCGCGATCAGCGCTCACCGCGGTACGGTCCGGGAGGTAACCTTTCCCCGGTCGAACTCGAAGACCCGGTCCGCCGAGTCGAGGTGCTCTAGGCGGTGCGTGATCTCGATGACGGTCAACCCGGGGAGAGCGTGTTCCAGATTGGCCCGGATGCGGGCCTCCAGGTCGATGTTCAGGTTGGCCGTGAACTCGTCCAGCACCAGTACCCGCGGTTTCACTAGCAGTGCCCTGGCCAGGCAGAGGCGTTGCAGCTGCCCGCCCGAGAGCTCCCGCCCGTCGCGGCCCGTCCGGGTTGCGAGTTCTTGCGGCATGGCCCGTACCTCATCGGCCAGCTCGGCGACCGCCAGGGCATGCCACAGGTCTTCGTCGGTGGCATCGGGGGCACCCAGTCGCAGGTTTTCGGCGATGGTGGCATCCAGTACCTGCCCGCGCTGCGGCACCAGGACGATGGTGCGGCGCAGGGAGTCGAGGGTGTAGTCGCGCACGGAGATCCCATTGATCAGGATGTCACCGCCGGCCAACTCGTCGTAGCGGAGCAGCAGCTGCGCGGCCGTCGACTTGCCCGATCCGCTGGCGCCGACGAACACTGTCCATCTGCCCGCGTTCGCGGTCACCGAGATCCCCGACAGTGCAAGGTTGCCGGGCATGGCACCCGGGTAGTGGTAGTCGACGTCGCGCCACTCAATGCTCGGCGGTGCTTCTAGATGCAGCTCCTGTGGGCCGTCCGAAACCGCCTTGGGTGCGTGGCAGAGCCCCCAGAGTCGCCTGGCCGCGCTCAGCGAGTGATCGAGGTATCCGACGGCGTCCTGCACACCCCGCGGCCCCTCGAACAGGCGCAGCGACGCTGCGGCCAGAGCCGCCACCACCAGCGGATCGGTGTGTCCCGAGATTCCGGTCCACACGATCGAGGTCGCGGAGATCAGGGTCAGGGCCAGGTTCGCGCCGCGCCGCAGCCCTTTGAAGACCAGCGGCGGCATCGCGGCATCGCGCACCTGGGAGCCGAGTGTGTCGAGTTCCTCGATCCGGCTGCGCTGGTGGCCGTAGGAGAGGACCTCGTCGATTCCGTAGACGGAGTCGGTGGCGTGCGCGGTCAGCTGTCCACGCAGCCGCAGCCCTTCAGCGGTTGAGTGGAGCGACCGCCGCAGTCCCACGAAGGGCACCGCCAACAACGCGAGCGCGATGCAGACCGCTGGGATCGTGACCAGGTCCCAGCCGATCAGCGAACCCACCGTCGCTAGGGCGGCGATCGGCACCACGAAGGCCGATACCAAAGGTGCGAAGGTGTGGGCGTAGACCACCTCTATGCGGTCCACATCGCGGGTCAGGGTCGGCAGCAGGTCGCCGGAACGGTTCCGGAGCACCACAGCTGGTGCCTTCGGCCACAGCGACGCGAAGGCGTGACCCCGCAGCAATTCCAGGGCCTTGAAGGAGACGTAGTGACCCGTGAACTGTTCCGCGTAGTGGGCCAGCGCCTTGGCCAGCGCGACCATCACTATCCAGAGCAGCAGCCCACCGACGGGATGGCCGGATGCGAAGGACGCCACCAGCAGGCCGGCCAGTCCGAACAGCACCAGTTCGAGCCCCAGGTTGACGCAGCGCAGCACGGAGGAAACCAGCAGCGGTGGATGGACCGGGCGGGTGATGCTGGTCAGCCAACGGATCAGTCCATAGGTGCTCGGGGTGTTCATCGGGTGACCGCCATGTCGAGGGGGAGCAGGACGCCGTCGCGCAGTTCGTGGGCCGCGTCGGCGATGGAGAGGAGGGAACGGCGATGGGTGACCATGAGCACCGTCCAGTCGGGGCCGATCTCGGCCAGGGCATCGATGATGGCCGCCTCCGAGACCACGTCAACCTGGCTGGTCGGTTCATCCAGCAGGAGGATGCGGCGTCCCGACAGGAAGGCCCGGGCCAAGGACAGGCGCTGAGCCTGTCCTCCCGAGATCAGCTGCCCGCGCTCACCGACGTCGGAATTCAGGCCCTGCGGCATCCGCGCCACCTCATCGGCCACATGGGCGCGGCACAGGGCCTCCCACAGCTCCTCATCGGTGGCGCCGGGGTTTGCGATGCGCAAGTTGTCGGCGACGGTGCCCGAGAACAGCCACGTGGACTGTGCGACGCAGGCCGAGATGCGGCAGGCCTGCTCCGGTTTGAGTGCCCCCAGGTTCCGGCCGTCGAGCACGACCGCTCCCCGCTGGACAGGCAGAGTTCCGCGGAGCAGCGACAGCAGCGTCGATTTCCCCGCCCCGGAAGGACCCATGATCGCCACCTTGGCCCCGTACGGCACCTCGAGATCGAGACCGTTCAGGACGGGCCCGCGACCGTAGTCGTGGTGGACGTTTTGCAGGCTGATGGCGGATTCGGTCGGTGCGGCCCCGGAGGCCGCGGTGGGACGCTCGGCGGGGATGTGCGACAGCTGCTGCTCGATGGCGCGCTGCGAGGCCATCCCGCCCATGCCGATGTAGAAGAACCCGGCCACCTGCACCAGGGGCTCCAGCATCAGGGTCAGCAGCAAGGCCACCGAGAGGCCCTGCCCCGGCGTGATCGCACCCGCCGCGAGGCGGGAGCCGATCAGGTGCACGGACCAGCAGATCAGCAGCAACGAGAAAGCACCGTCGAGGACGATGATCACCACCTGGTTGCCCGCCAGCAACCGCATGATGGCCCGGCGGTTGGTCTCGCCCTGAGCGCGCAGCCGTTCCTCGGTCCGCCTGCCCGCGTTCAACAGGCGGATGGGGATGAGGTTGCGCAGCGCATCCAGGTACTGCACGGCCAGGCGGCCGCGTTCCTTGCGGGAGGCCGTCGAGACCTTGCGGAACAAGCGCATGAATCCCCAGATCGCCAGGGGAACCAGGGGGCAGGCGGCCATGATCCCGAGACCGAGCAGCGGATCCAGGGAGGTGACGTAGGCCAGGGTGAGGAGAGGAATGGCCGACGCCGCGAGAGTCGCACCCAGGTAGACCTGGCGGTACTCGGACATGCGTTCCGCGTTGTCGGTCATCAGGGTCACCAGCTGGGCGGGGGAGGGAGCGCTCGTAGCGGTGGGGCGGCGGTGCCTGCGACCGTGCCGAGGTCGGGAGCTGGAGGTGGCGCGGGTCGGTGGTGTCGCGGAATCGTCGGCTGGGGCGGCGGGACGCACGGCGGCACGGAAATGGGCATCCAGCAGTCGGGCCCTGAGGCGGCGTTCCTCCTGGCGGGCCGACCAGCCGCCGAGGAGCACCTCAGCGAAGGCGCAGCACGCGGCCACCATGGCGGTCAACCCGGTCCACAGCCAGGTTGTCGTCTCCACGGGCTGCTCGTCGAGTGCTTTCCCCCAAGCCTGCCCGATGATCGCGAGGGTCGTTCCCGTGAATGCGGCGGATCCAATCCGGAGGGCGCCGACAAGCCACGTCGCACGCCCCCCAGATTTCGATAGGAATACGTTGCCCATTCCGTCGTTATTAGGCATGCTTAATCTCCTGCAACACAGTGTCTCAAAGATAGCCGGTGCGATTGTCCGTGCCAATACCCTCGAGTGTCCGGGGCTTCAGGATCGTATGGATGGGTTCCTGTGGGGTGAGTGCCCGTGGCTTAGCGAACCGGGTGCGTCGAGGCCGGGCGACGGACGTCCGGAATCTGCGGTCGGGCTGCCCGCTGATCGGCGCGGAGTCCGAAGACTGAATTTGTGAGCTGTCGGATTGTCACCTAGAATTCTTCGAGCCGAAGACCGCAGGTGACGCAAGTCTCAATTCCTCTCCGTGGGGAGCCCGCGCAGGTGACCGCAAGCCAGCAGGCGTCGTTCCTGCCCGCCCCGCGCCACCGGCGTCGGGGTTTCTTTCATTTCCTGGGGTCGATGGCGACAACAGTTATGGAAGGAGACCCAATGGCGAGGCCGGAAAAGGCTGCCAAGGTTTCGGAGCTGGGACAGAAGTTCACGGACTCCGCGGCCGTGGTGCTGACCGAGTACCGTGGTCTCACCGTCAAGGACCTGCAGGATCTGCGCAGGTCTCTCGGTGATGGTGCCACCTACGCCGTTGCGAAGAACACTCTGGCCCTGCTCGCGGCCAGGGAAGTGGGCATCGAGGGTATCGAATCGACGCTCGTCGGCCCCACAGCGTTTGCCTTCATCACCGGCGACATCGCCAAGGTGACCAAGGGGCTGCGCGACTTCGCGAAGGCACATCCGTTCCTGGTTATCAAGGGAGGCGTTCTTGAGGGCAAGTTCCTCGACGCCAAGGCGGTCCTCAAGCTTGCCGACCTCGAGTCCCGCGAGGTCCTGCTGTCCAAGATGGCTGGCGCCATGAAGGGCAGCCTCGCGAAGGCCGCCGGCACCCTGGCAGCTCCGCTGTCGAAGAGTGCCCGTCTGCTCGGTGCGCTACAGAGCGCTGCCGAGAAGAACCCGGACCTGATCGGTGGAGCCGGCTCGGCGCCGGCTGCCGAAACCACGAACGAGGACGCCGCTGCTGGCGACGTCACCCCGGCCGACGAGGCCTGAGCAGCAGCCGCTGCGGAAAAGAAATCCGTCGCAGCGTGACTGCTTGCGATGCTTGATCGAAAGGAACGCCCATCATGGCGAAGCTCACCAAGGAAGAACTCCTTGACGCCTTCAAGGAGATGACCCTCATCGAACTGTCCGAGTTCGTGAAACTGTTCGAGGACACCTTCGACGTCACCGCCGCTGCCCCGGTTGCCGCCGTGGTCCCCGGTGCCCCCGCCGCAGGCGGTGGCGATGCCGGTGCCGCCGAGGAAGCCGACTCTGGCAAGGTCGACGTCATCCTCGCCTCGGGTGGCGACAAGAAGATCGCCGTCATCAAGGAGGTGCGCGCCCTCACCAGCCTCGGCCTGAAGGAGGCCAAGGACCTGGTGGAGTCCGCCCCGAAGCCCGTTCTCGAGCAGGTCGAGAAGGACGTCGCGGAGAAGGCCAAGGCTGCCCTCGAGGCCGCCGGCGGCTCCGTCGAGCTCAAGTGATTTCTGCCTCGACGGCACTGCATTTTCGAATGGCTCACCCCAACGGGGTGGGCCATTCGTCTTTGAAGGAACCCGATGGGGCGGGCTGTATCGTCGGAGGGCATGGTGCGACATCGGAGGTTGATGGGGTTCGGATTGCTGGCCTGGGGCGTCGCCGAACTGGTGGAGGCCCTTGCGGCGCAGCTGCTGACTGCGTCCCCGGAAGGAGCGGTGACGGTCGTGTTGCCCGGTTTTCGCAACCGGAACCCGGCGCGGGCCAATGTCGTCAATTGCTGGCGGGCTCGAGTGGCGGTCAGGACAGTCCGTCGCTACGGGTCGGGAAGTCGGATCCTGGCCTGCGGAGGCGATCCGGCGGGCGCGGGGGTGTCAGAGGCTACACTGCTCTCCAGGGAGGTGCGCCGCCTCGGGTTTGCCGGTGAGGTGATCCTGGAGCAGAAATCGCGTACCACGGTGGAGAATGCCCGCTGCGTGGCGCCGATGCTCACCGGCGCGGGGCGAGTGGCCGTGGCCTCGAATCCGCTGCACGGGCTGAAGCTGCGCGTCTTGCTAGGGCGTTGCGATTCCACGCTGAGAAGGAGGTTCGTCGCCTCCGATGACTACAAAGTGGGGGAGATCGGGCCACTGAGGCTGTTGACCGCCGTCGTCGGGTTCCATGACCTGTTGCGTGCCTGGCCTCGGCGATGATGTCGCAATCCATGTCCCATGACGCTCAGGGAGCGGGCTGGTGGATCTGGAGCGAAAGCCGTGGCTTGTGGGTGGATGGTTGGCCGGGTGTCATGGGCTGGACTGGTGCAGGTGATCGTGAAGTTCCGAGGCCAGGACTGACCACGTTGCACATGTCTCATGGTCCGCTACCATGTTTAATGAGGTGATTTCGGTTCCTGGCTTGCTTCCGGACCTCTCGTAGCCTATAGTGGTTTGTTGCCCTGCTCTGCAATCGTGCCCGTGATTTGACGCGGGTCCTTTGTTGTGCGACGAACCAGCCGCGTTCCCGGAAGGACCGAATCTTGGCCGCCTCGCGCTCTGCGTTGAAGAACACCAATGTTGTCTTGCCCAGTGGTCGGATCTCATTCGCGAAGATCCACGAACCACTTGAGGTCCCCAACCTGCTCGATCTCCAAATCAACTCCTACAACTGGCTCATCGGAAACGAGGCCTGGCAGGCCGATGTCGAGGAGCGCCTGGCCGCTGGCCGCACCGATGTCAATACCCGCTCCGGGCTGGAGGAGATCTTCTCCGAGATCTCCCCCATCGAGGATTTCAACGAGACGATGTCGCTGTCCTTCCGCGATCATCGTTTCGAGGAGCCCAAGCACTCCATCGAGGAATGCAAGGACCGCGACGTCACCTATGCCGCCCCACTGTTCGTGACCGCTGAGTTCGTTAACAACGAGACGGGTGAGATCAAGTCGCAGACCGTGTTCATCGGCGACTTCCCGCTGATGACCGACAAGGGCACTTTCATCATCAACGGCACCGAGCGTGTCGTTGTTTCACAGCTCGTTCGCTCCCCGGGTGTCTACTTCGAGATCACCCCTGACAAGGGATCCGACAAGGACATCTATTCCTGCAAGGTGATCCCCTCCCGCGGTGCGTGGCTGGAGTTCGAGATCGACAAGCGCGACATGGTCTTCGTGCGTCTCGATCGCAAGCGCAAGCAGAACGTCACGGTCCTGCTTAAGGCCCTCGGCTGGAGCGAGGACCGCATCCTCGAAGAGTTCGGTGACTTCGAGTCCATGCGCATGACGTTGGAGAAGGACACCGTCAACACCCAGGACGAAGCGCTGCTGGACATCTACCGCAAGCTGCGTCCCGGCGAGCCCCCGGCCCGCGATGCCGCCCAGGCGCTGCTGGAGAACTACTACTTCAACCCGAAGCGCTACGACCTGGCAAAAGTTGGCCGCTACAAGATCAACAAGAAGCTCGGACTCGACCTGCCCTTCGACAGCCAGGTCCTCACCATGGAGGACATCGTCGCGGCCATCAAGTACGTCGTGGCCCTCCACGAGCACAGGGAGGAGCTGAACGGCCTACCGGTCGAGGACGACGATATCGATCACTTCGGCAATCGTCGGCTTCGCACCGTCGGTGAGTTGATTCAGAACCAGCTGCGCACTGGCCTGGGGCGAATGGAACGCGTCGTCCGCGACCGCATGACCACTCAGGACATCGAGGCCATCACTCCTCAGACCCTCATCAACATCCGCCCCGTGACGGCGGCGTTGAAGGAGTTCTTCGGCACCTCGCAGCTGTCGCAGTTCATGGACCAGAACAACCCGCTCGCGGGGTTGACCCACAAACGCAGGCTCTCGGCGCTCGGTCCCGGCGGCCTCTCCCGCGACCGCGCGGGCATGGAGGTACGCGACGTCCACAGCTCGCACTACGGTCGCATGTGCCCGATCGAGACCCCCGAGGGTCCGAACATCGGCCTCATCGGTTCGCTCGCCTCGTTCGCCCGGGTCAATGCCTTCGGGTTCATCGAGACCCCGTACCGGCGCGTCGTCGATGGCAAGGTCACCGACCAGATCGACTACCTGACCGCCGATGAGGAGGACCGGTTCTCCATCGCCCAGGCCAATGCGGTCCTTGACGCCGAGGGTCGCCTCGCCGAGGAACGCGTCCTGGTGCGCATCAAGCACGGTGACGTTGACACCATCCCGGCTGCAGACGTTGAGTACATGGACGTCTCGCCGCGTCAGATGGTCTCGGTTGCCACCGCGCTCATCCCGTTCCTTGAGCACGACGATGCTTCCCGTGCGCTGATGGGTGCGAACATGCAGCGCCAGGCGGTGCCGCTGATCCGCAACGAGGCCCCATTCGTAGGCACCGGCATGGAGTACCGTGCCGCCGTGGATGTCGGTGACGTGACCCTCGCGAAGAAGGCCGGTGTGGTGTCCTCGGTCACGGCGGACATCATCGAGATCGCCAATGATGACGCCACCTACTCCTCCTACCGGCTCGAGAAGTTCGTGCGATCCAACGCGGGCACCTGCATCAACCAGCGCCCGTTGGTCGCGGTCGGGGACCGTGTCGAGATCGGCACCCCTCTGGCCGACGGCCCCTGCACCGACCAGGGTGAGTTGGCGCTCGGCAAGAACCTCCTTGTTGCATTCATGCCGTGGGAGGGCCTCAACTACGAGGACGCGATCATCTTGTCGCAGCGTCTCGTTCAGGACGACGTCCTCACCTCGATCCACATCGAGGAGCACGAGGTCGACGCCCGCGACACGAAGCTGGGGGCCGAGGAGATCACCCGCGACATCCCCAACGTCTCCGACGAGATGCTGGCCGATCTCGACGAGCGTGGCATCGTCCGCATCGGTGCCGAGGTGTCGGCCGGTGACATCCTGGTCGGCAAGGTCACCCCGAAGGGCGAGACCGAGCTGACCCCCGAGGAGCGCTTGCTGCGCGCGATCTTCGGGGAGAAGGCCCGCGAGGTCCGCGACACCTCCCTGAAGGTGCCGCACGGTGAATCTGGCACCGTCATCGGGGTGCGGGTCTTCGACACCCGTGATGACGATGAACTGCCGCCCGGGGTCAATCAGCTGGTGCGGGTCCACGTCGCCCAGAAACGCAAGATCAGCGACGGTGACAAGCTTGCTGGCCGTCACGGCAACAAGGGCGTTATCTCGAAAATCCTTCCCGTGGAGGACATGCCTTTCCTTGCCGATGGCACCCCCGTCGACATCGTCCTCAACCCTCTCGGCGTCCCGTCCCGGATGAACATCGGGCAGGTGCTGGAGAACCATCTCGGGTGGATCGCCAAGACCGGCTGGGACATCACGGAGGTCAAGGAGGCCTGGGCGGATCGCCTGCGCCAGGTCGGTCTCGGCCGCGTCGAGGCGGACTCCCGGGTGGCCACCCCCGTCTTTGACGGCGCGGACGAGCACGAGATCACCGGCCTGCTGGAGAACTCGCTGACCACCCGCGACGGGGAGCGCCTCATCGATGGCGGCGGCAAGGCCCAGCTGTTCGACGGTCGCTCCGGTGAGCCCTATCCGGAGAAGACCGGCGTCGGCTACATGTACATGCTGAAGCTGCACCACTTGGTCGACGACAAGATCCACGCCCGCTCCACCGGCCCGTACTCGATGATCACCCAGCAGCCGCTGGGCGGCAAAGCGCAGTTCGGTGGTCAGCGTTTCGGCGAGATGGAAGTGTGGGCCCTCGAGGCCTATGGAGCTGCGTGGGCCCTCCAGGAGCTGTTGACCATCAAGTCCGACGACGTCCCCGGTCGCGTGAAGGTCTACGAGGCAATCGTCAAGGGAGAAAACATCCCCGAACCCGGCATCCCGGAGTCTTTCAAGGTGCTCGTCAAGGAGATGCAGTCGTTGTGTCTGAACGTGGAGGTTCTCTCCGGGGACGGACGCGTCATCGACCTGCGGGAATCGGAGGACGATCTGCGCAACGCCGAGGACTTCGGCATCGATCTCGGGAGACGTCCCGGAGGCGACCACTTCCTCGACGTCACCGAAGTCTGAGTCTGACTCAGTCACACGCCGGTTACCCGGCACCAGTAAAACCTCAGATTTCAGGCACAGGCACCCGCCGGGGCGGCGGGGGAAAGAGAACCAATGCTGGACGTGAACGTCTACGACAAGCTCTGCATCGGGCTGGCGAGCGCCGACCAGATCCGCGAGTGGAGCCACGGTGAGGTCAAGAAGCCCGAGACCATCAACTACCGCACTCTGAAACCGGAGCGTGACGGCCTCTTCTGCGAGAAGATCTTCGGCCCCACCCGGGACTGGGAGTGCTACTGCGGCAAGTACAAGCGGGTGCGTTTCAAGGGCATCATTTGTGAACGCTGCGGCGTCGAGGTGACCCGTTCCAACGTGCGCCGCGAGCGGATGGGGCACATTGAACTGGCCGCCCCCGTCACCCACATCTGGTACTTCAAGGGCGTCCCCTCGCGCCTCGGGTATCTGCTGGACATCGCGCCGAAGGATCTGGAGAAGGTCATCTATTTCGCCGCGCACATGATCACCCACGTGGATGAGGAGGCTCGTCACCGCGACCTCCCGAGCCTCCAGGCCCGCCACGAGGCCTACATCAAACAGCTCGAGAAGAACCGGGACTCGGAGATCGAGGCCCGCTTGGCCAAGCTGGAGGAGGACCTCGCCCAGCTCGAATCGGAGGGCGCCAAGGCCGACATCAAACGCAAGGTCTCTGACGGAGCGCAGAAGGAAGCGGGGCAGCTCCGTAACCAGTATCAGCGTCGAATCGATCGCGCCCAGGCTGTGTGGGAGCGGTTCAAGTCGCTGAAAGTGCAGGACCTGGAGGGCGATGAGATTCTCTACCGGGACATGAAGCAGCGCTACGGCAAGTACTTCACCGGCTACATGGGTGCCGAGGCCATCAAGAGGCGTCTCGAGACCTTCGACCTGCAGGCTGAGGCCGAGAAGCTGCGTGAGACCATCACCAACGGCAAGGGACAGCGCAAGACCCGCGCCTTGAAGCGCCTGAAGGTGGTAGCTGCCTTCCTCAGCGGTAACAATGACCCGTCCGGGATGGTGCTCGATGCCGTTCCAGTCATTCCGCCGGACCTGCGTCCCATGGTGCAGCTCGACGGCGGTAGGTTCGCAACATCGGACCTCAACGACCTCTATCGCCGCGTCATCAACCGCAACAACCGGCTGAAGCGTCTCCTCGACCTCGGCGCGCCCGAGATCATCGTCAACAACGAGAAGCGCATGCTCCAGGAGGCCGTCGATTCGTTGTTCGACAACGGGCGTCGTGGCCGTCCTGTTACCGGGCCGGGTAACCGTCCTTTGAAGTCGATCTCGGACATGCTCAAGGGCAAGCAGGGCCGGTTCCGCCAGAACCTGCTCGGCAAGCGCGTCGACTATTCGGGTCGTTCGGTGATCGTGGTTGGTCCCCAGCTGAAGCTGCATCAGTGCGGCCTGCCGAAGGCCATGGCCCTCGAACTGTTCAAGCCCTTCGTGATGAAACGCCTGGACGATCTCAACCACGCTCAGAACATCAAAGCCGCTAAGCGCATGGTGGAGCGGCAGCGCCCCATCGTGTGGGACGTGCTGGAGGAGGTCATCGCCGAGCACCCGGTGCTGCTGAACCGTGCACCAACCCTGCACCGCCTCGGTATCCAGGCCTTCGAGCCGCAGCTGATCGAGGGCAAGGCGATCCAGCTCCATCCGCTCGTCTGTGCAGCCTTCAACGCCGACTTCGACGGTGACCAAATGGCCGTTCACTTGCCACTGTCTGCCGAGGCCCAGGCCGAGGCGCGGGTGCTGATGCTGTCGACGAACAACATCCTGAAGCCGGCAGACGGTCGTCCCGTGACCGTCCCCAGCCACGAGATGATCATTGGCATGTACTGGCTGACGATGCTGCAGGAAGAGGAGAAGGGAGCCGGTCGCGCATTCTCCTCGGTGGCCGAGGCGATCATGGCCCACGACCGCGGTGACCTGCACGTCGGTGCTCCCATCAAGCTGCGTCTCGAGGGGGTCATTCCCCCAGCCGGGTACGCCGACAAGGTGCGTGCCGACGGGTCGGTCATCCTCGAGACCTCGCTTGGACGGGCCCTGTTCAACGAGGCCCTTCCCTCGGACTTCCCGTTTGTGAATGAGCGAGTCGGCAAGAAACAGATCGGCCAGATTGTCAACGACCTTGCCGAGCGGTATCCACTGATCGACACCGTGCGCACTCTCGATGGGTTGAAGGACCTGGGCTTCCAGTGGGGTTCGCGCTCCGGAGTGACCGTCTCCATCGCGGATGTCCAGACCCCGCCGAGCAAACCAGAGATCCTCGCTGCCTACGACGCCCGGGCCGCGAAGATCGACACCCTGTACGAGCGTGGTTCGGTGACGGAGGACGAGCGTCGTCAGGAGCTGATCGAGCTGTGGACCGACGCCACCGCGGAGTTGACGGATGCGATGAAGGACAACTTCTCGCAGACCAACCCGATCTTCGTGATGGTCAACTCGGGTGCCCGCGGCAACATGACCCAGATGCGCCAGATCGCGGCCATGCGAGGCCTGGTGGCCAACCCGAAGGGTGACATCATCGCCCGGCCCATCAAGTCGAACTTCCGCGAGGGCCTGTCGGTGCTGGAGTACTTCATCTCCACCCACGGTGGCCGTAAAGGACAGGCCGACACCGCGTTGCGGACTGCCGACTCGGGGTACCTCACCCGGCGCTTGGTGGATGTCTCGCAGGACGTCATAATCCGCGAGGAGGACTGCCAGACCGAACGTGGGCTGGTCAAGACCATCGCTCGCTGGACCAAGATCGTCACGGACGAGGACGGCAGGAAGACCCAGATCGCGGCGGAACCGCTGGAGGAGGGAGCTTCCGTCTCTATCGTTCCTGACGTGGAGACCGCCGTCTATGCCCGCACCGCGGCAACCGACATCACTGACTCTCAGGGCAACGTGCTCGTCGTCGCGGGCACCGATCTCGGTGACGCCGAGATCGAGCGGCTTGCCTCCGTCGGTGTCACCCAGGTCAAGGTTCGTTCCGTGCTGACCTGCGAGGCCGCCACCGGTACCTGCGCCATGTGCTATGGCCGGTCGCTGGCTTCCGGAAAGACCGTGGACGTCGGTGAGGCCGTCGGTATTGTGGCCGCCCAGTCCATTGGTGAGCCCGGAACCCAGCTGACGATGCGCACCTTCCACACCGGTGGTGTGGCTGGTGACGACATCACGCAGGGTCTGCCGCGCGTCGTGGAACTGTTCGAGGCCCGGCAGCCGAAAGGTAAAGCCCCCATCGCCGAGGCTGACGGTGTCATCCGCATCGAGGACGGTGACCGCAGTCGCAAGATCATCATCGTGCGTGACGACGGCGGCGATGACCTCGAGTACCCGGTGGCGCGCCGCACTCGGTTGGAGTTCGAGGACGCCAACGGGGCGCGCGTGGCAATCCGCGACGGGGTGCACGTGAGCATCGGTCAGCAGCTCACCGCCGGTCAGGTGGATCCGCAGGACGTGTTGCGCGTCCGTGGTCTGCGCAAGGTCCAGGAGCACCTGGTTGAAGAGGTGCAGCGCGTGTACCGCACGCAGGGCGCTCCCATCCACGACAAGCACATCGAGATCATCATTCGTCAGATGTTGCGTCGCGTGACCGTCATCGATTCGGGCGACACCTCGATGATGCCGGGTGAGCTGGTGGACCGGCAGGTCTACGAGGCGGCGAACCGCAAGGCCCTGACCGAGGGAGGGCGGCCCGCGGAGGGACGTCCGGTGCTGATGGGTATCACCAAGGCATCCCTCGCCACGGATTCGTGGTTGTCGGCCGCGTCCTTCCAGGAGACGACGAAGGTGCTCACCGACGCCGCCATCCAGGGCAAGTCGGACACCCTCGTCGGCCTGAAGGAGAATGTGATCCTCGGTAAGCTGATTCCGGCTGGTACCGGTCTGGAGCGTTATCGCAACATCCGGGTGGAGCCCACTGCGGATGCGAAGTCGCAGGCCTACACGGTCAGCTACGACCCGTACGATTACTCGTTCGGTTCTGATCTGGATGTCCCCGGTGTTCCACTGGACGACATCGACTTCGGCGACATCCGCTGACGAGGCTCGGAAGGGGCGGTCACCCATGGGTGACCGCCCCTTCCGTTGTTCAGTAGGAGGGGCACGCAAAGATTCTGGCTCCGCGCATCCAGCGGAATCTGCGTGCTCTTCCGTGCATGGGCTAGACATGGGGATCGCAGACGTGCCGAGCGCGTGATCGGTACTGAGGTAGGACCTCGAGGTACACGTCACTTCATGGCGGGCGCAGACGTGTTCATCTCCAAGGACACGGCTCATGCGTCCACCCACCTCCTTGGGATGAGGCCGGGACGCGCACCTTCAGCGTTGGAGCTGTGACGTTGCGACTCGACTGGACACGTCAAGCTTTTCCTACGCTGATCTGCTGCGTTTGATCCCACTGAGACCGAGTTTCCGCATGGCCCTGTCCACCGCTCCGGGGGTGGCATCCACGCCTGCGTTGCGTAACGCCGTCAGCATCCTCTGACGTCCGTAACGACCCTCAGGAGTCAGACGCCTGCGACCTCGAGAGTCGGTCGTCCAAGCGAGCTTCTCGATAGCTTCTAGGACTCTTTGATCACTGATCGCCCGGGCCGATGGTGGACGTGTCTTCCAGGCCCGATAGGTCCTCGCAGCAATCTGACAGCCCTGTCCTCGCAGGACCCGGCAGATCGACTCGACCGCGAAACCTCGGCCGCGCATCTCCCCGATGAAGGCGATGATCAGCGGTTGTAGGGGTCGAGCTCCCCCGCGAAGAAAGTTGTCGCTGCTCTCAGTATCGCCACATCCTCCCGTAGTCGAATGTTCTCCGCCTTCAAGGCTCGGATCTGCTCATGCTGCCTGCTGCTGGTCCCGGTGCGGGACCCCTCATCGATCTCGGCCTGCACCGCCCAGCGTCGCAGGGTCTCGGCTCCAATCCCCTCGTGGCGTGCCACGGCGATGCAGGCAGCCGTCAACGTCGGGTACCGACCTCGATGCTCACGCAGTAGTCGTAACGCTCGTTTCTTCACATTTAGATCTATTCTTCGCGGCATGCTGTGCCCTCCCCGCCTCGAAAGAAACCGGCACGAAACGTTGGGTGATCCGTGTCAGTTCTCATGCTACCCATAGGGGATTCTCGCGCAAGCAACTCGGGCTAAAGTGTCACATTCAATCATATGTGAAAGCGTTTCTGACTGGGGATCTTTCTGTTTGCGAACCCATTTCTGGGGTCATATTTCAAAAATTAAACTCACAAAGCAGCGGTACGAAACCTCAGGCAAGTCGCTTGGGTGGCGACTTCGAGTGACGGTGAGATTTCAACTGGAGGGGTTGACATGACGGAAGGGGGCATGATGTTCTACGAGACATGTTCCGCAGTTGGTGGATCAAAATGAATCATCAATCCTTGAGGCGAGGTCGTCTTTTCAAGTCGCCTCCCTATTCGAGGTCTGATGATTTGAATGAATGATATGGGGTGTTAGCATGTATTTCGCGGCATGTACTTCATTTCAAGAAGAAAATAAATATGTAAAGGCATTTTTAATTTTGAGGTGTGTGGAAAGGGGTTCGTGCCAGTATTGGTGCTGAATTGAATACATGGAAGAAGTAACGCTTGTTGCATTTTATGAGTTGAAATTACACTTAACCAATAACCAGAGGGTTGTTAGATCTGTTTGATAGATATGGTGGAGAAAATCTATGGCTGTAGGTGTTGAGTATCTCCAGGGGACGAGGAAAGGGTCGCCTTTCTACTGTAGTCCGCGACCGCTTACTGAGATGATGGCTGGCCTGTCGAATCGACGGCTACAGACGGTGGAGCTGCCGGCTGGATGGCTGGTGCAGAGCTGGAAGGGTTGGGAAGGTTGGACGCCCCGCGACTGGCAGCCGCGCATGCAGGGATGGAAGATCCATGTGTCAGCGACGCCAGACTGCGCCGAGCAGACCTTGGCGCGGACCACTAAAATATGTGTGGACGTCGGGGTATCTTTCAAGTTTTTGCCTACCTTGGCGGAGCTAATCGAGTCGTCGTCAAAGAATCAGGCTCGCGGGGCGGCGGGTAAGTTCATCACGATCTATCCCAATGACGATGACCAGCTGCGGGAACTGCTGATCGCTCTCGGTGATGCGTTGAGGGGGCAGGAAGGGCCTTATATCCTCTCCGATCTTCGATACATCCCGAATGCTCCTGTTTTCGTTCGGTATGGGGCGATCCTTGGTATGCGAGTGCCTGATGTGGAGGATGACCCGGTCGAGTCGATTGTTGATCCTCGTAGCATGCAATTGATACCCGATCATCGCGATCCGCGTGTTGTGATTCCTGAGGGAGTTGAGCTTCCAGAAATTCTTCGACCGGCATATGAGGCATCGCAGCAGTCGAGCCAGTCCCGGTTGGATGATTTCGTGAGTATCAAGCCCTTGAGTTTCAGCAATGCGGGTGGGGTGTATCGTGCGGAGTTGCCTGACGGTGAGGTCAGGATTTTGCGGGAGGCCAGGCCGCATGCCGGGTTGGATGGCCGGAACCGGTGCGCGTTGCAACGCCAGCTGGCTGAGGAGGAGGTGCTGCGAGATCTTGTCGGTGTGAAGGGTGTGCAGCAGCTTCGGGGGTCGTTCACAGCCTGGGAGCATCGCTATTTGGAAGTCGATTACATCCCCGGCTTATCCCTCACGTCCTGGATGTCACACAATGACCGTTTGCAGGAGAACGATCCCGAGGAATACTCCCGCCAAGCGGTGGCCATCGTGGAGCAACTCATCGCCATCGTCGAAAAGATTCATCAGCGTGGTTGGGCATTCGGTGACCTTCACCCCGGGAATGTGATGGTCTCTGATGACGGGACTGTGGCGATGCTTGATCTGGAGGATGCCAGTAGGGTGGATTCCAAACGCGAGCTCGGTGTCAGAGTGTTTGAGTATTGTGCTGACAAGTCAGCGGATGCTGTGCAGGCTGATTGGTTTGCGGTGGCTCGTTGCATCATGGTGCTGTACTGTGTTGATTTCGAGATTGAGGCGGTGGCGCCGGCGTTTTGGGATCGGTGTCGTCGGAGGATTCGTGAGTTCTACGGCGAACGGGCAGCTGAGCAGCTGGCGCTAGTGGAGCGCCGGTATGCCGCTGGCACTCGTCCGGTGACGGCCAGTGATTTCACTGTTGATGTGCCAACGCAGCCGTTGAACCTGGATTCCGGGATTTCCGGGTTGCTAAGTGGGATCGAGTGGTCACGGCAGTTCAGTACTGACGGCTCGTATCCTGGTGATATCGGCCAGCCTACGACATATGGGCACGAGGTGATCACGACCGGGCGAGCTGGTGTGATCCTGGCCCAGCAACGTGTTGGTGTTCAACCCGTTGATCGTGATGTGGATGCGTTGCAGAAGACTGCTCGGGAGTGGCCGAGCCAGGAAGCACCGGGGTTGTTGAATGGTTTGGCCGGGGTTGCGTTGACACTCAGCGAGGTGGGTGCACACCAGGATGCCGTGGCCGCTGCGGGGACAGCGCTTGAACGAGCCTTGGGGCGGCGTCGGTTGGATCTGGGTGCAGGGCAGGCGGGAGTGATCTTGGCTGCACTAGAGGTTGCGAAAACGACCGGGAATTCGGAGTTGATGGATCGTGCGGTTGCGGCGTACTACAGGTTGGATGCCTGTCTGGTTCCGGTTGGATCGGCGTGGACTGCGTTGTGTCGTCGCCGGGGACTGTTCTGGGGATTGACCGGGGTGGCGTTGACCGACTTGGTTGCCCATGCCGTCACCGGCGCCGAGGAACCGCTTGCCAAGGCCAGGGATCGGTTGCGCGCGGATCTGGATGCGTGCGTCACCATCCCAACTGGTGAGGTGATGATTGATGACCCATCTAAGAACCGGGTGCTTCCCTACATCGAGTGGGGATCAGCTGGTTTGCTGCTGGTCGGTTCGGCACTTGAACGCATCACCGACGAACCGGTACTGACCCCACAGGAACGTGCCGGGATCATCAAAACTTGCTCCTCCACCTTCTACATCTACCCGGGTTTGGATCACGGCCGTGCCGGCATCCTCGTCACGCTGACAGCCGCCGGGGATCACTATCGGGCAGAGGCTGATCGGCAGGCGGGTCTGCTGCTCGACAGTCTCTTGACCTATGACGAGCACGCCCTAGTGATCGGTGATGGGTTGATCCGTCTCAGTTCTGACCTGGGTACCGGCGCTGCTGGTGTCGCGCTGGCCCTGCACGCCTACCGGTCACAGCAACCCTACCTCGGCCTGCCGATCAGCGCCCGCACAGCCGGTCTGCTACAGCAGCCGGTGGTTTCAAAGCTTGGCTCGGCGACACGCGACCTCGTCGAGATCGTGCCGAGTCACTAGCTCCTCGCTCCCCGCAATGCGGAGGAGGAGCTGTCAATCCATCACTGGAAACTCATGAAAGGGGGTGACAACCATGGCCAACGTTCTCAATCTTCAGGCTGACACCGTCGAGGTGACCCAGGAAGCCAAGGGATGCTCCGACCACACCAGCTGGGTGTTCTGCCGCTGCTCGGTCAGCCACAGCCTCTGGATGTGCTGATCGCTAGCTGTATCTGAATTCTATGGTGGGTGGCGGCGAGAGTCGTTTGCCGCCACCCATCCGTATCCGATTCGGCGAGCACCGTATCGAGTTGAGTGACGGACGAAGCGGTACCGCTGAATAATACCATCACATGATGTTCGAAACCAATCGTAAAGGAAGTGGCAATCATGGCCAACGTTCTCAATCTTCAGGCTGACACCGTCGAGGTGACCCAGGATGCCAAGGGATGCTCCGACCACACCAGCATTCTATGGTGTGCCTGCTCGGTCAGCCACAGCCTCTGGATGTGCTGATCGCTAGCCGCATCTGAGTTCTGTGGTGGGTGGCGGCGAGAGTCGTTTGCCGCCACCCATCTGTCCTTGGTTCGGTGTACCGCATCGAGTGGAGTGATGAACGAAGTGGTGCCGCTGAACAACCATCGCATGATGTTCGAAAGCAATCGTAAAGGGAGTGGCAATTATGGCCAATATTTTGAATCTTCAAGCTGACACCGTCGAGATGCCCCAGGAAGCCAAATGCCGCTCCGGCCATGTCAGCATCTTCTGGTGTCTCTGCTCAACTAGTCATAGCCTCTGGATGTGCTGATCGCTAGCTGTATCTGCGTTCTACGAAGCTTATCTACAGCCTGCATGTCGATCAGTAAGTCCTCTAGTCAGGGCGCGGTTGGAGATGGCTATGGATGAGCCTCCATAGTGGGTGGCGGCGAGAATCGTTTTCCGTCTACTCATCCGCATTTTTTAATGAATAGCATTCTGATAATCGCCCAGTCGGTTTGAAAGTAGAGCAATGGGTAAAGGCAAGGGAATAGCTGTGACCTCGGATTTTGCGAAACATCTGGACCCGTTCCGGGTGGATTCGTTCGGCCGCGGCATGGTTCCCCGGCGTGCTATGCCCGAGAGTTCCCGGACTCTGCCGGAATCTCGAACGTCTTTGGCCAAAAATCCTCGGGATATTGTTCTTAGTGAGGACTTTCGTGGCCATTCTCAGGGTGGCGGGTCGGTCGCCGTTTTCCTCGCTGAGCCGCCGAAGAGTCGTCTGCGCCGTCTCCTGAGGATTCTGCGTTTAGAACCGAGGTCCTTGGTTCTGATTTTTGTTGGTACGGTGTTGTCCTCTCTTGTATCGCTGGCCCAGCCTATGTTGGCCGGATCAGTTGTAGGGGTGTTGCAGAATGGGGGATTCGTTGCTGCGCTTCCGTACGGGGCGATTCTGGCTGGGCTAGCTGTTTTCGCTTCGGGTGTGACGGCTGTTGTGAATGTTGTGGGCGCGAAGGCTGGTAATCGTACAGTGCGTGCTTTCCGAGACGAGTCCGCAGCAATTGCGTTACGGGTTCCTGCGGACAAGCTCGTTCAGCACCCCACGGCTGATCTGGTCGCCCGGTGCAGCATAGACTCCGAGCGCCTCGACAAAGTTTTCACTCAAGGGCCCGTGCAAGCCCTCGGCGGGATCGTCATGGTGGTGGGAGCGCTGGCCCAGATGACGGTCATCGATTCGATCCTCACTGTCTCGGCGGTTGGTTTGACGGTGGGCTGTCTAGCATTCATCATCGTCATATCAAACAGACTGACCTCGTTCTCCTTCGATCGTCAGGAAGCCCAGGGGGCATATGTCGCGGAGGTGACCCGCGCGCTGGACTCAGTACTGACCCTGAGGGCCTTCGTAGCTGACAAATTTGCGGCTCGTCGCTTGGACAAATCCAGTCAGAAACTCCTCGATGCTGCCAACCGGGGCGCCAAGGCACATGCCTTCATGAGCCCGGTGGTCACGATCTGCATACAGGCGACGCTGCTGGTGATCGTCTGTATCGCGGTGCTGCGTGTGCAGACCGGAAGTATCTCCGTTGAGGCGCTGGTATCTTTTTTCATGTACATGATGCTCATCATCGCCCCGATCACCGGGAGCGCGGGCACCGTCATGGACATGGCAGAGTGTCTGGGAGCATTACAGCGGATCATCGACCTGCGTGCCGTGACCGATCAATCCGCATCTCGGATCCAGCTCAAGCCAGTCGCTACTCAGATTGGTGGATTCCCGACGGAAACCGGTTTGATGGGGGAGATAGATTTTCGCAATGTGTCAGTGCGATACCCGCAGGCAGGTGGGAATCGCGAATACGCACTGGCCGGCGTTACATTCAGCGTCCCAGCTGGCTCTTGGGTCGCCATGACCGGTTCCTCAGGGTCGGGCAAGTCAACCATCCTGTCGCTGCTGGAGAAATTCATCGTCCCCGCCGACGGAACAATCCTTGCAGATCGAATTCCGCTCGGTGAGCATGACGATGACGAGTACCGACGACAGGTTGGTTACATCGAGCAGGCCTGCCCGTTGTTCAGCGGAACCGTGCGTGACAACCTGTTGCTGGGACGCGACATTGATGACGAGCATTGTTGGGAGATCATTCGTCAGGTGGGTTTGGCTGACACGATCAGTGCCCGCGACGGCGGGTTGGACACACCGGTGGGGGAGTCGGCGTACGCCTTCTCCGGCGGTGAACGCCAGCGGCTGGCGATAGCCAGGACCCTCGTCGGCCAGCCACGGATGCTCCTGCTGGATGAGATCACCTCCGGGCTCGACGTCCTGAACCGGGAACAGATCATGAACCTCATTCGAACCACGATGGGGGGGATCACCACCTTCGCTGCCGGACATGGCCACTTCGGCATGGACATCGCCGATCTGGTCTTGGTGCTGGACAAGGGACGGTTGGTTGAGTTCGGACCACCCGCCGAGGTGCACCGACGCTCTGCACTGTTCCGGTCCCTCGTCGCAGCCTGAAACACCATCAGTCACGCGTCCTGAAGCACCATGCAAGCAATGATTGAGAGACATGATCGATAATGGATATTCCTGAGGTTTCGTCTGCGAGTGGTTCTTCCTCGCCCTGGAGTCGATGGCTGGAGGTTGATGACACCACACTCATGAAGTTGCTGAAGGAACACGGTCAAGACATCAACACAGTCGAGGGCGATCCTGAAACCTCTTGGAGTGAGAGATGGGGTGCTGATGGTGTTGAGGTGGTGCCTTTGGCTGGGGGATGGTTGCGTTTGGCCACGGGGGATGACAAGGACTTGGTGGGGCAGCCGGTGTCGGATCCGGTGGAGCAGCATCCGATGGGCGCACTCTTGGTATTTGCGGAAACCGGGATCGAGGGACTGCGTGGCTGGGTGACGCGGAATCGTGACCTGTCTGTGGAGTTGGGGTGGTGGTGTCGTCTTCTGCGTGACCCCGAACGGGAACGCTACGCGGTGGCGGTTCACCAATGGGGCGATCCGGAACCCGGACTCGTACTAGTGGGACTGTATCCCGAAGCAGTGTTGGCTCAGGCAGAGTCGCCGGTTGTGGTGTTCGTGGAGCCGCACCCCAACGAGCCGGGCAGGGCCAGGGCCCGCCTGCTGCCGGTCACCACGACCCGTCTGGATGATCCTCCGCGGGTACTTGCCGAGGGACCCGCCGGTGGGGTCAGCGTCAAGGTGTGTTCGATACGGCGTTTCGTCAAGGTCGGTCACGGTGTTCGCAGCAACAGAATCTGGCAAGTCTTCGACCTCACCGATCCGCAGCAGGCCATTCCTGTGTCTGAACAGGTGTGTGATCCCGGCCTGATCGATGTTGCACCACTGGACGCCGGTTACGTGCTGCTCCACGCGGTCAACATCAATCAGCGGTGGCATATCGAGGCCAGCCAGATCAGTGACGGCCAGGTACAGAAGCAGTGGCGGGTGGCTGAAGGACCAGGAACACTCCGCCACCTCGTCGGCGCCCACGGGGCCGTGCTCGCCCGGGTCAGTCGAACCCAGGACACCCGTCACACCGAGGACCTGGTGTGGATACCACTGGCACACACCGCCACGGCTGCTGTTGGGCAGCGGATTTTGCTGAGCACAGCGGGAATGTTCCAGCTGACCCCGAGTCCCGGCGCCGTCTCAACCGGGTTCGTCATTACTGAAATGATCGTGGGAACACCCCCCGTCACCTGGTACCTCGACGGCGCCGGACGAGTACTCAACCCGTCGAATCAGCATCCAGGAGCAGATATCCACGCCACACGCGAGCGTGTCGTCTCCCCGGACGGATATCAGTGTGATCTTGACATCCGATGGCGCGGTGAGTTCGCCACATTCCACGGGCCGGTCATCGTCATGGTCTACGGGGCCTACGGATTCGACATCGACCTCGACGGCGACCAGGAACTTGGTCGCTGGATGGATCGTGGTTACGCCGTGGCGACAGCCCATGTCCGGGGAGGAGGAGACCCCCAACGCCATCACGCCGGCTCTCAGGACCGACGCGACCGTTCCTTGGTAGACACCATCGCAGCCATCGCCTGGCTACGCAACGGTCAAGGAGCAGTAACCGCCACCAAGATATGCGTCATCGGCGCCTCGGCCGGAGGTTTCCTCGTCGCATCTCTCCTTGCCGAGGAAACCGTGACCATCGACGCTGCCGTGATCGTCAACGGCTACATAGACCCCCTCGAATCACTGCTCCGCCACCCCTCACTCACCGAACAAGCCGACCGAGACGAATGGGGCGACCCCCAACACAACCCCCACCACCGACACGCCCTCGAGGAACTCTCCCCCCTGCGCAAACTCACCAATTCACCGGCGCCAACCCTGATAGTCATCTGCGTCAAAGACGCCCGCGTCAATCCCCGCCAAGGACTCACCTGGGTGCTGCGCTCCCGAGAACTCGGTGGAAACACCACCCTCTGGTACGACCTCATCGGCACCCATGACATGGGTATCTCCACGGAAACCAACCCCATGATCGACTGGGTCATCAACACACTCGAACAAGAGCGATCGGTCGCCGGAAATTCGCGGGATGGCTCGTTTGGGTGATCTTTGGCCCCACATGGTGAAGGAGGGCTCGTGGAATCGTATGTTTGACCCCGACAATCGAGCGTTGTACCCTTGCCGAGTGTGTCCGCCGTGAGTGGACACTTTGTGCGTGCCCTGGCATGACCCTGAGGATCCTTGAGTTGCGAAGAAGTCCCGGGTCTGTGCGGAGTTCGCACGGCAGCCGCGTCAGCGATGCTCACGGAAACGGTGACCCGGGAAGCTCCTTGGGGACGGCTGCGAGCCAGGGATACCCGTCCAGACAACGAAAGTGATACCAACAGGTGCCAACAATTCAGCAGCTGGTCCGCAAGGGCCGCACCGACAAGGTCAGCAAGAACAAGACGCCCGCTCTCAAGGGCTCCCCCCAGCGTCGTGGTGTTTGCACCCGCGTGTACACCACCACCCCGAAGAAGCCGAACTCCGCCCTGCGCAAGGTCGCGCGTGTCCGTCTGAGTTCCGGCATCGAAGTCACCGCCTACATTCCGGGCGTCGGCCACAACCTGCAGGAGCACTCGATGGTGCTGGTGCGTGGTGGCCGTGTGAAGGACCTGCCCGGCGTCCGTTACAAGATCATCCGCGGCGCCCTCGACACCCAGGGTGTCAAGGGCCGCAAGCAGGCCCGCAGCCGTTACGGCGCGAAGAAGGAGAAGTAATGCCTCGCAAGGGACCAGCGCCCAAGCGCCCCGTCATGGTCGATCCGGTCTACGGCTCCCCGCTGGTGAGCCAGCTCGTCAGCAAGATCCTGCTCGACGGCAAGAAGACCGTGGCCCAGTCCATCGTCTACAACGCCCTCGAGGGAACTCGCGCCAAGACCGGGCAGGACCCCGTCCAGACCCTGAAGCGGGCCCTCGATAACGTCAAGCCCTCCATCGAGGTCAAGTCCCGTCGCGTCGGCGGCGCCACCTACCAGGTGCCGATCGAAGTCAAACCGGGACGCCAGACCACGCTGGCCATGCGTTGGCTCGTCAGCTTCTCCCGCGCCCGTCGTGAGAAGACCATGACCGAGCGGCTCATGAACGAGATTCTGGACGCCTCCAACGGGCTCGGCGCTTCCGTCAAGCGCCGCGAAGATACCCACAAGATGGCCGAGGCCAACCGCGCCTTCGCTCATTACCGCTGGTGATCGCCTTGCCCCCGGGCCTTCGCCCGGGGGTTCTCACCGCTTCACAGACTTCTTCAGTAAAGGACTGAACGTGGCCAAGATCGACCTGTCCAAGGTTCGCAACATCGGCATCATGGCGCACATCGACGCCGGCAAGACCACCACAACCGAGCGCATCCTCTTCTACACCGGCAAGTCCTACAAGATCGGCGAGGTTCACGACGGCGCCGCCACCATGGACTGGATGGAGCAGGAGCAGGAACGCGGTATCACCATTACATCCGCTGCCACCACCGCCTTCTGGCACGACATCCAGATCAACATCCTCGACACCCCGGGACACGTTGACTTCACGGTCGAGGTGGAGCGCTCCCTGCGTGTGCTCGATGGGGCAGTGGCGGTGTTCGACGGCGTTGCAGGTGTGGAACCGCAGTCGCAGACCGTGTGGCGCCAGGCAACCAAGTATGGGGTGCCGCGCATCTGCTACATCAACAAGCTGGACCGCACGGGTGCATCCTTTGAGCACTGCGTCAAGACCATCCGTGAACGTCTCAATGCCACTCCGGTGCTGCTGCAGTTGCCGATCGGCGCGGAGGCCAACTTCCAGGGCCAGGTCGACCTGGTCACCATGAAGGCCAACATCTGGCCGATCGAGGTCACCAAACCGGGGCTTGAGGACTACGAGGTCAAGGACATTCCCGCTGACATGGTCGAGGCAGCCGAGGTTGCCCGTGCCGAGATGCTGGAAACCATCGCCGAGCACGACGACGAGTTCATGGAGCTGTGGCTGGAGGATCCCGAGGCCATCACCGTCGAGCAGATCAAGGCCGCCATCCGCCGCGGTGTGTTGTCCTCCGCCTTCACCGCGGTGGTGTGTGGTACCTCGTTCAAGAACAAGGGCGTGCAGCCGCTGCTGGATGCAGTCGTCGACTACCTGCCCTCACCGTTGGACGTGCCTGCCATCGAGGGTTTCAAGCCGGGTGACGAATCCATCGAGATGTCCCGCAAACCATCCGAGGACGAGCCGCTGTCGATTCTGGCCTTCAAGATCGCCGCGGACCCGCATCTGGGCAAGCTGACCTTCATCCGCATCTACTCCGGTGTGCTGAAAGCCGGATCGCAGGTTCTGAATGCGACCAAGGGCAGGAAGGAACGCATCGGCAAGATCTACCAGATGCACGCCAACAAGCGTGAAGAGATCGAATCGATTGGCGCAGGCATGATCTGCGCCGTGATGGGTCTGAAGGACACCACCACCGGCGAGACCCTCTGCGATCCCGCGCACCCGATCATCCTGGAATCGATGGAGTTCCCGAACCCCGTCATCGAGCAGGCCATTGAGCCGAAGTCGAAATCGGACCAGGAGAAGCTGTCGGTGGCCATCCAAAGGCTCGCCGAAGAGGACCCGACCTTCCGTGTCCACACCGACGAGGAGACCGGTCAGACCATCATCGCAGGCATGGGTGAGTTGCACCTCGAGGTGCTGATTGACCGCATGAAGCGCGAATTCAAGGTGGAAGCCAACATCGGTAAACCGCAGGTTGCCTACCGTGAGACGCTGCGCCGCAAGGTGGAGAAAGTGGAGTACACCCACAAGAAGCAGTCCGGTGGTTCCGGCCAGTTCGGTCGCGTCATCATCGACCTGGAACCCACCGAGGCCGGTTCGGGGTACGAGTTCGTCAACGCCGTCACGGGTGGGCGTATCCCGAAGGAGTACATTCCTGCGGTCGACGCCGGCATCAAGGAGGCAATGCAGTTTGGTGTGCTTGCCGGCTACCCGGTCGAGGATATCAAGGTCACTCTGACCGATGGCGCCTACCACGACGTCGACTCCTCGGAGCTGGCGTTCAAGCTGGCCGGCTCGATGGCCTTCAAGGAGGCTGCGAGGAAGGCCGATCCGGCGATCCTGGAGCCGATGATGGCCGTCGAGGTCACCACCCCCGAGGACTACCTCGGCACCGTGATCGGTGATCTGAACGCCCGGCGTGGCCACGTCCAGTCGATGGACGAACTGCATGGCAACCGTGTCGTGCGCGCCTTGGTTCCGCTGTCGGAGATGTTCGGCTATGTCGGTGACTTGCGCTCGAAGACCTCGGGTCAGGCCTCCTACTCCATGGAGTTCGACTCCTACGCCGAGACCCCGAAGAACATTTCGGAGGAGATCGTCGCCAAGGCTCGCGGCGGCGAGTGATTCGCGCTGAACAATACAACCGGCCCGGGACCTTCAGGTCCCGGGCCGGTTGGTCTTTCCCAGTGTGGTTTTGTCCTGGAGCTGGTGCTCGTGGGCCTTTGTGGCTCGCTCACTTCTCGTGGCGGGAGACGTTGAAAGGCCCCGTCCGTGCAGGAGCGGACGGGGCCGGTGAGGGGGAATCGGTTGTCAGTCCACCAGGGTCAGATCGTTGAGCTGATCCGCGGTGCTATGTTTCGGTGCGGTCTCCATGCGCCTGGGGGTGTTCCGGGCCTGTGCCAAAGCCTCGATTGCGCGAGGATCACCCAGATCGGCGGCCTTCTGCAACCAACTCTGTGCGATGACGTGGTCTCCTTGTTCCTGAAGAATTCCGCTGAGAAGCAGCATGCCGTCAGTGTTGCCCAATAGGGCGGCGCGGAAGAACCACTGCGTGGCCTCCTCGCGGTCTGTGGGGTTGTCCGTCAGGAGGCCGAGGTTGACCATGGCGTCGGAGCGTCTTTGCGTCGCTGCCATCCGCCACCAACGTGCCGCCTGGGTGTTGTCGCCTCGCCCGTAGGCCTTGAAGCCGAGGTCAATCAGTGTTTCGACGTCCTGTGACATGAGATGGAGACTAACCGGACCTGTTTCGGGAGAGGAGAGGGGAGAGGTGCCTGAAACGCAGGGGTTTTCGGCTTCTATCTGGGCAAAAGTGCTTGTCAGAGCGGATTTAGAGGGTTGTGCTCCAGGAAGCTGGGACGTCGCCCGGTCGGGCAAAAGGAGGACGCGGAAAATCTGCGCGTCGCGCATTGAGGGTGGTGGGAAGAGAAATCGTGGGAGTGTTCCTGGCCCGGGTCAGGGCATCGATGGCGGGGGTCCCCTAGGTCGACGACTCTCTGCAGCCAGTTCTGGATGACGGCATGGTCCCCGTGTTCCTGGAGGACCTTGCTGGGCGACAACATGCCGTCGCTGTTGCCCAGCAGGGCAGTGCGGAAGAACCACTGGGTTGCCTTGCAGTGCTCCGTGGGGTTGTTGACCAGGAGACCCTGGTTGACCATGGTGTCGGACCCCGTCGGGGCTAGGGCAGCCGCACTCCGGCGGTCGATGGCCCCATCTCATGCTCTCGTCGGGCGGCGAGGCAGCCTGACACCGCGATGTGCACATCATGGTCGCTGCGGCGCCGGGGCGGGAGTCAGGTGCCGAGTCCCCAGATCGGGGCCGCGCTCGGCGCAGTGAAGCGGAAGCCGGAGGTGAGTAGTGCCTGGGGGACCGCACGCTGGGAGGCGCCGAGCAGCTCGGCGAGCATGCTGCCGATGCTGCTGGTACCGCCGGTCGCCCCGGTCCTCCTCGCCCGGTCCAGCAGGAACTGAGGCACTACCGCTGGCGAGGGTGGGCCGGGTGAGCGGGACAGCAGCCGATGGAGGTCGCGGTTGCGCAGGGGCTCGGGTGCGGTCAGGTTGACCGGCCCGCAGACGTCGTCGTGCTCGATGGCCCATAGGAGTGCAGCCGCGGCGTCCTCCAGCCCGATCCACGGCTGCCACTGGTCGCCGCGACCGAGCCGAGCCCCCGCCCCCAGCCGGTAGGCGGTGCCGAGGATCTTGCCCAGCCCTCCCGAGGGGCTGACCACCAAGCCCGTGCGAGACTGGATCGTGCGCAGTCCGACCCGTGCCGCCGGGCCTGCGGCGGCCTCCCAGCGCTGGCACAGCTCGGACAGGAAACCCTCGCCCGGACCGCACGTCTCGTCGAGTATCTCATCCCCCTGATTCCCATAGAAGCCGGTGGCCGACCCGCTCAGCAGGACCCCGGGCCGCACCGCCGGGGGCAGGCCCGCGGCGACCCGGGCGATGAGGGCGGTGGTGGACAGGCGCGAGGCCGCGAGCACGCGACGGCGCGCAGGTGTCCAGGGACGCGGCGCGATCGGGGCGCCCGACAAGCACACTACGGCTCTTGCTCCCTCCAGGGCTTCGGGTGCCAGGAGATGCTCGGCGGGGGCCCACCAGGTGTGCTCTCTGCCGGAGGCGTCAACCTTGAGGCCTTTCTGCGGCGCCCTGCCCGGTCCGCTGCGGTGGAGGATCCGGATCTTCCAGCCGCTGTCCTGAGCCATGTCCGCCAGGCGGGATCCGATGAGGCCCGCCCCGGCCACGACGAGCAGCCCCGGGCTGCTGCGTCGGTTAGGTGATGCTGCGGGAATTTCATGAGTGCCCACTAACCCATTTTAGGCCCTCGACTGGCCCTGGTCCCTGGATCCGTCTGGGCCGCCTGGCCCCGTTTGAGCCCTTGGCGCCGGAGGCGGTGGTCAAACGGGATCGGCGACCTGACGCGCTTCAACGTCGCCGAGGCGCCCGAACTCGCCCCATGTCGCCTCGCCCGTAATTCTAGAAGCCGCGGTCAATCAGTGTTTCGACGTCCTGTGACATTGGGCTGGAGGCTAACCGGGTCTACTTCGAACCGGGAGGGCCGTGAAATATCCCAAACGCGGGCACAAGCCGCCCCAAAAAGAGCAAAAGTTCTTGGTAGAGCGGGGTTCTGGGTGGTTTGGAGAGGGGAGACGGTGGTGCTGCTCGTTCGGACACAAGGAGGACGCTGGAATTCCGCGCGGCGCGCACCGAGGGCAATGTGACAGGAGGTTTATGGAAGACCTTGGAGCCGGGTCAGTAACGTTGTCGCATGAAAATTGGAATCACCAGCGATCATGCTGCTCACGATCTGCGCATCGACCTTATTCCCCGTCTGCGAGAGCTCGGCTACGACGTGGTGGATCGCGGACCTGCCACCTCCGAGCGCACCGATTACGCGAAATGGGGGGTTCGATTGGCTCACGAGGTGGCTGCAGCGCGTTTCGATGTGGGAATCGCGATCTGCGGCTCTGGCGTCGGCATCTCCATCGCGGCCAACAAAGTCAACGGGATTCGTGCAGCATGTGTTTCCGAGGCCTATTCGGCAGCGATGAGTCGGCGGCACAACAATGCGAACGTCCTGTGTTTCGGATCCCGGGTGGTGGGCCCCGATGTCGCCTTGGCCATCTGCGAGGCCTTCTTGAAAGCTTCCTTCGAGGGTGGGCGACATGCCGGGCGGGTGGCACAGCTCCGCCAGCTCGACGCGGGGGATGAGTCCTTTCTGGACGAAGGTTGTTGAAGGGGGCTGGAGCGCGGCCTTGAGTTTGACTTCCAGGAGCGGCCCGATAGCATTGCACGGGTATGCGCCCGGGTAATAAGCTTTGGGCGTCGGACCCCTGGTGTGACCCATAGCTCAGGGGTGCACCAGAATAATGGCCACGCACAGTGCGTGGTTGGACCAAGAAGGAGCCCTACGTGGCAAAGGCCAAGTTTGAGCGGACCAAGCCGCACTGCAACATCGGCACCATCGGACACGTCGACCACGGCAAGACCACTCTGACCGCGGCGATCACCAAGGTGCTCCACGACAAGTACCCGGAGCTCAACGAACTGTCCCCGTTCGACAGCATCGACAAGGCCCCTGAGGAGCGTCAGCGCGGTATCACCATCTCGATCGCGCACGTCGAGTACCAGACCGAGAAGCGTCACTACGCGCACGTCGACTGCCCCGGGCACGCTGACTACGTCAAGAACATGATCACCGGTGCCGCTCAGATGGACGGCGCGATCCTCGTTGTGGCCGCCACCGACGGCCCGATGGCGCAGACCCACGAGCACATCCTGCTCGCCCGTCAGGTCGGTGTGCCGGCCATTGTCGTGGCCCTCAACAAGTGCGACATGATCGCCGACGAGGATGCCGACCTCATCGACCTGGTCGAGATGGAGCTTCGCGAGATTCTCTCCGCCCAGGAGTTCGACGGCGACAACCTGCCGATCGTCCGGGTGGCGGCTTTCCCGGCGCTGAACGGCGACGAGAAGTGGGCCGGCAGCATCCTCGAGCTCATGGATGCGGTCGACGAGTACATCCCGCAGCCCGAGCGTGACACCGACAAGCCGTTCTTGATGCCCGTCGAGGACGTCTTCACCATCACCGGTCGTGGCACCGTGATCACCGGTCGTATCGAGCGCGGTATCGTCAGGACCGGCGACACCGTTGACCTCGTCGGCATCCGCCCCGAGAAGCAGACCACCACCGTCACCGGTGTCGAGATGTTCCGCAAGATCCTCGACGAGGGTCGCGCCGGTGAGAACGTCGGCCTGCTGCTGCGTGGCACGAAGAAGGAGGACGTGGAGCGCGGCATGGTCGTGATCAAGCCCGGTTCCACCACCCCGCACACCGACTTCGAGGCCACCGTCTACGTGCTCAACAAGGAAGAGGGCGGTCGTCACAAGCCGTTCTTCTCCAACTACTCCCCGCAGTTCTACTTCCGCACCACCGACGTCACCGGTGTGGTCCAGCTGCCGGAGGGCAAGGAAATGGTCATGCCCGGCGACAACACCGACATGACCGTTCACCTCAACAAGCCCATCGCCATGGAGGAGAACCTCAAGTTCGCGATCCGCGAGGGTGGCCGCACCGTTGGTGCTGGCAAGGTCACCAAGATCATCAAGTGATCGCCGCCTGACAGGCAACGGAAGGGGCCCGCACGAATGTGTGGGCCCCTTCTTCGTGTGCGCAGAACCGAGGAAGCTCTGGGTGAGGCCGCCTCGTGAATGCCAGACGGCAAGGGAACGTCTGGAATTGTCAGTGATGTTCTTCGGGGGACGGGTCACCCGATGGAACGGCGGAAGGCCTTCAGCCAGCCGAGTCGTCCCCCGGAATGTTGCTGATTCTTGTCATCGTTGTTGTGCTCGGAGCTTTCTGTGGGCGGCAGGAGCTGGGCGGCTTCCCGCTCGTCGGCCTGCTCGGCCTCCCAGTCGGCCTTGACCTGCTCGACGAAGTCCTGGCGCTGCTCCCGGGGAGGAGCGGTGGTGGTGTCCGGCTCTAGGCGGGTGCGGGGAAGAGCGTAGACCGCCTGGGTCTGCAACCAGTTGATGAGCTGTTCACGCAGCAGGCAGCGAAGCTCGAACAATCTGCTGGAGTTCGTCGCGGAAACGACGGCACGAACCCGGACCGAACCTCCCGTGGCGTCCATGACCTGGAGAGCGACGGTGCGACCGTCCCACAGGTCCGTGGTTTTGACTAGGCGCAGCAGCTCGATCCGCATGGCCTCCACGGGAACTAGCCAGTCCAGGTCGAATTCGATGACTCCTGTTTGTCGCGGTTCCTCCCGGCTCCAGTTTTCGAAGGTTTTCGTGGTGAACAGCGTCGATGGCACGATCCAGCGCCGCTCGTCCCAGCTCCTCAGCACCACATAGGTGAGGGTGATCTCCTCGACGGTTCCTTGGTTGTCGTCTGTGACGACGATGTCGCCGACGCGCAGGGAACCGGTGAAGGCGATCTGGAGTCCGGCGAAGACGTTCGTGAGTGACGACTGCGCCGCGAGACCGGCGACCAGTGAGACCAGACCGGCGGAGGCCAGCAGGGATGTTCCGATGGCTCGGAACTGATCGAAGGTGAGCAGCGCTCCGGCGGTTGCCCCGATCCAAACCACCCCGATCAGCACTCGGGCTATGACCTGCATCTGGGTGCGGATGCGCCGGAACTGCGGGGTTTCCCGGGCGTTCTTCTTACGGGCGAGGACAGCGTCCTCGACGGTTCTGATGACTCCCGTCATGCCGTATGCAGCGGCGAAGATCATCACGATCAGGAAAAAGTGCTCGAAATTCGCCCGCCATGAGGGTGCCGCCTGCCATGGGGTGGGGGCGCTGGCGAACAGCACTCCCATGCCAGTGCCGAAGACGGTCAGGATGAGGCGCTGGGGGAGTCGTAGGTTCCGGCTAAGGAAACCCAGGTCCTCCTGGTGGCGGGCCAGTTGCCGCATGATGATCGAGATGATCACAGAGACGACGACGCCTGCGAGGAATCCGATGGCTGCATATCCGAGAACGGTCAACAGGTCCAAGGCCACCTCGGTGGCGGTTTCGTCGGTGGGAAGCATGCAGACAACCGTAGCTGCTGTCTCCTGTGGATAGGCTTTCAGCCGCGTTTCTGAATACTGGCCCACTCGTCCCGCAGACCCACCGTGCGGTGGAACAGCAGCGGGGTGCGATCGTCGACAGCGAAGTATCCCAGCCGCTCGAACTGCACCACTTCACCCGGTGCCGCGTCTGCCAGGGCGGGTTCTACCTTTGCGTCGGTCAGCAGCTCACGGGAGGTGGGGTTGAGGTCATCGAGTGCTTCCCCGGTGCGTTCCCCAGGGGCCGCGGCGGTGAACAGCCTGTCGTACAGGGCGACGGTGGCGTCCAGGGAGTGTGGGGCTGATACCCAGTGCATCGTCGACTTCACCTTCCGACCGTCGGCGGGGGTGCCGCCACGGGAGCCCGGGTCGAAGCTGCAGCGCACCTCGACGACGTTGCCTTCCTCGTCCTTGACCACATCGCGTGCAGTGACCAAGTAGGCGCCACGCAACCTGACCTCACGACCGGGAGAGAGCCGGAAATATTTCGGCGGCGGAACCTCACGGAAGTCGTCCTGCTCGATCCACAGTTCCCCGGTGAACGGCACCAGACGGGTGCCGTCGTCCGGGTTCTCCGGATTGTTGACCACCTCGAACCATTCGACCACCGGGCTGCCGTCGGAGTTGGTCGGCCAGTTCGGCAGAATCAGCTTCAAAGGTCGGGTGACGGCCATCCGGCGCTGTGCGGTCGCGTTCAGCGTGCGACGCACGTAGCTCTCCAGCTCTTCGATGGCCTTGCGTGAATTGGTGCGAGTGGTTCCGACCTCGCGGCAGAACGCTCGGATGGCGGCTGCCGGGTAGCCGCGCCGTCGTAGTCCTCGTATGGTTGGCATCCGAGGGTCGTCCCAGCCGTCCACGACGCCGTCCGCGACCAGCTTTGCCAAGCGCCGTTTGGATGTGACGGTGTGGGTCAGCTCCAGTCTCGCGAACTCGTACTGGCGTGGGGGAGTGGGAACCTCGAGCTGCTCCAGGAACCAGTCGTAGAGGGGCCGGTGGGATTCAAATTCGAGGGTGCAGATGGAATGGGTGACGCCCTCGATCGCGTCGGACTGGCCGTGGGCCCAGTCATAAGTGGGGTAGATCGACCACGCATCACCCGTGCGGTGGTGCGCAACGTTGCGGATGCGGTACATCACAGGGTCGCGAAGCTGCATGTTTTCGTGTGCCATGTCGATCTTTGCCCGCAGCACTCGCGAGCCGTCGGGAAACTCCCCGGTGCGCATCCTTTCGAACAGGGCGAGGTTCTCCGCGACGCTGCGGTTGCGGAACGGTGATTCGATGCCGGGTGTGTTGAAGGACCCCCGGGTGGCAGAGATTGTTTCGCCGTCCTGGTCATCGACGTAGGCCAGGCCTTTCGTGATGAGCTGCACGGCCCAGTCGTAGAGGGTCTCGAAGTAGTCGGATGCGTGGCGCACCTCCGAGGGCTTGTAGCCCAGCCACTCGATGTCCTCGATGATGGAGTTGACGAAGGCCTCCTCCTCGGCTTCCGGGTTGGTGTCGTCGAGGCGCAGCATGCAGCTGCCGCCGAAGTCCTCGGCGGTGCCGAAGTCCACGACGATGGCCTTGGCGTGACCGACGTGCAGGAAACCGTTGGGTTCGGGTGGGAACCGGGTCTGGACCCTGCCACCGTGGGTTCCTGCTTCGTTGTCGCGGCGGATGGCATCGGTGATGAAATTGTTCGGGACACCCGGCTCATTCATGTGGTGAAGCTATCACCTTCCAAGCCACAGACCGAACAACCAGAACAGCAACACGAAGGGTGTGGCCAGCAGGACGAGTGTGACACCGAGCACCAGGGTCAACGCCACCAGCCAATAGGCGATGGTGGCCTTGCGCACCTGGTTGCGGTCCTCGAGGGTGCGGTGCAGCAGTTTCAGGTTCTTCGCGTTCGACATCCACAGCGCATCGAAGAAGGACCCGATCAGCGGAATGGAACCAAGACACCAGTTGACCACGTAGTTCCACAGCATCCGGAGAAGAACCGGTATGGGGACGCGTAGCCGGATCGCATCGAGGATCACGACACACCCCAGAGCTGTTGCCACCACGTTGCCTGCGGCGGGAACCAGACTCAGCAACGGGTCGAAGCCGAACCGGAAACCGGTGCCGGGTACCCGGAAAACCTCGTCCAGCCAGAAGGTGAAGTGGCGGCTGATGGGAGAGGGCCCATCCGTGGTTTCGGGGAGGGATTCCGAGCTTCTCAGTGCGCGTGAGCGATGGGATTCGCGGGAGGACACGCCATCATGATGCCACGAGCGCGACTCCTGGTTTCGGTCCGATGGTGGTGGGGCCATTAGGCTTGGGCCACTATGACTGAGCTGACTCCCGCCCGCACCCGTGTTGCCCCCTCGCCGACGGGGGATCCGCACGTTGGTACCGCGTTCATGGCCTTGTTCGACAAAGCATGGGCGGCCAAAACCGGCGGCTCGTTCGTGCTGCGGATCGAGGATACTGACCAGAACCGACTTGTGGAGGGCAGTGAGGAGCAGATCCACGACACTCTCGCCTGGCTCGGGCTTTCTCCCGATGAGGGGCCGCTGGAGGGCGGCGATTTTGGACCTTACCGGCAGTCGGAGCGGCTCGACACCTACCGGCTTTTCGTCGAGCAGTTGATCGCCGATGGACACGCCTACTACTGCTGGTGTTCCTCGGAACGTCTCGCGCAGCTGCGCAAGGAACAGGACGCCACGAAGGCGGCCAGGACAGGCTATGACCGGCTCTGTCTCGGGAAGTCCCGCGAGGAGCGTGCGAAGCTTCCCGGATTCACTGAGACCCCGGTGGTGCGGATGCTCGTGCCCGACGACGCGCCCCTGACCTTCACCGACATCATCCGCGGCGAGGTGAAAGCTCCTTTCCCCGACGATCAGGTGATCCTGAAGGCCGATGGTTTCCCCACCTATCACATGGCCGTGGTCGTTGACGACCATCTGATGGGGATCACGACGGTGGTGCGCGGCGAGGAGTGGATCAGTTCCACTCCGAAACACCTCCTGTTGTACCGCTGGCTCGGTTTCCCCGAACCGCAGTACGCGCACATGCCGTTGCTGCGCAACACCGACAGGTCGAAGATCTCTAAGCGTCGTAACCCGGCCGCCCGCCTGATGTGGTTCCGCGAACAGGGCTACCTGCCGGAGGCGGTCCGCAACTTCCTGCAGCTGTTGGGTTATCCGCCTGCCGATGACGACTCCGAGGTGGCCACCTTCGAGGATTTCGTCGAAAACTTCGCATGGGACAAGGTCAACACCACCGGGCCGGTTTTCGACGTGAAGAAACTGGACTGGCTGAACGGTCACTACATTCGCGCCCTCGGCGCCGATGAACTGACCGAACGGATCGTCGCCTTCCACGCCGAACGTGGCGACTGGGACGCGGCCATCGATACCGACGTGTTGCGGCGGGCTGTGCCGCTGGTCAGCGAACGCATGACCCTGCTGAGCGAGGCCCTACCGAAGCTGGGGTTTCTTTTCGCCGATCGGGTGGAGATCGAGGAAGCAGCCCGTGCGTCGCTGCCCGACAATGCCGCGGAAGTCCTCGACGCTGGAATCGAGGTGCTGGAGACGGCACCCTTCGATGCCGCATCGATCCAGGCCGGGCTGAGGGAGAAACTCGTCGACGGGCTGGGCATCAAACCGAAGTTCGCTTTCGGGCCGCTGCGGGTCGGACTGACCGGGGCCAAGGTGTCGCCGCCGCTGTTCGAATCCATGGAGATCCTGGGTCGTGAGGAAACCCTCAAACGGTTGCGTGCGCTGCGTGAGACTCTCTGAGCGGCGGACCTTTACCTCAGGAAACACCTGGTCGGCTCTTGCGCTGGTGGACCGAATCGAACTCGAACGTCTTGAGGAACGCCCGTGCGCGTTCCGTCTCGGGATCGGTGAAGAATTTCTCCGGTGAGGCGATCTCGACGATCCGCCCCGCATCCATCAGCACCACCCGATCCGCGATCGCC
>ERZ773075.227-NODE-227-length-49336-cov-6.9542_pt1 | contig 49336 bp, 35 predicted proteins | sample MGYA00580614_ERZ773075 | MGnify/ENA primary metagenome ERZ773075 (study PRJEB29015, sample SAMEA2738021) | human oral metagenome | biome: human oral; feature: human-associated habitat; material: dental | place: China | collected 2043 ...
TTTTGCATTCAGAAGCGATAAGCTCTTCTGAATGCAAAAAACTCTTCTGAATAGAAACGACGCTTCAGCAGGCAGCCCTCATACCGCTGCCTTTCCGGTGCCGCTGGCATACACTTAAAACCATGTACCGCATCATGACTGTCTGCACCGGAAATATTTGCCGCTCCCCCGTGGGCGAATACCTGATTCGTGAGCACGCGCGCCAGGCGGGGCTTGAGGTTGAGGTCGCGTCCTCCGCTATCACGGACTACGAAATCGGCAACCCCATCGACACCCGCGCCGGGCGCATACTCACCGCGCGCGGTATCGACCCCAGCGGGCACCGCGCATCCAGATTCGTTGTCGAAGACTTCGACCGCTACGACCTGATTCTGGCGATGGACACCCCGCACTACCTGCACCTGAAACAGCTTGCGCGCACCGAGGACGACAAAGCCAAAATCCGTATGATGCGCTCCTTCGACCCCGCAATGGCGGGCAAAAACCTGGACGAGCTGGGCATCTACGACCCCTGGTACGGGCAGATGCGCGACTTCGAGTACACGACCGAGCTTATCGACACTGCGGCGCGGGCGCTGATCGCGGGTCTTGCCGCCGAGGGCGATGCCGCGTGAACGACCAGTTCCGGGGCCTCACGAATGATTTGCTGCCCCGCATTATCAGCGGCCCGCGCCCGTACATTATTGCCGTGGACGGGCGCAGCGGCAGCGGTAAAACCACTCTCGCGCGGCGGATTGCCGCCACCCTGCGGCAGCACCCGGCACAGGGCGGGCCGCTGACGGTGCTGGAGCTATCCCTTGAGAACATGTACCCCGGCTGGGACGGTCTAAAGGCCGGGGTGGAGCAGTGGGGGCGCCTCAGTGCCAGCCTGGCCAAGCACACGCCCGGCAGCTACACCCCCTGGGATTGGGAGCAGAACCGCCCGGCCCCACCAGTCACTGTGCTCCCGGATGCCGCGCCGGTGATCGTGTGCGAAGGGGTGGGGGCGCTCTGCGGGGCGTTCAGCTACGGTGTGCTGGTGCTGGCCGGTACCGGGGTGCGGTATGAGCGGGCGATGGCGCGCGACGGGGAAACCTACCGGCCCTACTGGAACATGTGGGCCGCGCAAGAAGAGCAACTATTCGAGGATTACGGCTCATACTACATCACCAGCCCCGGCTGGGCTGAGGGGCCCAACTGGGTGTACCGCACCGGGTAGCGAACCGGCTTGGGCTGGTTCCGCCGCCTTAACGCCCACCACACCGGAAGAGGTGCAGGTCACGCATCCACTGGCTTACGGTGCATGAGTGACCGCCGCTAGACTGGATGAGTGCGTTTCCAGCCGGGTGTACCCGCCCGCCCCACGAAGCAGCAGGCAGGCCCCGGCGCCGTTGCGCATCCCCAAAATTTAGAAAGCATACAGTACACCAGTGTCTACGTCACAGACCAATACTCAGCGCCCCAACCACGCGAAGCCCTCATTTGGGCTTTCCCCGGCAACTATTGTCACCCTGGCGGCGCTCACCGCCATCGCCCCGCTGGGCATCGACATGTATATCGCCTCACTGCCGACCATTGCCGAGGAGCTGCACACCACCGAGGCCGCCGCCTCCATGACCCTCAGCGCCTTCATGGTTGGTATGGCGCTCGGGCAGCTTATAATCGGCCCGCTCTCCGATAAAACCGGGCGCCGCACCCCGCTGCTGATCGGCTCAGCCGTGTGCTTCGCCGCCACGGCGCTATGCGCCTTCTCCCCCACCATTGAGGTGTTCATTGCGGCACGTTTTCTGATGGGCTTCAGCGGCTCAGTCGGCGCGGTACTGGCCCGCTCCATCGTCGCCGACACCACGAAGGGGCTGGCCACCGCCAAGCTCATGGGCATCATGATGATGATTAACGGGTTCGCCCCCGTGCTGGCGCCGCTCTTCGGCGGGTGGGTGCTCTCATGGGGTACGTGGCGTTCAGTGTTTAACGTGCTGACCATCATTACCGGTGCCCTTATGCTCGCCGTCATCTTCATTCTGCGGGAAACCCTGCCCGCCGAAAAACGCTACCAAGGCACCGCGCTGAGCGTGTACTCCGAGATTCCGAAAGTGTTCAGGATCCGCCGGTACATGGGGTTCTCACTGACCATGTGCTTCGCGTTCGGGGCGCTCTTCTCGTACATTTCGGGCTCAACCTTTGTGCTGCAGAAAATCCTGGGGCTTGACGCCGGGCAGTATACTCTCGCGTTCGGCGTGAACTCCCTGGGCATTGTGGCCATGAGCTCGCTGGCGACCGCCCTGGTGGGGAAGGTCGCCCAGCGCACCATCGTGAATGTTGGTGTGAGCGCCCTGCTGGTTGTTTCGGTGCTGCTCACCGGTTCGTTCCTCATCGGGATTTCGCTGTGGCCCACCCTGATTCTGCTGTTCTGCCTCACCTGCTCGGTGGGCCTGGTGTTCGGTAACGCCTCGGCCCTGGCACTGAACGAGGCACGCTATATGGCGGGCAGCGCATCCGCTGTGATGGGCACCATTCAGGCGCTTCTGGGCGGGGTTGCAGCGCCCTTAGTGTCCCTCGGCGGTGAGGGCGCCTACCTGCCGATGGCGTTCTCAATTCTGGGGTTTGCGGTACTGACCGGAATCACCCTCTTCTCAACCCCGCGTAAAGACTCCGACTACGCGACAGACGGCGGCACGGGCGGGCACTAGCCCTCTCCTTACATCGCACGTGTTAACACGCTGATGCGTGAGAAGCGGATTTTTAGTCGAGAAAATGAGAAAATATCACCTTTTCGAGCGAAAATACGCTTCTCGGCGTATTCGCGCAGGTAACTGGTATCCTGATAAATCCTAAGATTTTAAGGAGGCTGACCGTGAGCCCCGACGAAAACCTCACAAGTGCAGAGATCATCAAACGATTCAACCACTTCTACGACTGCTGGCTGGATTCGATCACCGTAACCTATGCAAAGGGAACAGCTGTTCGTCTGCGATTCTGCGCGGTGGACCGGACCCATGTAGACGGCGGCTGGGAGAAGGCCGCTACCGACGACGTCTGGCGGCACGTCACCGTAACCCTGGAAGATATTTCGGACTACCGGGTGCAAGGCCCGTTCATCAGCATATGCAGCGGAGTTCATGTTCTCGAACGGGACGGCAAAATCGGGCTCGACATCGAGGGGGACAACGACAACCCCGAAACCTTCGAGGACATCGCCGAGGCGGACATATACTTTATCGCCGAAAACGCCACTTGGGAGCTGGGCCCGCTCGGCGTGCACTGCTGTGAGGGCACGTGAGCCACTACACTGGAAACATGACTAGTTCCGTGATGCTCCTAAATTCAGAGAACCCGCAAGGCGTTGCCGTAGACCCCGCCCAGCCGCTTATCGGCGTGGAAGACCAAGGATTTACCCGTGGCGACGGCGTTTTTGAGACCATGCTCGCCGTCAATCGGCGGGTGCGAAAACTTGATATGCACCTCACCCGGTTTGAATCTTCCGCGCGTATGCTCGACCTGCCCGAACCCAACCTGCGCCAGCTGCGGGATGCGCTGGCGAGCCTTCTCGCCCAGGCCGTGCCGGGCGCTCACACGGAACTTGGCGAAGAGCATATCGTCAAAATCATTACCTCACGCGGGCTGCCGAGCGCCTCTGCGGGGATGCCCGCCGGGCCATACACCCTGCTAATCGCATCCCCGGTGCCCGAAACTACCGTGAACCAGCGGCAGAACGGCGTGAAGGCCATGCTGCTGCCGCGCGGGCACGACCCCGCCGACAACACCGCATACCCGTGGCTGCTGGCGGGCGCGAAAACCCTCTCATACGCGGTCAATATGGCGGTGCTGCGGTACGTTCACTCCCACGGCGCGGACGACGCGATTTTTATGACCGACAACCGCCGCATTCTGGAGGGGGCAACCTCATCGGTGCTCATGGCGCGCATTGAGCACGGGAAGAAAATGCTGTACACCCCCGAACCGAACCACGGGATACTGCCCGGCACCACACAGGGCGCTATTTTTGAGGCGGCCAGGCGCGGCGGTTGGGAGCTGGGCTACGGCCCGCTGTACCCGCAGGACCTCTTTGAATCTGACGGGGTGTGGCTCTCATCCTCGGTGCGTCTGCTCGCACCCGTCACACGGCTTAACGGGACCGCCCTGGCGCACGATCCACAGCTGACCCACCAGTTCTTGGAATACCTGGCACAGGGGTAGGCTGGCGCACCTGTCAGCAGAAGGCTAGGATCTCTAGGCAGAATAAGAAACCTAGCCTTCTGCGCGTGCTGTGGGCTCGGTGCAGCCGCACTACCTGCTGGCAAGGACGCGGCGGGCCCGGCCCGTCACGTATGCAGAGGCCGGGAGCTGTTTAGAAGTCCTCCCCAGATTCTTTTTTCTGCGACTCCACCAGCTCATCCTCAATGGCGCGGTTTTCCTCTTCTTCCTTATTTTTCACCTTGGGGGTGCGCTTAAAAAACCGGGCCGTATCCTGGCTGGCGGCCGCGTGCAGACGCGGGAAGAAAATATACGCCACCGCAAAAGCCGAAACAATCGCGCAACCCCCCGAGACGAGAATCCCAGCCCCCAGCAGCTCATACAGGTAGAAGAAGAACACGAGCAAGCCGAAACGTACCAGGGTGTACTTGAAGAAGTTCATACCCACCAGTCTAGCCGCAGCATGGATGCGCCCCCAAGATTCCTGTGGCAGACTTAGAGCATGACACGAGCGATGATGATAATCGGCGCGTTCGCGCTGGTGATTGGGTTGAGCCTGTACACCCTGCTGGATGCCGCCCGCACACCGGCCGCCGATGCGCGCACCCTCCCCAAGTGGCTGTGGATTATTATCATCATCTTCTTCCCCGTTGTGGGGCCGGTTTTCTGGTTGTTCTTCGGCAGGCCCCGCAGCGAAAAAAGTGCAGCCGAGCAGCCGCCCGCTGCGGACACGGGCCGGGGTTTGAAAGGCAGGCGGGGTACTGTGCCTCCCGCGCCGAAAGCCCCCGACGACGATGAAGAGTACCTGCGCTGGCTCAAAGCCAAAGCAGAACGGCAAAAACGAGACAGGCAGCGGCAAGAACCCCGCGACGACACCACAGACGACACTGACGGCGAAAAATAGCCCCGGCCAGGCAGACACCATCAACCACCGGGCAGCACCCCAGGTAACCTCAGGCACTCCCCCGCTGTGTGCGCTTGCCCTCGCTCCCCTGGCGGGAAAGCGTCTACATGCTGTGTGCGGCCCCCTATCGTCACGTTCCCTGAGCTGGCTGCACCAGCACATGTTTATGGCTGAACCGTTTGTGGCTGCGCGTTAGCTTTAGGCCGCTGCGGCGCACACAGGCACAGGGACGCAGGCAGTTCTACGGGGCGGGTTTACAGCCCCGAATATGAGTGCAGGCCCGAGAAGAAAATATTCACCACCGTGAAATTAAAAATAATGCACAAATAGCCGATAATAGACAGCCACGCCGAACGCGGGCCAGCCCAGCCGCGGGTTGCACGCGCATGCAGATACGCCGCATACACCACCCAGATCACGAAAGTCCATACCTCTTTAGTATCCCAGCCCCAGTAGCGACCCCACGCCTGGCTCGCCCAAATCGCGCCAGCGGCAAGCGTGAACGTCCACATCACAAACGCCAAAGCGTTCAGGCGGAACGCAAAATTCTCAAGAGCCTGGGCGCTCGGAACCAGGCGCATAAACGCCCACCCGCCCGATTTACCGTTCAGGATGCGCTGTTCACGGCGGGTCTGCACCAGCTGCAGCACCGCCATCGCGAACGTAATCGTAAACACCCCGGAGGCGAGCACCGCAATCGACACGTGAATCACCAGCCAGTAGCTCTGCAACGCCGGTTTCAGGTGCCCCACGGGGGTGGCGAAACTAATGGTGGCGGCGCACATCATAATTAGCGCCAGCCCAGACACGAGTGTGCCCACGAACCGCAGGTCACGGAAAATCAGCGCCACCAGGTACACGGCCACCACCACCAGCGCGCCCGTGGTGCAGAACTCGTACATGTTCCCCCAGGGCACACGCTGCGCAGCCACGCCGCGCATAATAACCGCCGCCGCGTGCACCAGCGCCCCCATCAGCATAACGATCACGGCGATGCGCGCCGCCGGGCGGCTCTGGCCCGTGTACAGCATCGAAGAGTCCGCCACGTGGCCCTCAAGCGCGCGTGCCGCCGCGCCCCGGTACCCGGCGCCCCGCTCGCCCGTGCCGGTCTCAGCGCCGCCGGTGCGCTCAACACGGGTGGCTTTCGCGCTCATCTTAACCGACGCCTTCGCGGCGGTTTTCCCACCGGTTTTCTCCGCACCCGCAACGGAGGTGGCCGCGCCCGCGGTAACAGGCTCAGCCGCCTGTTCCTCCTCTAGCTCCGCCTCATGAGGCGCCGCGGCACCCTCCAGACGGCGGGTTACCCGCGAATTCTTCACCACATCCCAGGTGAACGCCACGAACACCACGGTGTAAATCAGCGCGGCAATATACATGAATAGCTCACTGTAGCGCGCTAATGTCTCGTTCAGCATGGGCTACTTCCCCTCGGTTTTCTCAGTCGGCTCCTCGGATGAGGGCTCCTCAGCAAATTCCAGCCCCCACCGGGCGGCGAAAGCATCCGTAATACGCTCAGCCTCGGCGGCAAGACGCGGGTCCTCCCCGCGCGCAAGCAGACCGTACTCTACGGTGAGCACCCCCTCATTGGTGCTGGCACGCACCCACACGCGGCGGCGCGCCACAAACAGGGACACAATCAGCCCCACGAAAGCCACCACAAACGAGTACAGCACAATATTCTGCCCCGGGTCGTGGCGCACCTCCATCCCCACGTACCGCTTATACCCCATGAACTCAATGGTGCCGTTGCCTTCAGGCAGGGTGGCGGTGCGGTGCTGCGCATCCAGCACAATACCGTTCTGGTTCGCCATGCTGTTCAACGCGGTCAGCTTAGAGGTGTCCAGCACATACACGTTCTGCGGCTGGCCTGAGTTCAAGCCCAAATCCCCCGAATAGGACTGCAACACCAGCATAGGGTTCGCCGGGGCTGAATCCACCGAATGCGGGATGCCCGCCCCACGCTCATAGCTGCCGGTGGGCAGGAACATGCCCACAAAACCCAGCTGGGCCGGGCGGGCATCAGGCACCTTCAGCACCACCGACGAGGTGTACTTCCCGTCAGTTGGCAGGGCCACCACGGGGCCTTCATACGCCACTTTCCCCTCACCGTCGGTCACCTTCACAATGGGGGCGTACCCGTTGCCGGAGAGGAACACGCTGGTGCCGCCCACATCAACCGGCTCGTTCACTTTGAGGGTTTTCTGCTCGGGGCTGCTGCCGGGGTTCTGCACGGTCAGCTGGGCGTTATAGTCCAGATCCTGCCCGTAGGTGTGGCTGTCGCGCTGCCTGTCGTAGCGCACCTGAAAGTTATTGAGCGTCACAGCGTACGGGCTCAGCCAGTCGGGGTTATAGTTCGTGCCGGGTGTAAACGAGTCGTAGCCGATCAGGGAATTCACGAACGTCTCCCCCTCTACCAGGATTTTCTGGCCCCGGTACCCAAAAAGCGAGCCGACCGCCACCCCAACCAGGATGCCGATCATCGCCACATGGAACAGGATGTTCCCCACCTCCCGCAGGTAGCCGCGTTCGGCACCCACCGAGTACTGTCCGTCTCCTTCCTCCCGGATCTGCACCCGGTAGCGGCGTTTACGAAGGATCGCCGCAGCGTCCTCTATCGCGGCCTGGGGGGTGAGCGCATCCGCGTCAATATCGATCGTGCGGTGCACGGGCATGCGGGAAAGGTTCTTGGGGGTGCGCGCGGGCGGTTTACGCCAGTCTTTGGCATGTTTAATAGCGCGCGGGGTAACGCACCCGATCAGGGAAATAAACAGCAGCAGGTAGATGGCTGAGAACCACCCGGAGGAGAAAACATCAAACAGCTGTATCTTATCGGCAAACTCGCCCCAGCCGGGGTGGGTTTTAATATAGTCCGTCACCTTCGCGGGGTCTTGAATGCGCTGCGGAAACATTGACCCGGGAACCGCCGCAACCGCCAGCAGCAGAAGCAGCAGCAAGGCGGTGTTCATTTTCGTTAGTTGCGTCCAGCCCCAGCGGAGCATCCCGGTGATTCCCAGCGCCGGGGCGTCAGTGTGTGTGCGTGCCATATGTACCCCGTCAGATTGGTAGTTCGTAAACCGGTAGCGCCGCCTGAACCCAGGCCATGAGGTGGTTCCAGGCGCCAGTCAAAATAAGGATGCCGATCAGGATGAGCATCGCCCCGCCCGCACGCTGAATCCCGCGTTTATGCGTGCTCGCCCACCCGGTGGCGTTCACCCCGCGCGCCGCGAAATAGGCGACCAGCAGGAACGGCACACCCAAACCCAGGCAGTAGGCGAAGGTGAGCACCACAGCCTTGAAGGTTGCGGCCCCGCCAGTGAACACGAGGGTTTGCACTGCGGCGAAGGTGGGTCCAATGCACGGCGCCCACCCCAGCCCGAAGGTGACCCCCAGCACCGGCGCACCCCACAGGCCCGTGCCGGTGCGGGTGTGGAACCGTTTATCGACCTGCAGGATGCTCAGCCGCCCCATGAACACAACGCCCATGAGGATCACGAGTGCACCCAGCAGAATATTCACCCACGCCTGCCCTTTCAGCCAGGGGGCGGCACCCACCTGGGCCAGCAGCACCGATAGGGTGACGAAAACTGCGGAGAACCCGAGCACGAACAGGGCCACCCCGGCGAGCATCCGGCGGGTGTGACGGCGGGTCTGCTGCGTGTGAAGGCGCCCCTTACCGGGCTGCGAACCTGGGGTTTTCGGGTCGGTGGGGGCGGCCGCCACAGCCACCCCCGATGTTGCCTCGGGCGGGTGTTTGGTGTTTTCTGCGGTTTTTTGGGGTGCGGGGTTGTGTGCCGCCACCGCCGTTTTCTTCCCCTGGAACAATGCGGCCGTTGCCGAGCCCTCGGCCGCCTGCGGCTGCGAACCTGCAAGACCCGCCACATACCCCAGGTAGCCGGGCACCAGCGGCAGCACACACGGTGAAGCGAACGACACTAGCCCCGCCAGCGCCGCCAACGGGATGGAGAGCCACAGGGAACCATCCAGCACGGTTGAGCTGATACTCGCCAACGGCGCTGCGCCCGCCGTGGCAGCCGCAGCGGCGGGGGTGAGCATCATACCGGTTCCAGCAGGCACGCTAGGCACCCTTCACAGCGGTCTCAATCAGGGTTTTCAGCACCGACGGGTTCGCCTGACCCAGGATGCGTGCCGCCACCCTACCGTGCGAATCCAGGATTACGGTGGTCGGCACCGCCTGGGCGGGCACATACTTACTCAACGACAGCAGTACCTTACCCGAGGCGTCCTTAAACGAGGGGTAGGTGATCTCAAAGCTACGCTCAAACGCCTCGGCGGTGCTTTTCTCATCCCGCACGTTCACACCGTAGAACCCTAGCTTGTCCTTATAGTCGGTGTAGAGTTTCTGCAGGTCTTTGGCCTCGGCACGGCAGGGGGAGCACCCGGCGTACCAGAAGTTCAAGAGCGTAGGTTTGCCGCGCAACGACCCAGCGTTCACGCTGGTGCCGTCGAATAGTTCACCGGTGAACGCAACGGGCTCGCCGCGCTCAGCCTCCTGGTACTCGGTCACCGACCCGTCCCCGGCAATGTAGCCTTTATTATCACCCGAATTCGCCTGTTTTGACAGGGAGGTGTCTTCAGAGCACGCAGCGAGCAGGCCCGCCCCGGCCGCTGACGCGCACAGCGCAATACCCGCACGCAGGGCGGTGCGGCGGGTGTGGTTATGGGTGGGAGTCATGCGTTCCTTCCGGTGGTGTGTGCGAAGGGGGTGCTGAACGGCAGACACCTGCGTCTTAGCTGCCGGGCAGCTGAATCACTCCCGAATACAGGGGCGATGCGGGTTCCGTGTAGCCGCTCACCTGCGGCGGGTTCCCCGATAACAGGTTACCGAAGGTGAGCGAAGTAATCGACGCCAGGTTGCATTCGCGCGCACGCGGGTCGTGCTGCAATAGCTTACCTTCAAGCGCCAGGCGAGTCACCCAGATGGGCAGCTGGTGCGAAACAATGATGGCCTCGGCCCCGGCCCCGCCCTGCCGGTACGCGGTGCGGGCGGCGTCCTTAATGGCCTGAGCCATGCGGCGCACCTGCACAATGTACGGCTCGCCCCAGGATGGGCGCAGCGGGTTGTACAGTTTCGTCCAGTGGCGCGGGTTGTTCAGAAGCTCCTGCCGGTTCACGTGCAGGCCCTCAAAATAGTTATCGGCCTCAACCACGCGCGCATCGGGGTGCGCTTGAAGCCCCAGAAGCTCAGTGATCGGCTCGGCCGACTCGCGGGTGCGGGTCAGCGGGGAGCATACCAGGTGCACAATGTTCGCGCCTTCGCCCCGACGCCGGGCAAACTCCTGGGCGCTCATGCGCACCATCTGCTGCCCCTTCTCCGAAAGGTGGTAGTTGGGTAGCCGCCCGTAGACGATGCGGTCGGGGTTATGCACCTCGCCGTGGCGCATCAGGTGAACCGTGACCTTAGCCGATGTAGTCATTCTCTCAGTCTCTCAAATTTTCTACGCTACCCCAAAACGAGGGGCGCCGCATATAGCCCCTAATTCGCCAGAAGCGGGGGGCGGCCGACGCTAAGGCATGCGTGCGGCAATGAGCTTACGCATCCGTTTGGGGTTAATACGCCAAAAATCCTTCGCCTGCCCGTCAATGCGCAGCACCGGGATTTCGGTGGCGTGCCGCTGCAGCAGCTGCGGGTACAGCTCAATGTTCAGCTCAGTGTAGGGCACCCCAAATTCGGTGCATACTTGCGCCACCGTGTACCGTGCAGCATCGCACAGGTGGCAGCCGGGGCGGGTCAAAAGCTCAATAACGGGTGGTTCAGGTGTAGCTGGGGGCATGGCTCCCAGTCTACTAGCGTTCAACAGCCGCCGCTAATAGCCCACGTCAGCCCTCATTAACGCACAATGCCCCGCAACCCTTACCGGGCACGGGGCACAGAAGCTACTGTTTACTTCTTATTGCGGCGCTGGTGGCGAGTCTTACGAAGCAATTTACGGTGCTTCTTCTTGGACATGCGCTTGCGGCGCTTCTTAATAACGGAACCCATAGGATTTCCTCACTTTGCTAGACCCGGCCGCACCCATTCGGTGCGGTAGCTACCCGGGGTGTTTATACCGGTATAAACGCTCTAAAAGGCATTTTAGGCACAGCAGTGCCCCAGCGTTTTGAGAACGCTACCTTCCTAGAGTACTAGGAAACACCGCATTGCACCATTCCGACGCACCCAAAGATGAGGAGCCGTCCCCCAAAGACCCCGCAGAGGCGGTAGCAGCCCCCTGCACACACGCAAGAAGATTTTCCTGCACGCCCGCACCTCCCCCCAGAATATGCCGGTATGCTCGGGCATTAACGCGCTGCGCGGGCGCACCCAGTTTGAGGGTACGCCCGCGTGTTTGCGTTATTGGCTGCGCCAGCTACTGCTGGCCGTGCTGGCTCGCATCAGCAGGGTTAGCGGCTTCTGAGGCGCCGCCTTCAGAGTTATCTGCCGCAGCCCCCTGCGGGGAGGCAGACACCTGCTGACTGTGGTTCGCAGTGTTCTGCTGATGCGCCGAATCCTGCGGGTTATTCTGCTGCTGAAGAGCCTGCTCCTGCTCGCGCGAGCTCAACCCCAAATAGCGGGTCATGCGGCTAAGCCAGCCCTGCTTACGTTCAGCGCTGGCGTGCTCCTCAGGCGCACGCTCATCCGTGGACCGCTCATCCTTGACCACCATAGGGGTTCCACTCGTATTCGCGGGAACGATACGAATCGGAGTAGTCGCCAGCACCTCAACCGGCGGCAGCGGCCGCTCCGCCAGAGCCTCCGGAGCGTGCTCAACACCAAGAGCATCAGCTGGCGTGCTGTTCACGGCGCCGTTCGGGGCCTCAGCATTACCGGTGTCGGCAGCAGCCGGAGCCGCGGGGCCAGGCTGGGGTTGAGGCTGCGGTTGCGGTTGTGACGATACCGCGCTCGGGTACTGCAGCCCGGTGGCCGGGCGGCTAAAGGGAGAAGCCACAGCAGCACGCACCGGCGTGATGATCTGGCCGTGACGGCGGCCCACCCCGGAGGGCGAATGGGCACGAATCACCTTCACCCGCTCCTCAGCGGCGCGCGCCAAGTTTTCCTCAGCCACTCGGCGCTGCTCAGCATCCTTACGTTCCACGGGGTTTTCGGGAAGCTTGGGTTTCAGACCGGTACGCCCCTGAATAGGGATACCAGCCGAGGCAGGCCCGCTCACCCCAAACTGCCCGGTGTGAGGCCCACTATGGGGCTGCTGGGCGGGTGTGGAACCGGTGCGCGGGGCAGCACTATCCCAGTGATTCTGCGGGTTGTGCGCGTCCGGTGCGGTTTCCTGGCCCTGTGCCTCCTGAACGGGGACATGGTTTTGCACCTGCTGCGGCACATCCGGCTGAGCCTGCCCGTTACCGTTATCCGGTGCGGCGGGTATAGCCTGCGGATTCTCCAACGACGAAATGGGGCGCGCCTGCTGCCCATCAAGCGACTGCACAGCCCCCAGCACCTCATGCTGAGGCTGCTCCTGCGCTGTACCCTGACCCGCTACAGGGTGCGGCCCGGTCTGCTCATTCGCAGCGGGCCCTTGGGTATTAGCCGCGTCTGCGGGACCAGCATGACCGTTCGGGTCTTCAGCAGGTGAGGAGGCAGGCTGGGCACTGCCCGAAGCAGACTCCTGCGGCTTCCCGTCAGGATTCCCGGCCTGAGCAGGCTGAGCGGACTGCGGCCCTTGGGCCTGACCGCCCTGTTGAGCGGAGCCCTGCGGTGAAGAGCTGCCCTGCGCAGTATTAGCCTGGGCGGCATCAGTTTGCGCAGCACCAGTCTTCTCGGCGCTGCCCTGATCATCGTGCGGGCCGGGATTGTGCTTCACACCGTTCTGGGCGACAGTATCCGCACGGTTGTCGCCCGCACCATTATCAGTTTTTGATGCGGCACTATTAGGCCCCTGCGCGTCAGGTTCCTGTCCGGCAGGCTTCTGGGGTGCAGAGTTAGCGTCCTGCTCATTCTGCACCGAATCTTTCTGCGCTGGTTCTTTCTGCTGTGCCGGACCCTGAACAGGTGCGGCTGAGTCAGAGTTCAGGGCAGAACCTGCATTCTTCACAGATCCGTTTGCTGCAGGCGTTGATGCCCCCTGTTCCGGGTTCTCCTGTGCTGAGCTTTCCTGCGCTGAAGTTCCCTGGGCCTTCTCGGCCTTCTGCTCGCCGCTCTTGGGGGAAGCAGCCTCCTTACCAGCGGAGCCGTTCACCCCTGAAGCATCCGGCTGCGGTGTTTTCTGCGCAGCACCAGGCCCTTTAGAGTTCTGCTGCGCAGCAGACGAACCGCCCGAATTGTCGGCTGCCTGCTGACCGTTCTGCCCGTCCTTACCCTTAGAGGGGACGGAACCGCCCTGCTTCTGAGCGTCCTGGGCCTTCTGCTGATCGTCCTGAGCACCCTGCTTGGGGGACTTCGCTTCGGCCTTTTGAGTCTCAGATGTCTGAGCATCAGGTTTCTGGGCATCGAGCTGAGCGGATTTTTGGGCCGTCGAAGCCTTTGCGTCCTTGGGCGCGTCACCATCCTTTAGCGGCGCGGAACCATCAGCCTGCTGCGCACCGTCAGACTGGTTCTTCTGGCCCTGCGGCGAGGAATCGGCAGACTGTTTACCCTGCCCCTTCTGCTCACCCTGTGCAGGCTGCGACTGGCCAGCTTCAGTCGAGCTCTTCTGCTCGTCCTTAGCGGCACCGGTCTTCTGCTCGGGACCCGAAGGTGAGCCGCCCGGCTTGCCGCCAGCCTGCTTACCCTGGGGCTGCTTAGCCTGGTCTTGCTCCTGAGACTGTTGATCTTGGGCCCGCTGATCCTTACCGCTCTGCCCCTCGGTGTGCTTATCCTCACCGGGGGTAGGCTGAGCCGGAGTATCACCGGCTGCGGGCTGCGCCCCGCCCTTAGCCTTTTGAGCTTGAGCATCTTCGGCGTCTTTCTTGCCCGCATCCTTCGTCGCAGACCCCTGCTTCTGGGAATCCTCAGATGCCTTATCGGCCTGTTCACCTTCAGCCTTTGCGGGCGTCTCGCCGGGCTTAGCGGCCGCCTTCGAGGCGTCCTCACCCGACGCCGCGGGCTGGGGCTTCTTCTCGGGCAGACCCTGAGCAGGAATCACCCGCATATCCAGCGGAATAGCGGCCGTGGCCTGAATCAGCGGCTCATCATCGGTCAAACGCAGCGGCTGAGACGCATCAGGATCGACCGGCAACGGCTGAATCGGAAGCGGAAGCGCGGAGGTGGCCTGAATCAGCACCTCCTGGGCGGGTGTAGGCTGAGCTGCGCCCTGCTCCTCACCACCCGGCACAGGGCCGTGCTGCATTGACTGGTCAGGCGCCTGTGCAGAGGCAGCATTATCAACCTCATACGGTTGCCCAGATGCGTTCTCGGGGTGCTGCGAAGCGCCATTGTTACCGCCCTGAGCAGCGGGGACACCCTCAGACGGGCGGGTAAACGCCGCCGCCGCACGACCGGAGGCCGTACCAAAGCTCAACGGCAGATTAGACTGCTGCTCTTGTTGCCCCTGCTGCCCGTCATAGTGCTGCTGAGACTGCTGCGAGGTATCACGGCGAGCCTGCTGAGAGCCGGACGAAGGCACCGGCGCACCGCCGGGGGCGTTGCCGAACCGCTCCGCACCGAAGCCCCACCCGAAACTGGGGCCTTCCTCCGGGAACGGGCCGAAATCGTCCTCAATATCAACCGGCTCAAACATGCGCAGATCCGAAGTCCCGGGCATGCCCGTAAGCGCCACCGCCGACTCGTCCAAATCCACCCCGGCCTCATCGAACAGGCCGCGCATCTGGTTCATCATCAGGTTGCGGGCGGTCGCGGAATCGGCGTCCTTCACGGCTTCAAGAACCGCGCGGTTCTCAGCATTCAGGCGCTCCATGGTACTGCTCCACAGCGGCACACGCCCCGCCAGTGACAGCAGAGCATCGAAGGTCGGCTGACGGATAGCGATCAGCAGCCCAGCAATCAGCTCGTTATTGGCAAGGCGGCTCAGCTCCAGGTGAAAGTCCAGGTACAGGTCAAGGAACTCCCGGATAGGGTGCCCACCCTCCTGCATCTCCTCCAGCAGCTCATCCACTTCACCGAAATCAGCGACGCCGGGGTCAATATTGGCAACACTCCAGCCTTCAAGAAGCATATGGGTCTGCACCAGGTCACGTTTCGGGTAGCGCGAAACAGCCATGTGCAGGCGCAGAGGCTCGGCTGCCGCCATCGCCGGCTCCTCATTCAGGTGAGCGATGATCTCTTTGCCCTTACCGGAGTATAGGCGCACCAGATCCATGTCTTCGAGGGTCTTCAAGCCCTCGCGGGTACGGCTTCTTCCCAAGCCAATCGCGCGGGCAATACGCTGATCGTCGGGCAAGTCCTGGCCAAGCTGCAGGTTGCCCTCAGTGAGCTCGTTCTCGAGCCAGCGGAGGATTTTACGGTGAATAGCCAACGTAGATTCCGTCTTTCGGGAAATTAGGGTTTATCAGGGTAGGTGTATGAGTTGATGATCAAGCGAACACGGGCGCACGCCCCGCCCCACTCGCTATCTCTCAGCGTGCCGCCGGTGCGGCACGCTATCGTCGGCGACCAAAGACACGCGCCAGAAGGCCACGAGGTTCCTCCTTAACGGTCACCTGCTCATACGGTGCAGGCTGAGGGATCGGCCGGAACACCGGCTCCTCAGTGGGTTCGGGAGCCTCCTTGGGCTCTACGGTCTGGGCCGTTTCGGGTTCAGCACCCGCATCGGCTGTATCGGTTACTGAGGCGCCGTCGGTGTCGGCTGCCTCGGTATCCTCAGACGCTTCGGGGTCGGCACCCTTCCCCTCCGCGTAAGTCTTCTTGGGTTCAGCATCATCCGCGTGAACTGCAACATCCTCATCAGCGTCCGGGCCGTCAGCGGGGGCAGTCGTCAGGGCTGTTTCATCGCTCTTCACGGTCTTAGACACGGTGGCAGCTTCCACAGATGCGGCATCCTGGTCTGCTTCCGCCGTTGATGCCTCGATACGCAGGCTATCGGCAGCATCCTGCCCGGTCTTTGCCTCGGATAGTCCGGCGGTCTTCTGCTCACTCCGAGACTCGGTGGCGCGGGCAGCCGTGTCCTCACCCGCGTGGTGGTGCGTCTTCTTCGTGGGCGCATCCTCGGTGGTGGAGGTCATGTCAGCTGCCGCCGATACGGCATCCTGAGACTCAACGTTTACAGGCTCACTCTTGGCAGGCTGCTCATTGGCGGGGTCGGTGTCAATAGCCTCATGCTTACCGCGGGCAGGCTCATTCGATACAGCAGGCTTGGCTGAGGCATCACCTGCCGAACTCCAGGGGCTCACGCCAGCAGAGGGCTCAGTTGCCTCATCGTCTTCACCCTGCCCCGCAGGAGCCACCGACTGGGTCTCGTTCGCGGAATCCTTCGCAGCAGTTTCAACAGGTGTTTTATCCTCATCAGATTGCGACACCTCGTCAGAGGCAAAGGCGGAGGGGGTGAAGGGGCGCATCGGCACCACACCTTCGCTCACTTCACCGGTGCCAGCAAATGTGGCACTGGCGTTCTGTTCGCTCCCGGCCAATTCCTCATCCAGGCCCTCAGATTCTGCCGTTTCGGCAGGCTCTTCGGGGGCTTTCGCGCTGAGCACAACACCCACAGCCGGATCGGGGTGCGAGTCAGCGCCTTCTTCCACAGCGGGCTCGTCCTCAGCCGGGATATTGGGGTTATTCGAGCTCAACGGCACAACGCGGCGCTGAAGCGCTTCACTTCCGCCTGCGGCGGTATCGTCGTTATCTTCCGCGCTGGGTTCCTCATCATTGTCTTCCTCAGCGTCGGATGGGATGTGCAGTTCTGCTGGAATGTCGAGTTTCTCGCTGGATTCAACCACCTCATGCTGGTGCGCACCGGTAAATCCGCCCACCACCACGGAACTGCCCGGGAACGCGGGGGAAAAGCTCTCCCCACCGGGAAGCGCGACCGGGGCGTGAGCTGCCGCTGAGGCGCGGGCAGCCTCCAAAATCTCATCCACCCAGTCTGTAATCTCAGTGAAAACCTCGGGGTTCAGCGAATACAGCCGGCGCTGCCCCTCAACCACGGCCGACACCACACCGGCCTCACGCAGCACTTTCAGGTGCTTAGAAATAGTTGGCTGACTCATGCCCAGTTTCTCGACAACCGCACCAACAGTGTGGGTCTGTTCGGCGAGCAGCCGCACGATGCGGCGGCGGGTCGAATCCGCAATCACTGAAAAAACATCTGCATGCATATATCGATTATGTCATATATACGCTAGTTTGCCAGTTCCCAATAGCCGCCAAACCACACACTTAACTGGACATTATCAACCCCGGCCCATTAAATTCTTGAAACAGAATATGTGTTTTACTGCATGTTGAAGGTTGCGGGCGAAAAAACCGCCCCGCCCCACTACCGAATACCGCCATCGGGGATACACTAGAGGAGGCCGCACCACCACGTTCAGGGGCCTGCACCAACCACACAACCTACACGGCCCAAACCCCGCACCTAAAACCCGACGCCCACCCACACCATGAAGGGAGGAACCCATGGGACGCCTCGCCCGGCGCATCCGCGCACACTGGCGCAAACGCCACCGTAAACGCGAGGCCCTGCGCACCTCCCGTGAGTTCTTCAAACGCCAGCACACCCTACGCAGGTGGCGCCTGCCCAAACAGAACAGCAGCGACATCACCCCGTTCACCGGCGCACCCAGTTCCCGCACCACCCCCGCGCCCCCAAAACACGGCCTGCTCGATAATCTGCTGCCGAGCCGAAAAACCACAGATGCGCGCAGCACCCACACCGGCACCGCCCGGCGCGGGGCACTCACCGTTGAGGCGTCCGCACCAGGGGCAAGCACGCACCAGCCGCGACTGCTTGATGCCCGCACCTACGAGAACCTGCGCGACTTTATCGACGCGAAAGTGCTCTCCTCCCCCGCACGAACCGCCATCAGCACCTTCCTGCTGGTTATCGTGTTCTTCACGCTCATGCTCTTACTGCCGATCGCCTCAAATGACGGGCAAATGGCGCCGCTGCATCACGCATTTTTCACCGCCACCAGCGCCGTGACCGTCACCGGCCTCACCACCGTCTCAACCGCCGAACAGTGGTCGATGTTTGGGCAGGTCATTATCCTGTGTGCCTGCCAGATCGGTGGCTTGGGAACCCTTACCCTCACCTCGCTGCTGGCCCTGGCAACCGGGCGGAAAATGGGGCTGCGATCCAAGCTCATCGCCCAAGAAGAACTCAATATTGGGCGGCTAGGTGAGGTCGGTAGCGTGGTACGCACCGTCGCCTACACCTCCGCCAGTATTGAGGCGTTCATAGCGTTACTGCTGACCCCGCGTTTTCTAATGCTGGGCGAAGACCCGCTCACCAGCCTGTGGCACGGTATTTTCTACGCGATCTCGGCGTTTAATAACGCCGGGTTCACGCCGCATTCCGACGGGATAGTGCCGTACGGCCACGACTTTTTTGTGGTCATCCCCGTGTGTATCGCCGTGTTTCTGGGGGCTATGGGGTTCCCAGTGCTCATGGCGTTACAGCAGCACCCGCTTAAACCCAGCCGGTGGACGCTCACCGCAAAGCTCACACTCGTCACCACCAGCGTGCTTTTCGTGCTGGGCGCCGCCGCCTGGGGTGCGGCCGAATGGAATAACCCGAGCACTGTCGGCGGGAACAACCCGGGGGATAAAATACTCAGCGCGCTCTTTGCCTCCGTCATGACCCGTTCAGGCGGTTTCAACCTGGTCGATATGAACGATATCCGCCCCGTGACCAGCCTCATTACCGACGTGCTCATGTTTATTGGCGGCGGCTCAGCCTCAACAGCTGGCGGCATTAAAGTCACCACCATTGCCGTGATTATGCTGGCGATTATGGCGGAGGCACGCGGCGACCAGTTTGTGGTGGCATTCAACCGCACTATCCCCGACACGGTGCTGCGCATCGCTATCTCAGTGACCATGATGAGCGCCGGTATCGTGATTGCCGGGTCCGGTATTATTCTGATGCTCACCGACCAGCCCCTAAGCAGGGTGCTGTTTGAGGTGATCTCAGCCTACGCCACGTGCGGGCTCTCAAACGGCCTCTCAGCCGAGTTGTCGCCCGCCGGTATTTACACGCTCAGCGCTCTCATGTTCATTGGGCGTATTGGCACCATCACCGCCGCCACCGCCTTGGCGTTGCGCTCCCGCCGCCGCCTGTACAAGTTCCCCGAAGAAAGGCCCATCATTGGCTAATACACACAATGCGCCCGTGCTCGTGATCGGTTTGGGCCGGTTTGGTGCCTCAACCGCCGCGCAGCTGCACGCCCAGAACCAGGAGGTGCTCGCCGTTGAAAAAGACCCTGAGCTGGTGCAGAAATGGTCGGGCCTGCTCACCCATGTGGTAGCCGCCGATGCCGCCGACATTGATACGCTCAGGCAGCTGGGCGCAAACGACTTCGGGTCCGCGGTTGTGGGAGTTGGCACCTCGATTGAGGCGTCCGTGCTTATCACCGCGAACCTCGTTGACCTGGGGGTTGAACGTATTTGGGCGAAAGCAATCACCCCGTCACACGGCAAAATCCTGGAGCGTATCGGTGCGCACCACGTGGTCTACCCGGAGGCGGATGCGGGCCGCCGCGCCGCGCACCTGGTGTCTGGGCGGCTATTGGACTACATTGAGTTCGACGACGATTTCGCTATCGCTAAGATGCGCCCGCCGAAGGAAACTCACGGGTTCACCCTAGCGGAGTCGGATATCCGCGCCAAATACGGGGTGTCTGTGGTGGGCATTAAATCCCCCGGGGAGGAATTCACCTACGCAGACCCCTCCACGCGCATTCACTCTCGGGATATTCTTATCGTCTCGGGGCAGGTGGAGCTGATCGAGCGTTTTGCTGCCCGCCCGTAGGTTCTGCAGCTTCCCCCGCGCCTCTCGCTCCTTGCCGTTTTTACCTTACCGCTTCTCTCCCCCTCTTCTCCGTCACAAAAAGGCTCTTTATTTGAATAAAGCGTTAAAAACCCCGCTTTATTCAAATAAAGAGCCTTTTTATGCAGGGAGGGGCCTGTGGATAACTATGCAGAGTGTCCTGGTACGCTATTTTATCCACAGAAAGTAGCATAGGCAGTCTGGCGGGGGCCTCGTTCATGATGTACTGCCATTATGTCTCTCATGAAGCCTCTGGAGCGGGTATATCCGCTCATTAAAAGTTTTGCCGAACTTACCGATACGGGAATCAGCGCCAGAAAAGTTAAGCAAATGTATGCGTCTGGTGTACTCATTCCCTTGGCTCAAAACCAGTACATATATGCCCAAGATTGGAATGCCCTTAATCCGGCAGAACAGCATGCAGCACGTATCACCGCCTTCTCACGCCGCCTGAAGTCTGCCGTATTCAGTCACCAAAGCGCAGCCTGCGCCTATGGCATTCCGGTTTTGCATTACCCTCGCGAAGTGCATATGCGCTCTAGCGGCGGCATTCAGCATCCGGATATTCGCGTACACGAAGACCGATACACGAAGGAAGCCCCTCACGCACATGTGTTATCCACGGTATTCGCTGTGAACCGGCTAGAGACGATTGTCGGATGCGCGCGCACGCTTCCGCTTGATGGTGCGGTTGTTATTGCAGATGGCGCTCTGAGCCGTCAGCAGGAAGGCGCGCGTTTGGACTATTCTGAGGTTCAGGATGCGCTTCTCAGTTCTCCGCGAAAAGGCGCTGCAAAGGCACGCGAGGTGGCACGGTTAATGAGCGATAAATCTGATTCTCCGGGAGAAACCCTCACACGGTTGCGGCTCTACGAGTATGGGTTATCCCCCACTGAGCAATACCCGATTACGACGGAGATGGGTCAATTTTTAGGTGACTTCGCGTTTGAAGCTCAGCGGGTGATTGTTGAGTTCGACGGGCGCGTGAAGCAAACAAGCCGGGTGATGAACCCTGATGGCTGGGCGATTGACCGCGAGAAAGAGCGGGAAAACGCGTTAATGCGTGCCGGGTGGCGGCTTATCAGGCTGCGATGGGAGCATGTAAATGGCGGAAACCCGAAAGTGTTGGAACAATCGCTTCGCAACTTTGGTCTTATATAGTTATCGCGTCCTCGTACTCCCCCGCCCCATTTACAAAAAAGAGCCTTTATTTGAATAAAGCGGGATTTTTAACGCTTTATTCAAATAAAGGCTCTTTTTATGAGGGGGTGGGGTGAACACCGGCAAGTGACGCAGGGAAAGCGCGGGGAGGAATAAGCAGGAGGCGAGGGCTAGTCAGCCGTGTACTGTTCGCTCAGCTCTGCGGAGCGGGCGGCGCAGGCGCGCATAGCATCCTCGGTGAGATCGAAAAGTCCCTTGTCAATAAACGTATTGATGGCGCGCTCAGTGGTTCCGTTCGGGCTGGTAACAGCCTTACGCAGGGCGGCGGCATCCGGGTTACTATCCAGCAGGTACCCGGCACCCGCAATCGTTGCGGATGCGAGCCTCTGTGCGGTCTCTTCATCCAGACCGAGCTTCACACCAGCACTCGCCATAGTCTCTGCCAGCAGGAACCCGTAGGCGGGACCGGACCCCGAAACAGCGGTGACAGCATCCATCTGGTCTTCTCGCACCTGCACTACCATACCTACGGTCTCTAGGATCTTCTCGGCGAGCGCAAGCTGCTTCTCAGTCACTGCCTCACTCACCGAGATCGCCAGCACGCCTTTGCCTACGCTTGCGGGCGTATTGGGCATGCAGCGGATCACCGGCTGCCCCGCAGGAAGAGCCTTCTGCAGCGTATCGAGGGTGATTCCTGCCGCCACCGAAATGACGAGTGCATCCGGGGCGAGAGCGGGCGAAATTTCGCGCGCCAGCTCGACGATTCCATAGGGTTTAACCCCCAACAGCACCACGGATGCGCTGCTGACCGCCTCACGGTTGGCTTCGGGCTTGAGCTCGCACCCGATCACGACGGCATCTTGCCCTTTAGGCCCTAACTGATGGCGCAGGCGGTCTATGGAGTTTTTGCTGCGCACGGTGGCGCGGATAGCCTCTGCGGGGTACCCGCCCGCGATGAGCCCGGCAGCGATGGAACCGTTCATGGAGCCGGTGCCGAGGAATGCTATATGTTCGGTCATCTTCGATCCTTACTGTCTGCTTCGTTCGTGTTGCGGGGGCGCATGCCGCCCGCACCACAGGGTATGTTATCTAGCATACAAGCCCGGCTATTATGAGCCACCTGCGCCCTACCAGGAGGGGGTGGGGGCTTGTGCGAGAGTAAAATGGGGGTAGGGAGCCCGCGTGTACGTGGTTCTTGGGTTTACGCCCCAAACCGACGCCGCGAGCATCCGAAGAAGCCTGCGCGCACGAGGTGCTGTGTGCCGGGCTGTGGGGTGCGGGTTGCCCCAACCGGCGGGTTATTGAGCGCTATGGTGCGCGGGGACCTGCGGGCGTTTGTGCACAACATGGTTATGAGGCGCGGCGGCAAGAGAATGATGAGAGCATTTCGGCGTTATACGGTTCTTCTGGCGTGGGTTGTGCTGGTTGGTGTGGCCACGGGGTGCGGGGCTATTGTGCTGCATTGGGTGCTGGGGGTTATTGAGGTTGTGGCGTTCGGCCACGATGAGACGCTGCACCCGATTATTACGTATTATTCTTCTACTCCTCGGCGCGTTGTGGCGCTGGTTGTGGTGGGTTTTTGTGTTGCTGTTACCTGGTATGTGCTGCAGTCTCGGCGGTGGGGTGGCGGGCCGTTGGCTTCGGTGGAGTCTATGGTGCGGGCGCAGTCGTTGGCTGAGCGCCGCCCGGGGTTTGTGCGGCAGGGTGTTCATGCGCTGGTGCAGATTGTGGCGGTGGGTGCGGGCTCGCCGGTGGGTAAGGAGGTTGCCCCGCGTGAGCTGGGTGCGCTGTTTGCGGGACGTATTGCGGATTGGGGGCACCTGCCGGAGGGTACGCGGCGCACGCTGGTGGCTTCTGCGGCGGCGGCTGGTTTGGCGGCGGATTATCAGGTTCCGGTTGCGGGCGTGGTGTTTTTGTTTGAGGCGCTGGGGCTGGGCCTGTCGGTGAAGAATGTTCTGGTGGGCGCGCTCACTGTTGGGGTGGCTACTGCGACGGCGCATCTGACGATTTCTGATCAGGCTACATACCCGGTGGTGCTGGTGCAAACATGCTGGGAGTCGCTTGCGTTGGCAGTGCTGCTGGGTGTGGTGTTGGCCCCCGGCGCCTTGTGGTTTCGGCGGCTTCTGGGGTGGGCGCAGCGGGGTAGGGTCACAAACCGGAGCGTGCTGTGGCGGGTTCCGCTGGTGTTTGCAGCGGTGGGTGTGGTGTCAATGGTGCTGCCGGAGGTGATGGGTAATGGCCGGGCGCTGGTGCAGCAGACGTTTAACCGGGCTGAGCTGGTGGGGTCGTTCACAGTGCCCGCCTTGTTGTACACGCTGGGGTTGTTTGTGGCTAAGGCGGTGCTGGTGGTGGCTGCTTTGCGGCATGGGTCGTATGGCGGGACGCTCACCCCGGGGGTGGCGTTGGGCGCCTCGGGCGGGTTTGTGGTGACTGGGACGCTGGTGTGTGTTTGCCCGTGGGTTTCGGGGTTTCCGTTGGGGGTGACGGGGTTGTTGAGCGCGGCGGGGGTGCTGGGTGCCGCAGTGTTTTTGGCGTTGTCGATGGATGCTCCGTTGAGTTCTGTGGCGCTGGTGGTTGGTTTTACGGGGCAAAGCTGGGGTGCGTATGTGCCGCTCGCGGTGGCTGTTGGAGTGGCGTGGGGTGTGAAGAGGCTGTGGGAGGCGCACCGCGCCCGGGTGCTTGCGGGGGCGTAGCGTTCAGAAGTTGCGGGGCTGCTGGTGGCTGGCGGCTGGTTTCCGTTACGCTAGACGATGGTTTTTGGGGCGCATGGGTGGCCCACAGTGTAATGCGTCATAGCAGCTGATACGGGAGTCAAAGGGGTACAAGTGACTTTGGGCAGGGGCCGTGAAGCTCGGCGGGATGCAGCGTACGCGGCTCTGACGGGCGGTGATTTCGCGGGGCGTTTGGGTGCAGTGTATGCGCTGGTGGAGCTTGCGGATGAGTGGCTGGGTGAGGTGTCCCTGCCGGTGGGTGTGCGCCGCGGGCACGTTCAGGGGGTGATTGACCGGTTGTGCGCGTATCTTCGTTCCCCGCTCAGTACTGCAGCCGACAATGGGCCTGCTGGTGAGAGTGCCAGGGCGCAGGGGCGCATCCAACAGGCTATTGTGGAGGAGATTCACCGCCGGGTGCAGCACCCGGTAGCTTCCGCTAAGGGCGCTTCCCTGGCGGGCACGTGGTCGGGTTTTGCATTCAATTTTTCGGGCGCGGTTTTTGTGTGCACCGTGAATTTCACCGGTTCACGCTGGGAGCATGAGGTAGATTTCAGCGACTGTATTTTTATGCGTGACGCTCTTTTCTCGTGTTCCACCTTTGCAGGTACCGCCAACTTCACCCATTCCACCTACCGAGCTCTGGCGGATTTCAGCGAGTCCCTCTATCAGGACGCGGCGTATTTTGGCGGCTGCACATGGGGTGGGGCCGTCAACTTCTCGGGGTGTACTTTCCGTGCTGGTGCCTACTTCTTGGGGTGCCGCTACGGGGCAGATACCGTCTTTACCGGCTGTTCTTTCGCCGGTACGGTGGTGATGATGTACAGCGCCTACCGCGGCGCGTTTACCGCCGCCGGGTGCACATTTGCTGGGGATGCCGACCTGAGCTCTTCAACATACTACGGTCCCGCTAGCCTGCGCGGGTGCGTGTTCCTCTCGGATGCGTGGTTTGGCGGCGGCTCATGGGGTGGCCGCACCGTCTTTTCGGGGTCGGTCTTTGAGGGCGCGGCTGACTTTAGCGGCGCCGCGTACCTGGCGGACGTTATTTTCACCGACGCAGTTTTTGTGAACTGTGCCCCATCGCTGCACGGGTGCATTTTCTCGCCCCACAGCGTGCAGGAGTTCACCCGCACCCCCGAGCAGGGGCACCCCATTGTGTTAGAAGGCGACCTCCCGGTGGGGTCGCATCTGCTCACCCCGGGCCAGCTGACCCGGCTCGCTAAACTGCGGCAGAAGGTGACGCAACGGCGCGAACAGCTCGCGGATAAACCGGCCGGTTCGGCCGCGCACCGGCGGGCGGCGCGGCGGCTGGAGCAGGCGCATGAGGCATTCGCTAGGTGGGCGCACGGGCTCACAGCAGACTGATGCGGCACAGCAAACCGGGGTACACTAAAGCAATCAACCTACATAGATTTATCGATACCGTCTCAAGAACTGCACGAACCATAACAAGACACAGACCTTTCACCGGAAGAACACCCCATCATGCACCCTGTTACGCCTTCCCCGTCGAGCCCTCGCCCCGGAGCAACTGCGCACCTTTCTGTGAGCCACCAGCAGCGGCATGACCGGTACACGGCTGCCCTCGCTCTTTTGGGCAGCCCTGAGGCGATTATCCGGCTGGGTGGGGCGCTCGCCCTCGTGGAGCTGGCTGATGACTGGCTCACCGATGAGACCGACCCTCAGGAGCACGGGCGCCGCAAGGCGCAGACGATTATCACCACCCTGTGCGCCTATATTTGTTCCCCGTTCCAGCTCGCCCACGACTATGAGCGGCTTATGGGCGATCAGCCGCAGGGTTTGACCCCGCAGCAGGCGCGCCGGTTCCGAGCCGAGAAAACCGAGCTGGCGGCTGAGGCGCAGGTGCGTGGGCGCATCCTGACTGAGATTCACGACCGGGTGCGCTGGGAGCCGTCCGATGGCGGGCAGCCCGCCACGAATACGGCCCCGGACCCGGAGAAGGTTACCGCCGGGTTGTGGTCGCACCTGAGGTTTGATTTTTCGGGGGCTGTCTTTTTCTACCCCGTGGATTTCACCCAGTCGTATTGGGGTGCGGGCGCGAATTTTCGGGGGTGCACGTACCGCGACCAGGCGCGTTTTACCCGCTCCATTTACGGGGCCGATGCCCTGTTTGACCGTTCTGTGTACCACGGTGAGGCGTTTCTGAGCGATTCGGTGTACCGTGCGGGGGCTGGCCTGAGCGAATGCGTCTGGGGTGCTGATGCGCGCCTGGTGGGGTGCGTGTATGAGGGGAACGTTAATTTGAGCGCCTGCACGTGGGAGGGTGCCGCGTACCTGAGCGACTGCACCTATTACGGGTACACGTACCTGGCTGATTCCGTGTACCGTGGGGACGCCGATTTTTGGCAGAGTACTTTCTACGGCACCGCGAACCTGGAGCACTGCACCTATTCTCGGGGGGCGAGGTTTGAGGATTCTATCTACCACAGTGCCGCGTACCTGGGGGATTCGGTGTTCCGCCGCACCGCTAACCTGGCGTTCACCGTCTACTGGGGTGCGGCGCATTTTGGCGGGTGCGTATTTGCGGGGCAGGCGTGGCTGGATAACTGCGTATGGTTCGGCGGGGCCGACTTTTCGGGAGTGAAGTTTAAGAAGAAAACCGATTTTGAGGAGGCTCGCCTGCTGGGGGCCGCCGATTTTTCGGGTGCATCTTTCGCACGGGTTCCGGCGTTCACTGACGGTGTTTTTAATGCTGCCGCAGAGAACGTGTTTGAGGTTTCGGCAAAGAGCAAGCAGCCGCTTCCTTTAGCGGGTGGGATTCCGCAGGGGGCGCGGGCCCTGACCGCCACCGAGCGGCAGGTGCTTGCTGAGCGGCTGCAGGCTGCCGGGGCGGGGCGTGAGACCAATGCGCGGGAGTTTGAGCAGCCCCGCTCTGAGCTGATCCACTGGGTTCGCTATGAGGTCGCCAGCGCCCCGGATGAGGCTGAGGCAGATTCTGCGGGCGTGTTCACTGAGGCGGCTTAGCTCCATTATGGTGTTGCCCGCTTCCGTGGAGGCTGACCGCCTCACTAGGTTCACGGTCGCCGCCGCTGCCTTGCAGGATGCGCAGGTTGCGGCGCGGCGGGAGGCTGCAGAAGTACTCATTGGGGTGGCCGATGAGTGGCTGGCTGATGCTTCGGTGCCGAGAAAGCAGCGCCTCCGGCAGGCGCAGGCCGCCATTAATGCGCTCTGCATGTATATTCGTTCCCCGTTTCGGTTGGCGAAGCGGTATCAGCGCCTCACCCACGGCACAGTGCGGCGTTCATGGTCCGCGCAGAAGAAGCGCCGCTTGCAGGCCTCTTTGGAGGCTTTCCGAGCCGAGGCGCACCTGCGGGGCGGTATTCTGAGGGCCATTGCTGCGCGCCTGCGCACCCCCGATACGGTGGCACCGGTATCGGGTGGGAAAACGCCGCAGCAGCACGGGGGTGCGCCGGGTTCGTGGTCGGCGCTCACCTATGATTTCAGCGGTGCGGTGTTCTTCTACCCGGTTGATTTTTCGGGGGCGTACTGGGGCCGGAGGGCGGTTTTTGAGGGGTGCATGTTTTATGGTTCCGCCGATTTTTCGGGCGGGTTTTTCCGCCGGAAGGCACGCTTTGCCGGGTGCGCCTGGCGGGGTGAGGTGAGTTTTGAGCGGTGCATGTTTAACCGTGTGGCGGACTTCTCCCAGGGGCACTATAAGGGGCTGGTTAACCGGCGTTTTTGCACCTATGGTAATGAAGCATGGCTTCACGACTCAACGCATAAGAATACGGTTGATTATAGTGGCAGCATCTACCGTGGGTGGGCCAGTTTTGCCGATAACACGTACCGCGCAGATGCGGTGTTTAGCGGCTGCCTCTACCGCCGGGATGCCATGTTTCAGGGGTCCCGGTACGGTGGCCGGGCGGCGCTGGATCACTGCACCTATGAGGGGGCGGCGTTCATGCGGGAGTGCGTGTATGAGCGGGACGCCGATATGAGCGGCTGCACCTACTACGGGCGGGCTGCGGCTACTGAGTGCCCGGGTGAGCAGGCGCGGTTCGATGCCAGCGTGTACTACGGGGACGTGAACTATGCGGGTTCGGTGTTCTGCCATCACCCGGATTTTACGTGCTCCGCCTATTACGGTGGCGCTGATTTTGGAGGCTGCGTGTACCGGCGCGGGCTGTCGGTGTCGGGGTCGGCGTTCCACGGCCCGGTTAATTTTGGCGGCTCGGAATGCGGTAAAAAGTCGTACTGCGCCAACGCGGTGTTTACAGGGCCTGTGACGCTGACCGGGACGGTGTTTCGCAAGAAGGTCATATTTGAGGAGTCCGCGTTTTTAGCCTCAACGGATTTTAGTGCCGCCGATTTTAGCGGCAGGATTCCGGGGTTCACGGAGTGTATCTTTACCCCGGGTGAGCAGTATGCTTTCCCGCAGCCGGTGACCGCTCCCCCGGCGGGGTCGCGGGTGCTTGCCCTCTGGGAAGTTCGCAGGCTCGACTATTTCCGGCAGCAGGTTCAGGCGTTCACCCACCCGGCGGTTGATGACCCGGAGGTGCTTGAGGCTGCCCGCCAGCGGGTGCGGGTTCTCAAGAAGCAGCTGCACGCCTGGGTTTTCGCCATGCAAGACCCGCGCTACCAGCATCCCGGGGTTGAAAAGATCAGAGGAATATAGCTGTGCTCTCAACCGCCCGGCCCAGGTTATCAATACGGTGACTTGGGAATATGCCTGTGATATTGGGAAATATCCATTACATTATTGATACCGGGTATACAGTTATGCCTTTTGGGCGGTTAACTCTTCGATAGAGAATGAGCCTCTAAAACCCCAACCATTGATCCCATATTTCATATGCAGTACTTCACTAACGGCTTTTTACTGCACCCATGCTTGCCCACTGCCGCCCCTACACGCGTAAACACCCGTAATACCAGTGCCCCATGCCACAATCTTTACATGAGTGTTACATTCACCCCGGCCGCCAGTGGCACATATCATAAAACATTATTTTAGTATTCTCACCATTGATAAAAAATACATTTTACCCCTCATATTTTTGAATATTTTCCCCATAACTTTTAATAAACGTATTCGGTGATGGCTCTGCCACCGCACCCGTCACCGGCCCGCGGCAGCTGTTCTGCCGCCGCCGCACCCCACGAGCACACCCGCCGTACCGTGATAATATCGGGGTAAAAAGCGCATAATATGCTCGCCAATAGGCCAACGGCGCGCCCGCACCAGTCACCGTGCAGACTACACCCGCCCATTTGAACAACCCTAAAAATACGGCATGTCAACAGCCAGAAACCGCCCCCGTATTAAATAGTAAAAGCTTTGTTCTGGTCACCGCACCGGCTGTCTATTATTTGTTTTCTGCAGATATTCGCTGCGCATTATACTCATCTATTTTCGTTATTAGTGTGTGCGTTGCCCGGCACACCTCGGGTATGCTGAAAGCCTACACCCAGCCACGCATCTTTTTACGCAGGAGTAAACCATGAATACACCCAGCTCGTCGCTTGGCGACTCTCGTCTTCTTGAGGATGCGCTGCGGCACGATAGGTACGCAGCGGCGGCAAGCCAGCTTGGGGATGTTCAGCCCATTACCCGCATGAGCGCCGTACTGGCGCTTATTGAGCTGGCCGATGAGTGGCTGCAGGCGGTGCACCTGACGAAAACCCAGCGCCGCCGCAAAGCGCAGACCGTCATTGACATGCTGTGCTCCTATGTGCGTTCCCCGTTCCCCCTGGCGGCTGAGCAGAAACGCCTGCTGGGGGACGCCCCCGAAGACCTGGAGCAGATGCGTCGGTTCCGTGCGGAGCAGGCCGAGCTTGAGGCCGAGATTCAGGTGCGTGAACGTATCCTCTCTGAGATTCATGACAGGGTGCGCTGGCAGCTGCGGGACGGTGCGGGCGGTTCCCATCGGGTTCCGGCTGAGGCCGATATGCTCACCGGCGCCTGGTCGCGTCTTTCCTACAATTTTTCGGGCGCCACGTTCTTCTACCCCGTGGATTTTAGCGAGTCGGCGTGGGGTGAGAAGGTGTCGTTCCGTGGGTGCACGTACCGTTTTGACGCGGATTTCGGGGCGTCCCTGTATGCCGCTGATGCCGTGTTTAGCGGCTCTAAGTACGGTGAGCAGGTGCGTTTTAGCGACTCCGTCTACCGCGGGTATGTGAGCTTCGCCGGTTCAACCTACGGGGGTGAGGCTCGGTTTGAGGATTCTCAGTACGATGGGGATGTCGATTTCTTCGGCTCAACCTACCGTGGCAGCGTCACGTTCGCCAATGCCTCCTATGAGAGGCGGGTGCGTCTGAGCGGCTCCACCTACGGCCTGCACGCGGATTTGAGCGGGTGCGTGTACCGTGACCAGGCGCTTTTGAGCGGGTGCGTGTATGCGGCGGATGTGAGCCTGCGCGAGTGCCAGTACCGGGGTAATATCGCGGATTTGAGCGGGTGCGTGTACCGTGAGAACGCCGATTTGGCGGGCTCCATCTATGAGGGTGCCACCGATTTTTCGCAGTCGGTGTGGCACGGTAAGGCCCGCCTGACGGGGTGCATGTATTTCAAGAACGTGAACTTTGCCAGCTCCACCTACCGTGAGCGCGCCGATTTTGGCGGTTCAACGTTTAACCGGGACACCGATTTCAGCGGCTCCACCTATCAGAAGGCGGTTGTGCTGGGTGATAGCGTGTACGGCGGGCAGACGAACCTGAGCGGGTGCACCTACCTGATGGGCGCGTACCTTTCGGGGAATACCTACCGGGGTAATGTGAACCTGAGCCGCTGCTGCTACCGGGGCGACGCCGATTTTAGTGAGTCCACCTATGAGGGTTCGGCCGTGTTTGAGGCGTGCGACTACCAGGGGTACACCTACTTTAATGAGTGCCTGCACCGTGGGTTTGTTTCGTTCAGCGGCTCCACCTACGCGAATTACACGAATTTTTATGAGTCGATTTACTGCGGTAAGGCGAATTTGGGCGGGTGCGTGTACAAGAAGTACCCGGATTTTAGCAGCGCCGCATATTTTGGGGACGTGACGGTGGCGGGCGCACGGTTCTCGGAGCAGGCTCCTTCATTCGCCGGGTGCGTGTTTAACCCGGATAGGGCGAATGATTTTACGACCGCTGACGAGAGCGAGTACAGCATTAAGCTGGTGGATGGCTACCCCGAGAATGCGCGGGTGCTGACTGTCTCTGAGCTGGAGCATCTAGCGAATGTGGGCCCGGAAGATAAAGGGTTCACGCGGTGGGTGCGCGGCCTTAACTCCCCGAAGGAGGAGGCGCAGCCGGTAGCGGTGTAGCCTCAGGTGCACCGCGCGCATGCGCCCGCATGTGAATATGGGGGCGCGTGTCTGTTGTGCCGGTGATGGGCGAGCGCCTGCTGTTTGTGCACGCATATGCTAAATGTTTGCTCCCCGTTGCCGGGTTGCCCGACCTGTTGAGAGAGGCACCGTATGAGACCCGCAGCCCAGTATCCCGAATCAGCTCAGTATCCCGAATCAGCCCAGCCCTCGGGCGCGCAGAGTGTGGGTGTGGGGCGCGGGCAGAGGCGCGCCGCGGCGACCGGCCAGCTCAGTAGCGTTGATGCCGATACTCGGCTGGCTGGGGCGCTGGCTCTCATAGAGCTGGCTGATGAATGGCTCACCAGCCCAGCCGCAGCAGACAGCCTCGCCGCAGATCAACCTGCCCGTGAGGCGCAAGCAATTATTCATGAGCTCTGCGCCTATATCCGCTCCCCCTTTCCACTAGTGAGTGAGTACCGGCGGCTTGCTGGTTCTGCCCACACCGACCCACAAGCGCACCTAAAAATGCAGCAGATACGGGATGAGCTATCGCCTGAGGCTCGGGTTCGTGAACGTATTCTTGCTGAGGTGTCTGCCCGGGTATCTCGCCTGGGTGTCATTGGAGATGGGCCTGCCTCCGGGCCGTGGTCCTGGCTAGTTTTTGATTTTTCGGGTGCCGTATTTTTCTACCCGGTTCGTTTGGCGGGGTGTTATTGGGCGCAACCGCTCAATTTTAGTGAATGCTCATTCTGTGAAGAGGTTGATGTTAGCGGCTCTGTTTTCGCCCAAGACGCAGATTTTAGCGCCTTCGAGTACCATTCCTCGGCCGATTTTAGGGATATTCACTGCCGCGGTGCGGCGGTTTTTAGCTACTGTGATTTCTATGGCCGCACGGTTTTCACCGGTGCCAGGTACGATGCGCAGGCTGATTTTGACGGTATCACCTGCCATGCTGCTGCGGACTTTAGCCGGTGTCTCTACCGTGATGCCGCGAATTTTCTCACCAGCACGTATGTGGGGCCAGCTGATTTTAGCGGCAGCACCTATCTGGCAGATGCGCACTTTGGGGATTCTGTGTACTACAACCGTGTGGATTTTAGCCGCTGCGTTTACCGAGGCCCGGCAATTTTCAGCCATAGCCTCTATGAGGGCCCTGTTCGGCGCGAGAGGTGTCTGTATGATCAGGACGCTGATTTTCAGGCGTGTGTTTATCGCTCTACGGTGGCGGCTTCGCATAGTACGTACGGCGGTTCTACCAATTTTTCGGGGTCTGTGTGGGCGGACAAGACCAGCTGAGGCGGGGCTACCGGGCAGATGACAGGAACTAAGGCTGTTATGGAGGAAATATTGTGAGGCAGCATCAGGAGCACATACCCGCTGAACGGCAGATCAGGTTTGCGCAGGCCGTATCCCAGCTATCTGATGCTGATGCCGATACTCGGCTGGCTGGGGCGCTGGCTCTCATAGAGCTGGCTGATGAATGGCTCACCAGCCCAGCCGCAGCAGACAGCCTCGCCGCAGATCAACCTGCCCGTGAGGCGCAAGCAATTATTCATGAGCTCTGCGCCTATATCCGCTCCCCCTTCCCGGCGGGTAGCACCTCAAGCCGCACAGAGTTGGCGCAGCACTATATGCGTCTGCTCGGTGACGCCCCGGAGGGCCTGTCCCGCACGCAGCGTGAGCAGTTTCAGGCGGAGAAATCCGCCCTGGCGGTTGAGGCGCTGGTACGCGGGTGCATCCTTGAGGCTATCCATGACCGATTCGTGCAGGAGTCAGACTACGGCACTCCCCCGTGCACCGAGGGCCTTCCCGATCAGCAAGAGGCGGAGGGCAACCGGTGGTCGGGGCTGGATTATGATTTTTCGGGTGCCGTATTTTTCTACCCGGTGCTGTTGAAGGCGTCATATTGCACGGGAGAAATGGCTTTTAGGGACTGCATTTTCCTGGAAGAAGCCTGCTTTAGCCATGCGTATTTTGCTCAGTGCACCGATTTTTCTGGTGCAGCATATTATGGTGACGCCTCTTTTGGTTTTTCGTCGTTTAAGGGCGGGGCGCGGTTTGACCGGTGCACGTTCGGGGCGCTGGCTGAGTTTACAGACACCTACTACGGCGGCGATGCCTCGTTCAGGGGGTGCACCTATAAGGGGCTGGCCCTGTATGATGAGTCCACCTACTGCGGTACGGTGGCTGATTTCAGTAATAGTGTGTATTGTGCGGGTGCCGAGTTCGGCTGTGCCGGGTATGACTGCCCTGCCATATTCAGCGGGTCCGTTTTTGAGGGCGCCGCATATTTTAGGTTTGGCCGGTACGCTGATACGGTTCGTCACGATGGGTGCTCCTACGCGGCTGCAGCCGATTTCAGCTATTCTGTCTGCTGGGCTGAGGCGGATTTTTCAGGCTCCGCTTTTGCTCAGGGAACCAGTTTTACCGGGTGTGAATATTACAGTGCCGCGCATTTTTCGGGCTGTTCTTTTACTGGCGGTACGGTCAATTATTCTGGCTCCATATATGCGGCAGAGGTGTCTTTTAGTAACTCAATGTATGGCGAGAGCACCGGCTCCGTTATTTTTGATGCCTCGGGTTTCTTCGATGGTGCGCTCTTCACCAATGTTGGCTGGGGGAATGCTTCTGTCTCTTTTACGGGCTGCGTCTTTAACCCGTCGTCCCGGAATGTTTTTACTAACCGGGGTGCCGCCCAGTCCCCTGTCCGGTTTAGTGGGAAACTTCCGCTGGGTGCCCGCGCGCTGGAGTTTGATGAACTTGATGAGCTCCAGGAGCACCGGCAGGCACTTCACCCCACGGCTTTTGTGGCCCCGGCCAGCCCCGGCCCGGCTGCGGAGTATGCGCACCTGCCGCACCGGGTCTCTGAGGAGGCGGTGGAAGAGTTCGCCCGCTGGGCGCGTGAGCTTATTGGTGAGGATTAGCTGTACTTGCGCATAAACCGGAGGTGCTCATGGCGGAGGGCCTCTAGCGGACAGAAAATATGGGCTTGTATTGCCTCGGTGAGGGCCTGCACGGCCTGCGGGGAGTCTGGGCCGCTGGCGTGTATCTGTGGGTAGGCAGCGTGAAGGCTTTCACCTATCTGTTGGAACGCTAGCCGGTATCTACAAATATCATGAAATAGAAAGTACGGTGTCTGCCGGTCAAAGGCGGTTAGATGAAGCCACTCTAAACGCCCTTGATATCGTGGCGGCAGGGGCAGCCATCCGTTTGCCGTGTAGGTGAATCGCTCTTTGGCTTGTAAAGAGCCAGAGTCGTCCTCAGCGCAAGAATCCAATATATAGTCGATAAGGGCGTAGGATGGGTCATCGGGAAGTATCCAGTAGCATGCATCGTCGCTTAGGAGGGTTGTTTCCTGAACAAGTACGGCTGCGGGCACCGCATTGGCACCTTTCAAAGATAAGGATGCCTCTAATGCATTGAGTTTTTCTAACGTCCTTTCCATGTCTGGATCGTCGCGGTACGTCAGGTTTGCGCGTATTGCCCGTACCACCTTTTGCGCATACTCATACCAGCTGAAATATGTTTCTGCAGTCAGATGTTTTTCCATCTCCTCTATGTACTGTAGCGCTGGTTTTATAAGGCGCGCGGCGGCATCAGAGTACATATCAGCCTGAAGACAAAGGTGCCACAGCTGCTCCGTCTGGCCGGATGCGCCATTGCCGTATTTGCCTTCATCCAGCCTTCTGTCTGCCCACTCACTGAGGGTGAGGGCGCGGTGGGCGAGCTCTTGGGCTGCCGCAGCGTACGTAATGAATGTCGGCGGCACTGTAGCAGTCGGGGTGCCTGCGCGCTCGAGGGCAGCTGCGGTGGTTCTTGCCCCCGCCACTCGATGCTGAAGCGCCCGCGCGTCCTCTGTTAGCTGCTGCGCGCGGTGTGTTTGTTTCTCGCATGCCCGCGCAATACTGCCCCACTGGGATGACCCACCAAACGGAGGGACAACGCGCATACCGTCTAAGACTGTCAGGGCGGACCCCAGGCAGTGGGCCACTTTTCTCATGGCCTCTAGCAGGCTGGGGGGATCAGAGAGCGTAGAAGGGTCTACAAAAATGTGATAGTACTCAATACAGCCGCTGGCTACTACCCGTTTAATCCGTGTGCGCTCCAAAACCTCGGGGAAAAAACTCTCAATAATGGCAGATTGCAGGGGTGATTCCGCCATATGCTGCAGCTGCAGCCGTGCGCGTGCAGCGGCAGTCAGTAGCCGTGAGCAGTCGTTTTCACTCGGGTACTCTACGTTCATGGCTTTCCCCTAATATGTGGAAGCGGATTCGGGTGTGTCCCAGGGTACCAGCCGTTCCTGGGTACGGTACCGGTTTGGCGGGCTGTCCTTAATAGGGCGTGTGATGAGGTTTCTGCGCCTATTGAGCTGATCGTACCCTGACGGTTGGGGCGGCCCGGATGGTGCCACGGGGTGACGGTGCAGCCATTTCTAATGCTCTGTGAGTATGTGTTATCGGATAAAAACAGTGACGAATGACCGGTTTTATTCTGCCCATCTCATAAATATTTGAAGCATAAAAATTCTATATATACCCATATTCACCCCTATAAAATAAAGTTTTATCTGCATATAAAATCTTTACTTCGGTTTTATGTGCGCTCGCATATTCCTTGGGATGCAGCATTGGGCAAGCTGCGGATAAACCTCAGCGTTCCTTCAGCTAGCGCTTTTCCCCCATTGGCAACGGTATACTTACTTATACCCGACAAGTAGAGAGGCCAGTTGCGATGGAGCCGCAAAATCCAAGCGAGAGCACACCGTCAACCCTGCCCGCACCCACTAATATGATTCCGATTGTGAGGGTGCCGGGCGTTCAAACGGCGGCGGAAAAAGCAGCAGCTAAAAAACGTAAAACCCAAAACCTGGTGAAATACCTGGCGGTGGGCAGAACTCTCTACACGGTTATTCCTTTGGCGCTTTTCTTTTTATTGGTTGAGCGCCGCGCTATCACTATTGACGCGTTCCCCGATCTGCTCTCCCCGGTGGGGCTTTTCCTTCTCCTGTATGTGCTGTTTGAGATACTGAGCGTGCTGTGGTTTACCAGCGGAAAGCAGCCAGCATTTATTGCCCTATTGGGCCGCTACCTGGCTGGTGTTGTGCTCTCCGTGGTGTTTATGAGCATTGTGCTCCAGTTCATGCCGTGGTCGCAGAACCTGCGGGAAACCTTTGTGGGGTGGTGGACGATCACCGTGCCGTTTGCCGAGCTGATTACCAGCGGGTTCCTGTTCTATTTGACGTTTAAGAATTTTCCAAAGACAGCCGCAGCCCCGGAGCATACACAGTTCTGGCAGGACGAAGAGGAAGAGTAGAGGTCGTTCTGCGCCCATCGCAGGAGGCGGAGTTCTGCCAGGCAGCCAACCCACCCACAGGGTCTGCTGGTGCAGATTCCGCCTTCTTTGATGTAACGCGCCCGTGAAGGGTTGGTTTGTAACATATCGTCATATAACCCAGCATATTGTTCATATATTGGACACCTCTTCCTGTCCTCTTGGAGGGCCTTCCCGTCAAAACACGTTCAAAGTTTTGAGGGTTAACCCCCAGTTTTTGGTGTCATTATTAGACAGTTGGGGCTTCTTGGCGCTTACCTGGCAGAAAAAGAAGGCCCATTTTTGGCTTGTCCCACACAGCAACCTATTCGCTTTTTCGTGTTGTTCCGCGTCATAGCAATATAAAGATTTGATAAATCATCCGAAAGTATGACAGTTTTCAAAAAACCTTAGAGTATGCTGGAAATTCGACTAACTGAGGAAGCACGCAATGAGCAATAGCGCAACACAGGTAAGAACAGCCCAGATCGGTGGTGGCCGTATCAGCGACGGCCCGGCGAACCTGCGAGCCTCGTTCAGCGCTTCCAAGGTTTCGGCGGGTCACCGTACTACCTCCCCCAAGATACTGTCAGTCCTGTACACGGCGCGCGTGATTGGGTTGGCGTTACCGTACGTATTTACATTTGCAGCGGTGCTGGGTGGAGACCTTTATTCGCAGTGGGCACACGTGATGTTCCACCCGATTGGGCAGTTCATGCTGGCGTATGCACTGGCGCATGTGACCGCCAATATTTGTTTCAACTTCCGCCGCGGCGGCGCCCTGGTTCGCACCGTAAATGGTGTGGGCGCGGTGCTGTGTGTGGCGGTCTCTCCCCTGTGGGTGAACTTGATAATGTCAGGGGCTAATTCGCCAGATGCGTTGTGGGCGCTGATTGGTGTTCCCCTGGAATTCGCGGCGTGCATTGGATACTACGTGTACACCGCACGGAGGATTGGGTAGAGTCCTCCATAATCCCATAGAGAAAAGTTGAGCACCCGGTGTTTGTTGGTTCCGCCGGGTGCTCAACCACGTTTACGGGTACATGCTTAGTTTTCACATTCTGCACTAAGAAATCCCTGGTATTGCTGATCGGCTGCGGTAGGGTGAAGGGGCACGCCCCAACCACCACGCAAGGAGTCACCGCCATGACCACCAGCAACAAGAGCACATTGAACGCTTCACGGCAGGAGCGATTTCTGAAAGCCGTCGAGCTGCTCAACTCCGCGCACTCGTACACACGGCTGGGCGCGGTGCACGCCCTCGTGGGGCTGGCGGATGAATACCTTGCTGATAAATCCTTATCGGCAGAAGAAAAGCACGCGGAGGGCCAGCGCATTGTTGATGTTCTCTGCGCCTACATCCGCTCCCCTTTTGAGCTGGCATTTCGGTACGATGAGCTCTCGCAGGATAAGCCCAGCCCGCACGGTGTGTACAGGGACAACCACCAAGATTTCTATATGCACAAAGCGGAGCTTCTGGCAGAAGCAAAGGTTCGTCAGCAGGCTTTGCAGGAAATTCACCGCCGGTTGCGCCATTTTCCTCAAGGCGACAGAAGGAATTATGTAGAAGGCTCGTGGTCTGGTTTTGAGTACGATTTCTCGAATAGCGTTTTCTTCTACCCGGTTGATATGAAGGATTCCTGGTACCAGAATTCCGTTGATTTCAGCGGGTGCACGTACTATGCCAGCGCCGAGTTCAGCGGTTCTACTTATGAACGAAGCGCTTATTTTTGCGATTCCACGTACTACGATTGGGTTTTCTTCAATAACTCAACCTATTGTGGTGAAGCCCAGTGGAGTGGATCTATGTACCATGATTCGGCGCGTTTCAACTGGTCTGTTTACTATGGTGAGGTTTCCTTCCACGATTCTGTTTACGGTGGATCGGTCTTCTTCGATCAGTCTCTCTACTACGATGAGGTTTTATTCTATAGCTCTACTTATCGGGGCGAGGCCGGGTTCGACGGCTCTCTGTACCGGGGCTCAGTTTTTGTGAATGATTCGGTCTTTGCTGGCGAGGTTTCCCTGTACGGGTCTATTTTCTGCGGTGCCCTGAATTTTGGTACCGACTTTTTCGGGACACCGTTCCCTTCGCGTTTTATTCAGAGTGCGCCCTGTTTTGTTGCTGAAAAGAATGCGCGGGCAACGTTATTTGGCTCGTCTAGCAATAATTTTGTGGTTGAGGATAGCGGTTACCCTGTATCCCTCGGCGCTAACGGCCTCCCTTTAGGATGCGGCTTTTTGTCTACAGAACAGGCAGACTATCTCGCGGCAAAGTTTCGAAAGATACACGAGACGTGGACCCATCTTCGTGACTCGCAGGTCCCGCAGGAGCGGCAAGACCTTCGGGAGAAATTGGAGAGCCTGAGCCAAAATATACGAGCGTGGAAGAAAGAAGCTACTGCTCTGCCTGGCGGCAACTAGCAGATGACGCTTTCCCCTACATATACGGGGTATCTGCTGTAGGATGGGGAGGAAATAAACGCCGCTCCACTCACCCGTGAGGAACCGTTAAAAGCAATGCCGCATACATCCGAAAATGTAGAGAACAATTCAGAGGTATCTCACCAAACCACGTTTGAGAAACATAAGGCAGAGCGTTGGGAACGGTATCTTCAAGCGGTAAAACAGCTTCGCGGCAAGGACGCCTCTGCGCGCGTGAGCGGCGTACACGCACTTGTTGTGCTTGTGGATGAGTGGCTTCACGAAGAAAACCTATCCGAAGACGAAAAAATTAAAGAGGGGCAGTTAATTATTAATAAGCTCTGCGCCTATATCTGCTCCCCCTTCGCCCTCGCCTCTGAGTATGATGAGCTGATTCAGGACAGCCCAGCAGCTGAAGGTCTCTACAAAAATAGAGAACAAGAGTTCTATATTCATAAGGCTGAACTTCAAGCAGAAGCAGACGTCCGCCTGAGCATTCTGAAAGAGATTCACGCCCGCTTGCAGGGACCAGACGAAAACACTCCAGGGGCGTGGTCTGATTTTGAATACGACTTCTCGGGAAGCACCTTCTTCTACCCTGTAGACCTCACACACTCTTACTACACGAAACCCGTTCATTTCAGCGAATCCGTTTACCGGAGCTCGGCTAATTTCAGTGGATCCACCTACCGGGACTGGGTAGGTTTCAACGACTCTACCTACCGGGGCCGGACTGATTTTAGCGGCTCCACCTATCGGGGCGGGGCCGATTTCCACGAGTCCATCTACCAGGCTGAGGTTGACCTCAGCAAGTCTGTTTATCAAGACTGGGCAGACTTCCACGAATCCACCTATTGGGGTGATGCCAACTTCAGTGAGTCTGCTTATCGAAGCTGGGCTGATTTCTACGATTCTACCTATCAGGATGAGGCTAGTTTTACCGGCTCCACTTACCAGGAGGGGGTTGATCTTAGCTGCTCCATCTATTGGGGTAGGGCTAACTTCCGCGGTTCCATCTACGAGGATGAGGCTGCTTTTAGCGGGTCTATCTTCCGGGACAAAATCGATTTTGGCAAAGATACAGACAGCGGCAGTTCTTCCCGTTTCACACGATGCGCCCCTGCGTTCTATGACAAGGCAAACCAGCAAAACACACTTTTTGGCGCACCCAATAATGACTTCTCCGCCGAAAACAGCGAGGGCTGCCCCATTCTCCTTACCCCTGACGGCTTACCCCTTGACTGCCGCTTCCTATCAACCGCCCAGAAGGATTACCTGGGGAATACCCTCCACAGGCTAGAAGAAACGAATGATGAGTTCCTTGCCGCGAAGAATCATGAAGTGGAGAAAGAGCTCTCAGAAAAGCTGCGGTCTCTCACCCAAGAACTCCACGACTGGCGTGAAAAAGTTACCGCATTACCGCCCAACTCTCCGAATAATACAGGAACACCTCAGCAGGCCAAGTATATGAAACGGGCTGAGGAGGAGGTTCCATGGTTCCCAGCAGGGGGAGAAGCATTTTCTCTGCTTGACGACTACCGAAAAAACATCAACGACCACGCCAAGATTTATGCAGTTATTAAAGATATTCTTGAAAGCCATGAACGCCAAATAAAAATTCTTGCAGAACAGACCCAGCAATGTCTTGAAAGCGCTTTCAGAGAGCGTATGGCAGAGCGTCGAGGACGGTACACCAAAGCGGTAGAACAGCTGGGCGGCGTGAGTGCCCCAGTCCGTATGGGTGGTGTATATACTCTCGTTAGTCTAGTAGATGAATGGCTTAGAGAAGAGAATATAGAGTATAACGGACGAATCGCAGAAGGCCAGATTATTATTAATAACCTGTGCGCATATATCCGTTCCCCGTTTGCCTTTGCTTCCCGCTATGATGAGCTAATTCAAGACGCCCCAACAGCCGAAGGTCTTTACAAAAATAGAGAACAAGAATTCTACACTGACAAAGCAGCGCTAGAATCTGAGGCAAACATTCGCCTGAACATTATTAAAGAAATTCGCCACCGCCTACAAGGCCCAGATGAAAACACTCCAGGGGCGTGGTCTGATTTTGAATACGACTTCTCGGGAAGTATTTTCTTCTATCCCGTAGATCTCACACACTCTTACTACACGAAACCCGTTAATTTCAGCGGCTCTACCTACTGGAGCTGGGCTGATTTCAGTAACTCCACGTATCAGGATAAGGCCGACCTCAGCACATCCACCTATCGCAGCTGGGCTGATTTCAGCAATTCCGCCTATCGAATCAGGTCTGTTTTCAGTCGTTCCACCTACCTGGGGTGGGCTGACTTCCACGACTCTATCTATAAGGATGGGGCTGAACTCCGCGAATCCACTTACCAGAGTTCGGTTATGTTTCATGGTTCCACCTATCAGGGTGAGACTGACTTCAGTGTTTCTGCCTATCGAAGCTCAGCTGATTTTACCGACTCCGTCTACCAGAGCTGGGCTGCTTTCTATAGTTCCACTTATCGGGGTTTGGCGGCTTTCTACGGTTCTACCTACCAGGATTGGGCTTCCTTTTATGGCTCCGCCTACCTGGAAGGGGCTAACTTCCATGAGTCCATTTATCGAGGTGAAGCTGACTTCCACAATTCCACTTATTGGGATTGGGCTGACTTTACCGACTCCACCTATCAAGACGAAGCTAACTTCAGCGATTCCATCTATTGGGGTAGGGCCAAATTCCGCGGCTCTACCTATTGGAATTGTGCTGATTTTAGTGGGTCTATTTTCTATAGTGACGCTTCTTTGGGCGAAAACGAAGATAACGATAGCCTTTCTCGTTTCACGCAATGCGCCCCTGAATTCTACAACGAAACAAACCACCAAAACACGCTCTTTGGCTCACACGACAATAATTTCACAACCGAAAACGGCAGAGGCTACCCCGTCTACCGCAACCTTGAAGGCTTACCCCTCGGCTGCACTTTCCTAACGCCCGCGCACAAGGAATACCTGGGTAACATATTCCAAGCAATGGAAGAAATCAGCAATAAAAATAAAATTCATGCCCCGCACAACCCAGACAAGACAAAAGAGCGCTTAGAAAAGCTGCGGTCTCTCACTCAAGAACTCCATGAATGGCGCGAAAAAGTCACCGCGGTAGAGGAGATCCGATAAGCGATGCCGGAAAAACATAATGCAGAACGCTGGGAACGGTACGCAGAAGCAGTAGAACAGCTGGGGGATAAGAAAGCCCCTGTCCGTATGGATGGTGTGTATACGCTCGTTGGTCTTGCGGATGAGTGGCTTCTAGACAAAAACCTGGACTACGCAGAAAAAGTTAGAGAAGGACAGGTTATTGTTAATAACCTCTGCGCCTATATCCGTTCCCCGTTTGCCTTTGCTTCCCACTATGACGAGCTTTCTCAAGACACTCCAACAACCGGAGGCCTTTACAAAAATAGAGAACAAGAATTCTATATAGACAAAGCGACACTAAAATCTGAAGCAGACATTCGCCTGAGCATTCTGAAAGAAATTCACCGCCGCTTGCAGGGACCAGACGAAAACACTCCAGGGGCGTGGTCTGATTTTGAATACGACTTCTCGGGAAGCATTTTCTTTTACCCAGTAGACCTCACACACTCTTACTACGCAAAACCTGCCGCATTCGATAATGCAGTGTATAAAGACTGGGCTGATTTTAGCGGCTCCCACTATTGCGGTGACGCTGATTTCAGCAACTCAGACTATGGGGATGATACCGATTTCAGCTATTCCACCTATCAGGGTAGGGCTGATTTCCGCGCCTCCACCTACGCTGGCGAGGCGTATCATCGCGGTTCCAGCTACACGGATACAGTTGATTTCAGTGATTCCGTCTATAAGGGCCGGGCGATCTTCAGCCGCGCCACCTACCAGGGCAAGGCTAATTTCAGCGGCTCCAGGTACCAGGATGAGGCTCACTTCTACTTCTCCACCTACCAAGAGGCTGATTTCAGTGGCGCTACTTACCAAGCCCTGGCTGATTTCAGCTACTCCACTTACCGGGGTGCGGCTGACTTCCGCAGATCCGCCTACCGGGCTGGGGCTGACTTCTGCGGCTCAGAATATCGGGAGTGGGTCACCTTCAGCGGATCCACCTACCAGAGGTGGGTTAACTTTGATAACTCCGTCTATGGGAGCTGGGCTGATTTCAGTAAGTCCACTTACCAGAGAAATGCTGACTACAGCAAGTCTATCCACCAGGGCTGGGTTAATCTCAGTGGATCCACTTATGAGGGTGTAGCAGCCTTTAACGGGTCTATTTTTGACGACAAAATCTATTTTAGTGAAGACATAGACGGCAGCTGCTCCTCCCGTTTCACGCAGTGCGCCCCTGCGTTCTACGACGAGACAAACCACCAAAATACTCTTTTTGGTTCGCATAACAATAATTTCACGGTCGAAACCGGTAGGGGCCACCCCATTTACCTTACGCCTGAGGGATTACCCCTCAACTGTGCTTTCCTGGCACCCGATCAGGGGGAATACCTGAAGAGTATTCTCCGCAGGATGGAAGAAATCAGCGATGAAATCCTGGCCGTGAAAAATGATGAAGAGAAAAAAGAGCTCATAGAAAAGCGGCAACCTCTTGACAAGGAATTCAATGAATGGCGTGAAAAAGTCACCACAGCGCAGAGAACCCGATAAGCAATGCCAGAAAAACATAATGCAGAACGCCGAGAACAGTACACCAAAGCAGTAGAACAGCTTGGTAATGTGAGTGTTCCCGTCCGTTTGGGCGGCGTGTACACACTCGTTAGTCTAGTAGATGAATGGCTTAGAGAAGAGAATATAGAGTATAACGAACGAGTCGCAGAAGGCCAGGTTATTATTAATATCCTGTGCGCATATATCCGCTCCCCGTTTGCCCTTGCTTCCCACTATGATGAGCTAATTCAAGACGCCCCAACAGCCGAAGGCCTCTACAAAAATAGAGAACAAGAGTTCTATATAGATAAAGCAGGTTTAGAGTCTGAGAAGAAGGTTCGCCTGAGCATTATTAAAGAAATTCGCAGCCGTTTGCAGGGTTCTAAAGAAAACACCCCGGGGGTGTGGTCTGATTTTGAATACGATTTCTCGGGAAGTATTTTCTTTTACCCTGTAGATTTCACGCACTCTTACTACGCAAAGCCTGTTAATTTCAGTGGTTCCGCCTACTGGGGTGAGGCTGATTTCCGTGGCTCCACGTACTGGGGGTCAGCTGGCTTCGCCAGATCCACCTACCGGGGAGGGGCGTACTTCAATGGTTCCACCTACCTCAGTGAGGCTGTCTTCCGTGGCTCTGTTTACCGGTGCGCGGCCACTTTTAACGATTCCGTCTACCGCTATTGGGTTGATCTTCGTGGCTCCACGTATCAGGGCGCAGCTGATTTTGGCGGCTCCATCTACCGGTATTGGGCTGATTTCCGTGGGTCCACGTACCGGCGGTGGGCTTACTTCAACGACTCTATATGCTGCGGTTGGGCTGGCCTCAGCCACTCCGTCTACGAGGGTGAGGCTGACTTTAGCGGGTCTATTTTCTGTAGTGACATTTATTTTGGCCAAGACGGAGACAACAGTAGTTTTTCTCGCTTCACAGATTGCACCCCTCAGTTTTATGACGAGACAAACCATCAAAACGCACTCTTTGGTTCGCATAAGAATAATTTCACGGTCGAAAACGGTAGGGGCCACCCTATTTACCTTACGCCTGAGGGATTACCCCTCAACTGTGCTTTCCTGGCACCCGATCAGGGGGAATACCTGAAGAGTATTCTCCGCAGGTTGGAAGAAATCAGCGATGAAATCCTTGCCGTGAAAAATGATGAAGAGAAAAAAGGGCTCATAGAAAAGCGGCAACCTCTTGACAAAGAATTCAATGAATGGCGTGAAAAAGTCACCACAGCGCAGAGGACCCGATAAGCAATGCCAGAAAAACATAATGCAGAACGCCGAGAACGGTACACCACAGCGGTGGAACAACTCGGAAGCAAAGAAGCACCTGTCCGTATAGGTGGCGTATACACGCTTGTTGGGCTTGTGGATGAGTGGCTTCTAGACGAAAACCTGGATTACACAGAAAAAGTTAGAGAAGGGCAAGTTATTGTCAATAATCTCTGCGCATATATCCGTTCCTCCTTCGCTCTCGCCTTTCACTACGATGAGCTGACTCAGGAAAGCCCAACAGCCGAAGGTCTTTACAAAAATAGAGAACAAGAATTCTACATTGACAAGGCAGCGCTGGAATCTGAGGCAGATATTCGCCTGAGCATTATTAAAGAAATTCACGATCGCCTACAAAGCCCTAAAATAAACACGCCGGGGGCATGGTCAGATTTTGAATACGACTTCTCAGGTAGCACCTTCTTCTACCCCATAGATTTCACACGCTCTTACTACGCAAAGCCTGTTAATTTCAGTGGCTCCACCTACCAAGACGAGGTTCGCTTCGGCGGTTCCACTTACCAGGGCGGGGCAGATTTCAGCGGCTCTATCTACCGGCGTTGGGCTGATTTCCTCAGTTCTACATACCAGAGTCAGGCTAACTTTGCCGGTTCCACGTACCAGGACAAAGCTGCCTTTAGCAGCTCCACCTACCAGGATGGGGCTAACTTCAGCGGATCCACTTATCAAGGTGAAGTTTTCTTCCGTGGCTCCGTCTACCGGGGCTGGGTTGTTTTCAATGGCTCAGCCTATCGGGAAGAGGCTGATTTCTGTGGCTCTACCTACCAGCGCGGGGCTGATTTCAGCGACTCTACCTACTGGGGCAAGATTGTTTTCGGCGGCTCCGTCTATCAAGGCTGGGCTGTCTTTCGCGATTCCGCTTACCGGGGCGAAGCTGCCTTTAATGACTCCGTCTACTGGGGTGGGGCCGATTTCAGCGGCTCTACCTACCGGGGCAGGGCTGGCTTCGGTAACTCTATCTACCAGGAAGGGGCTAATTTAAGCCGATCCACCTACTGGGGCGAGGCTGATTTTAGCGGGTCTATTTTCTGTAGTGAAATATATTTTGGCTACAGCACATACAGCGACAGTTCTTCTCGCTTCACAGGTTGCGCCCCTCAGTTTTATGACGAGACAAACCATAAAAACACCCTCTTCGGCTCGCATAACAATGATTTCACAGTCGAAAACGGTAGGGGCTACCCCGTTTACCGTGGTCTTGACGGCTTACCTCTTGGCTGTGCTTTTCTCACCGCAGAACAGAAAGAATACCTTGAAGATAAGTTCCAAGAAATAGGAAAAACGAAGAATAAATTTCGTGAGGTAAAAGATACCGAGGGGAACGCCATACTTGTCAACACCCCGCTATCTCTTAACGGTGAGATCCGTGTTTGGCGTGAGAAAGCTACCACGGTAAAAGCGGAGGGCACAACATCCGGAGAGCAAGATAACTAGCCACCTGGTTAAGCTGAAGATGCGGTAGGGTAAAAAAGGAAAACGCACCATCACTTTAAGGAGCAGAACGCCAATGCCAGAAGAACGCAAAACTATAGAGGCTAGATTATCTGCTAGTCCGGAGGTATATCGGCACACCAAGTTTATGGCGCGGTTTGAGAAGGCTTTTCCGTGGCTCCTGGTTGGTGGGGCGGCGCTTGTCCTACTTGAAACCTACCGCAAGAATACTAATGACCGCGCTAAAGCAAACGCAGACATTAAGGCCGCCCTTAAAAACCAAGAGCACCAGGCGGAAGTTCTCAAAGAACAAATCCGGCAATTCGATGACAATGCTTTCAAAGAACGTAAAGCAGAACGTCGGGAGCGGTACACCACGGCGGTAGAACAACTTGGAAGCAAAGAAGCCCTCGTCCGTTTGGGCGGCGTGTACACACTCGTTGGACTCGTGGATGAGTGGCTTGAAGAAAAGAACTTAGAATATAGCGAACGGCTCAAAGAAGGGCAGGTTATTATTAATAACCTTTGTGCCTATATTCGCTTCCCGTTCACTCTTGCTTCTTATTATGATGAGTTATCTGAAGATACCCCTTCGTCTGAGGGGTTTTATAAAGATAATCAGCAGAAATTCTACACTGATAAAGCAGAGTTCACATCTGAGGCAGATATTCGCCTGAGCATTATTAAAGAAATTCACGATCGCCTACAAAGCCCTGACAAAAACACGCCGGGAACATGGTCAGGCTTTGAATACGATTTCTCGGGAAGTACTTTCTTCTACCCTATTGACCTTACAAACTCCTATTACACAAAACCCGTTAATTTCAGTGGCTCCACGTACCAGGGTGACGCCGACTTCGAGAGCTCCACTTACCAGAGCAGGGCCGATTTCAGCGACTCCATCTACCGGTGCTGGGCTGATTTCCGCAGCTCTACATACCAGAGTGAGGCTAACTTCAGCGGCTCCACGTACCAGGACGGAGCTACTTTCAACGGCTCTACCTACACAGGTTGGGCTAATTTCAATTGCTCCACCTACCGGGAGGGGGCTTACTTCAACTATTCCACCTATCGGGGTGAGGTTTACTTCAACAGCTCCATCTACCGGGAAGTGGCTTACTTCAACTCCTCCACTTACCAAGGTTGGGCTGACTTCAACTACTCCACCTACCAGAGTGAGGTTTATTTCAACGACTCCACCTACCAGGGCAAGGCTGATTTTAGCGACTCCACCTACCGGGACAGGGCTTACTTCACCGATTCCACCTACCAGAATGAGGTTTACTTCAACGACTCCACCTACGAAGGTAAGGCTGAGTTCAGTAGCTCCACCTACCAGGATGAGGTTCGCTTCAGCCACTCCACCTACCGGGGCAGGGCTGACTTCGGTAACTCTATCTACCTGGAAGAGGCTGATTTACGCCGATCCACCTACCAGGATGAGGCTGACTTTAGCGGGTCTGTTTTTTATCGTGAAATATATTTTAGCTACAGCACATACAGCCCCAGTTTTTCTCGCTTCACAGGCTGCGCCCCTCAGTTCTATGACGAGACAAACCGCAAAAACACGCTGTTTGGTTCACCCGATAATGACTTCTCCGTCGAAAACGGCAGGGGCTACCCCGTTTACCGCAACCTTGACGGCTTACCTCTTGGCTGTGCTTTTCTCACCGCAGAGCAGAAAGAATACCTTGAAGATAAGTTCCAAGAAATAGACGAAACGAAGAATAAATTTCTTGAGGTGAAAGACCCCAAAGAGAAAGCAGAACTCTCGAAAAATCTGCAAGCTTTTAATGAAGAGCTCTATGAATGGCGGAAGGAAGCCACCATGGTAAAAGTGGAGAGCACAGCACCCGGAGAGGAAGATAATTAGCCGCCCGAAGGATTCGCGGTCTCCGCTTCCTGCCGTATGAGAACATCAAGATTCTACGGCACTGTTTGCCCCCTATGGGCTTGACCCTGCTCTGGCTTGGCTAGTTGTTTCTGCTACAGGGTTCAACCCGCAATGACCTCTGGATATGCGCAGGACTGGGCCTTTACCTATCTGCTCAACAAAGATTTGCAGGTAAACCTTGGGTCAAAATTCAGGGAAATCTGAAAGGCGAGCTGAAGATACGGTAGGGTGGTACTTGCACACACTCACCGTAAGGAGTCTACTCACCTATGAGCGATAAAAAACAGCAGGAAGCAGAACAGCCTAGGCGGTCGCATAAAATATGGTTATGGATAAAACGGTGGTGGTTGCCTATCGCTATTCTGCTGATTACTAGTGCCGGGCTAGCGTGTGCTCTATCTATCCCGCAACGAGTTTTTGAAACCCCTAGAGAACCAGCCAACGATAAGAGCGCCCCTGTCTTACTAGCTCAGAGCAACCTCCGGTTAGCTTTTCTCTATATCACCGGTGGGGCTATCGCGGTGATGGGTCTTATCGAAACTTTTCGCAAAAACAATAACGAAAAACTCAAGAACGATCAGGAAAAAGAGAAAAATGACAGAGACCATCTGCGACAGGTGAGGGCAGGACGCAGAGAACGGTACACCAAAGCGGTAGAACAGCTAGGTGATGAGAAAGCTCCTATTCGTATGGGCGGCGTGTACACACTCGTTGGACTCGTGGATGAATGGCTTGAAGACGAGTCTATAGACAAATATGAGGACAGGCTCAAAGAAGGGCAGGTTATTATCAATAACCTGTGCGCCTATATACGCTCCCCCTTCACTCTTGCTTCTCATTATGATGAGTTATCTAAAGCCAACCCCACGTCTAAGGGAATATATAAAGGTAAAAAAGAAAAATTCTATGCAGACAAAGCAACATTAGATTCTGAAGCAGACGTTCGTCTAGGAATTATTAAAGAAATTCACGACCGTCTACAAGGCCCTGACAAAAACGCACCGGGGGCGTGGTCAGACTTTGAATACGATTTCTCGGGAAGCACCTTCTTCTACCCAATAGACCTTACGAACTCTTACTACGCAAAACCTATTAATTTCAGTGGCTCCACCTATAAGGGTTTGGCTGACTTCAGTGGCTCCACTTACGACGAGAGCGAGGCTAACTTCAGCGGCTCTACCTATAAGGGTTTGGCTAACTTCAGCGACTCCACTTACGACGAGAGCGAGGCTAACTTCAGCGGCTCTACCTATAAGGGTTTG
>ERZ773075.228-NODE-228-length-49330-cov-72.3764_pt1 | contig 49330 bp, 47 predicted proteins | sample MGYA00580614_ERZ773075 | MGnify/ENA primary metagenome ERZ773075 (study PRJEB29015, sample SAMEA2738021) | human oral metagenome | biome: human oral; feature: human-associated habitat; material: dental | place: China | collected 2043 ...
CACCACGTTCACCGGGAACCGGAAGCAGCCCCAGCGAGTGGTAGTAGCGCACCGTACGCACCGTCGTCCCGGTCAACTCGGCGATCTCAGCAACGCGCATGGAGACAGTCTCACACGGTACTTGGATCATGATCCGCTCGGATCCACTTGGTGGAGGTTGACCATGGGGAGTGCGAACCGTTTGCCGGAGCATACCTACGTTGCTACTGTGCCCGCGTGATGACAGGAGGGTCAGGCTTCAACGATGGCAGTGCTGCACCGTCTTGTCCTGCGCAGACGGGAGGGTCCTGGTGAACGGCACGCGAGCCAACCTGCAGGTCGGCGACATGCTGCAGGGAAGTGCAGGCGCCCTGTCGGTCAGGGGCTGCCTGCTTTTCAAGGAGTGGGATACCGAGGACCGCTGCTTCTACTACTGGGAGGAGTGGCAGCTCATTGGTGGCAGCAACGCCGACACCTGGGTCGAGCTCGACCACGACCCCGGCGAGATCCTCTTCTACGAGCCCGTTCGTCTGCAGGAGACGATTGAGCCGTGGGCCCTGACCGTCGGCCAGAGGCTGCAGCTGACGATCAACGGCGCTCCTCACCAGGCTCTCGTTGAGGAGGTCACCACAGGCACGCTCGAGAACGCCATTGGCTCTCCGGTGTGCCCGCTGAACATCGGCGAGACCATGACCTACGTCGAGCTGCGGTTGACAGACCCGGCCGGTGTGACCAGCCGGCTGACCATCGACAGCCACCGTTTCCGTGACCTCCTGGCCTACCGCAAGACACCCTTGTCCACTGCCCAGCAGAAGCAGCTCTTCGGACGCGTCCTCTACAACAGACGGCCCGTCGGTGGTGAGATGAACCGTAAGGTCATCAGGGGTGTTTTCGTCGGCGCGATCGTCAGCGTTGCGCTGGTCGTCGGGATGTTTTCCTCATGCTCTCCCAACCGTCAGTTCAGTGGCGGCGCCGATTCCACCAGTACCTCGGATACCGGCTCCTCCCGGACCTATCGCCACCGCCCTGTCTACGGAGGCGGCGGAGGCGGCGTCGGAAAATAGCCCCGCATACCCCATGGGCGACGGCATTCCAATCGCGCGTTCCAGAAGCCGGGCAGGCGCAGATGGGGATCTCGCCCCGTTTGTCGGGCACCGTCCATGTTGCTACCGTGCTCGCGTGAGTGCGGTGAGTCTGTGTTCTGTCAGCTACAAGATCAGTGGGGCTGAGCCGCACGCGCTCAATGATCTCCCCACCGTCGAGTCGATTCTCCTCGACGCCGCATGGGAAGCGGGACTGACGGCCGTATCCAGTGCGCACCACCGGTTCGAGCCCCAGGGGCTGAGCGCCGTCATCATTCTGTCCGAGTCGCATATCGCGGCCCACACCTGGCCCGAGTCCGGCACTGGCTATGTGACGCTCACCAGCTGCCGCACGCTGACCCCTGTGCAGATCGAGGCTGTGGGGGAGATGGTGCGTCGGCGCCTGCGAGCCCGGCACGTGATCAGCTCGGGGACCACGCTGTGAGTATCAGAGGTGATCTGAGAGTCGGCGAGACGCTTCGGGGAACTCTGCGAGAAAAGAGTCGCTCCTACACCGTGATGGGCAGGATTCTTCTTCAAAGGAGGAACCAGGCAAATGCGCGCCGCATCCGTTGCGAGCAATGGCGTCTCCTCGACGACAACGGTAAGGAGCTCTGGCTTGAGATCAATCGTGACGCCAACGAGGTGGTGCTGAACGAGCCGGTTCCTATTCGGCCGACGATCGATCCGCGCACGCTCGAGGTCGGTTGGACACGGCAGCTGAGAGTTCGTGGCCGGCCGTGCACCGTCGAGGTCGAGGAAGTGCTCTGTGCTGAGATCGACCACGAGACCGGGGCCATCAATCATCCGAATGGGGCTCTCACCACGACGACGTGCGCCGAGCTCCGCGTGGTGGATGCAGAGGGCTCGCTTTCCAGAATGGTGATCGACGCGCATCGCCTCCAAGGCCGTGAGGTCTACGGCAAAACGCCCCTGTCCTCCTCTCAGCAGTACGAGGTTTTCGGCAGGCCCGTGTACCGGCCGTGGTGGATACCCAGCGTCGTGCGAAGGTTCTGGCGGTGGTTCCTCACGGCGATCTCCGGGGCGAGCGGAAGCTGGTTGACCCATCTATTCTGGTTCGTCCTGCTATTCGTTGTGATGGTGCTTCTCGAGTTGATCGATGACGATGGTTTTATTCCCTCAGGAGGCGGTTCCTTCTTCCGGAACCGCTCGGTCTACGGGGGTGGAGGCGGCGGCGTCGGCAAGTAGCGTGGAACTCGATCACCCAACCCTGTAAACGGTCATATACGAAGGAGAAGACATGTCGCTCATGACCATCGCTCACCAGTCATCGGTCGATCTCAACTGGCAGTCACTGCTCAGCACCATCGTCTACGCGGTGCTCGGAGTCGTCCTGCTCATGGTGTTCGCACTGCTCGTCAACCGCATCTTCCGTCTTGATCTCAGGCGCGAGCTCATCGAAGACCAGAACATCGGCCTGGGGCTCGCCTTCGCCGGTACGGCTATGGCCATCGCCATCATCATCGCAGCCACCATCCTGAGCTGAGCGGCTCGCCATGACCCATGGCCGAATCGGACGACGGGAGAACGTCGCCCTGTTCACCGCGGCCCTGCTCGCCGCGATCGGCGGGCTCATCTATGAGCTCATCCTGGGTACGGCCGCCTCCTACCTCCTGGGTGACTCTGTCCTCAGCTTCAGCCTCGCCACCGGTATCACCCTGTTCGGAATGGGGATCGGCTCGCTGCTGGTCAACCGCTTCCGCGCCGCACCAGCGGTCGTCTTCGGCGTCAGCGAAGTCTTTCTGGGCCTCATCGGCGGCAACTCCGTCCTCCTGCTGTACCTGGCCTTCGGGCGCACCCGCCTGCACTGGGTCGTCTTCGGCAGTATCAGCCTGACCATCGGCATCCTCATCGGCCTGGAGATTCCGCTGCTGGTGCGGACCTTCGCCGCCTTCGGGCGCCGCTCGACCAGCGAGCTGCTCGGCAAGGTCATGGCCATCGATTACTTCGGCTCACTGGTCGCCTCCCTGGTCTTCCCCCTGATCCTCCTGCCGCAGCTCGGCCTCATGCGCGGGGCCTACCTCGTGGGGGCGCTCAACGTCCTGGTCGCGGTCCTCGTCCTGCTCCAGGTGCGCACACCTCGCAAGATCCTGTGGGCGGCCACCGCCGCCGTCGTGGCACTGGTCGGCATGTTCGCAGCCGCCAACCGCATCGAGCGCAGCGTGGAGGCGCTGACCTACAACGACCCGATCGTCTACTACCAGCAGACCGCCTACCAGAAGGTCGTCCTCACCCAGTATCAGGATGACCTGCGCCTGTACCTCAACGGCCAGCTCCAGTTCTCCAGCCTGGACGAGGCCAGGTACCACGAGACCCTGTCCGCCAGCGCCATGACCTCGGTGAAGGATCCTGCGCACATCCTCGTGCTCGGTGGCGGTGACGGTCTGCTGGCGCGGGAGATCCTGCGCTACCCCAGCGTCAAGGACATCACCATCGTGGATATCGATCCCGGCGTCACCGAGCTGGCGCGAAGCAACCGCCTGCTCAAGGACCTCAACAAGGCATCCCTGTCCGATTCCAGAGTGAGCGTCGTCAACGACGACGCCTTCACCTACGTCCGGGACTCCGGGGCGACCTACGACGTCGTTCTTGTCGACCTGGTCGACCCCTCCAACGAGAAGCTCGCCAAGCTCTACTCCACCGAGTTCTATCGGAACATCGAGGCTCGGCTGGCGCCCGAGGGTGTCATGGTCACCCAGGCCACCTCCACGTTCTTCTCACCCCACGCCTTCTCCACAGTGGCCAGCACCGTTGCCACCTCCCAACCGGATCGGCAGATCCTGCCCTTCTCGACCAACATCCCCTCCTTCGGAGAATGGGGCTTCGTGCTGTCCACCAAGACGCCGCAGAACCTCATCAGCCAGCCGCTGCCCGCGGGACTGACCTACCAGGACCGGAAGACCCTGGAGTTCATCATGCGAACCAAACCGGCCCGCACCGAGACCATGGAGCCATCTACTCTCCTGCATCCGCGGATCGTCGAGGTCTACAACCAAGACATGCGGCAGTGGCGCTACTACTGAATCACCCGGGAAGAGGCGGCGAAGTCGGTTCGGCCTGAATCGTTCCGGAAGCGACTTCGCCGCTGCGCTGTCACCGCACCGAGGTCGGCCGCTTTCTCATCTCAGGATTCTGATGGTCAGCCAGGCGGCGATCCCGGCGATCATCACACAGCTCATCAGGGACACGATGACCGCCATGCCGAGGATGAACAGATAGAGCATCGACGTCAGCGTTGTCAGCCAGATGAGCGCGACGCGAGCAGCGCGAGGAAGTGCCGTCGCCAGGCATGCCCCGGCGGCGACGATCACCAGCCCGCTGACGGCGAAGCTCATGAAGTCGGGGTTCAGTACATTGACGGACTCGAGCGTCCCTCCCCAGATGATGATGAGGAGGCCGCAGACGGCCAGGCATGCTCCGGCGATGTTTCGTCCGCTCAGTTGTGGCCGGGTCGACTTGTCACGGTTCGTTGCTGTCATGTTGTTGCTTTCCTTTCGATGATGCGATGCGCAGTTGTCGCCAAGACGTCTGTCTATCTGCCGTTGGCTGAAGCCGCGAGCTCCCGCCCCCAGCTGTGGGCGTCGGTCTTCTCTCCATCGGCCAGTGGACCCTTGCTCGCCGTGACCACGAAGCTCCTGACCGACGACGTCCGCCGACCCTGATGACGCTGCAGCGCCTTGGCGATCGCCTTGGCCGCTGAACCGCTGAGCCATCCCTTGGAGACGACTGTGTCGAAGGCGGCGGCGTCGGTGGACGCCGGGATCGCCGTGGTCTCCAGCCACTCGCCGATCCCGGGGGATGCCTCGCCCGACCCTGCCTGCTCACGGGCCTTGGTCCGTGAGGCCGCAGTCGGCAGGCCCCGGTTGTGGGTGGGGGCTCCCAGCACGAGCAGATCCAGGTCTGCGGGCAGGGCACTTGGAGCCTCGGAGGCGTCGACGACCTGGGTGTCGACGCCTCCCTCGATCATCCCAGCGGCGACAGCCTCGGCGATGAGCCGGGTATTGCCGAAGTAGGACTCAACAACGATGAGTGCCGTGGCCATGGTCTCCTCCTAAGGGCCGGTACCGGTGATGACGCCGGTGCTGAATGCGTCATGATCACAGCGTCGGGTGTGACGCCACGTCGCACGCAAACGGGGCCCGCCGCTCAGAAGGCGACGGGCCCCGTCAGGCCGCGGAGATCGGTGGAGAGGGGAGACGAGTGCGGGCGACGAACGGCGTCGCCGCGTCCGTCTCAGAGCTGGGAGGCGTCGACGGCGAAGGTGTTGCAGGCCTGGACCGAGCCGGAGTTCATCCCGGTGGTGAACCAGCGAACGCGCTGCTCGGACGAGCCATGGGTCCAGGTGTCGGAGTCGATGTGCCCCTTGGCCCGTTCCTGGATGTGGTCGTCACCGACGGCTTCGGCCGCTCCCAGCGCACCGTTGATCTCCTCGCTGCTGGGACGGTTGAGGAAGGGTTTGCCAGTCTCCGGGTCGGGGGTGGAGGAGGCGTGGTTGACCCAGATTCCCGCGTAGCAGTCCGCCTGAAGCTCCAGGCGGACCGAGTCCGACGTCGCGCCGCTGCCCGAGCGGTCGGCTTTGGCCATCTGCCCGGTCAGGTGCTGGATATGGTGCCCGAACTCATGGGCCACGATGTACTCCTCCGCCAAAGGAGTGTCCGTGGCCCCCAGGGACTTCTCCATCTCGGAGAAGAAGCTCATGTCCAGGTAGACCGTCTGGTCCCCTGAGCAGTAGAAGGGCCCCACCGCCGAGGAGGCGTTGCCGCAGGCCGAGGAGATCCGGGTGCCGTCCCACAGGACGAACTCGGGCTTGGCGTAGGTGAGCCCCGCCTGGGCGGGCAGCTGGTCCGTCCACACCGCGTCGAGGGACTCGGCGGTGGCCACCATGCGGCACTGGGTGTACTTGTTGGCACTCTCCCCGCTGGTGCACATAGAGGTATCGATCGACGAGGTCGTCGATATCGTCCTCCCAGCCTGCTGCGCCCCCAGCATGGCGGACAGGTCCACCCCCGTGAGCTGGGAGATGAGGACGACGGCGATGACGGTCAGGATCGAGCCGCCGCCGATCATCGCGCCCCGGCCTCCGCCGGAACGGGTCTGGACCCGGTTGGGATCGATCTGGATATCGCGGTTGAAGGACACGGACCACCTCTGAGAACACACCTGCGATGGGGCTCGGACTGCCCCCACGCTACCGTGATGCCGCCCCCGGCGCGAAGCAAGGACCACCGGAAGCGAGACCGCCCGGACCGAGCGCGGCTGCGGGGGTCGTATTAACCGCGCCGGGGTAGCCTGGCACCGTGCTCTACGACCTGCTGTACAAGACCGTCCTGACCCGCATCGACCCCGAGCTGATCCACGACGTATGCATGGACGCCATCGAGCTGACTGGCAAGGTCCCCTTCGTCAGGGACGTGGTGCGCCAGGTGTGGGGGCGCCGGCCCGTCTTCCCCGTCCCCTCGGCCAACCAGGGTGGCCCCTTCGCCCGCCCCGTCCCCGGTGTCCTGGGGCTGGCTGCCGGTATGGACAAGGAGGGGCAGGCCGTTGAGGGCCTGGACATGCTCGGCTTCGGCTTCATCGAGGTCGGCACCTTCACCGCCCGTGCTCAAGGCGGCAACGACAAGCCCCGCATGTGGCGCTACCCCCAGATGCGGGCCGTGCGCAACCGCATGGGCTTCAACAACTCCGGTGCCGACGAAGCCGCCAGGCGGCTGCGCGCCCTGCGCCGCACACCGCGGGGGCGTTCCATCGTCGTCGGCGCGAATATCGGCAAGACCAAGGTGACACCCCTTGAGGACGCGGTTGAGGACTACCGCTATTCGGCCGCCGCGGTTGCCCGCTGGGTCGACTACCTCGTCGTCAACGTCTCCAGTCCCAACACCCCCGGGCTGCGCAGCCTGCAGAGCGTCGAGGCGCTGCGCCCGATCCTGGAGGCGGTGCGCGAGGCCGCGGACCGCGCGGCGAGGCGCCACGTCCCGCTCCTGGTCAAGATCGCCCCGGACCTTGCCGATGAGGATCTCGACGCCGTCGCCGACCTGGTCCTGGACCTGGAGCTGGATGGAGTCGTGGCCACTAATACCACCATCGACCACGACCTGGGGGAGGGCGGTCTGTCCGGTACGCCGCTCCTGCCCCGCTCCCTGGAGGTCGTGCGCCGCCTGCGCGGCAGGCTGGGGGAGGGACCCATCATCATCGGCGTCGGCGGCATCTCCTCCATCATGGACGCCGAGCTCATGCTCGACGCCGGAGCGGACCTGCTCCAGGCCTACACGGCCTTCATCTACAACGGGCCGGCCTGGCCGGGGCGGATCAACCGGGCCCTGGCCACCGTCCCGGCCGGATCCGCGGGCCGTGCATGGCGCTGACCCCCGTTTTTCTTCAGACGGGGCGCTTTTCCATGGAGGACCACCAGCTGCTCGGGCCCATGAGGCGCCCCGCCGGGGGGAACCGGTCGGAAAAGGTCAGGACGGGTACTGGCCCCGCTTGACCAGGGCGGCCGGACGGCGCCAGCGCCGCAGCATGAAGCAGCGCGACATGATATAGAAGAAGATCGTCCCCTCGTCCTTGACCCGCTCGGCTCCGAACTTCTTGACGAGGCGTTGGCGCAACCGGTGCCAGCACCAAGCGGCGTCGGCGATCGCCAGCAGCAGGTAGCCGTTCATCGCCAGCACGACGTAGAAGCTGACCATCGGGTACTGGGGCAGGATACGGCTGAACCCGAAGGAGAAAATGAGCAAGACGAAGACGAGAGGCATGAAGAACTCGCCCAGGTTAAGGCGCGCATCGACGTAGTCGCGGATGTAGCGCTTAACCGGCCCCTTCTCCCGGGATGGAAGGTACTTCTCCTCACCGGTCACCATCGCCTCGTTCTGCCGCTTCCAGGCCTCGTCACGGGCCGCCCGCGCCTCCCGCTTAGCGGCCTGACGGTCTTTGGGAACCACGGGGTGCAGATTCTTGGCCTGCTGGTCCTTGCGCCTGGGAGTGGGGCGCCCTTTGCCAACGGGCTTGGGGCTGGGCTCGGCCGCAGGCTCCGGTTCGGGGGTCTGGCTGCGCTTCTTGAACAGGCTCACGGTGCACAGACTAGCGGCAGCGGCGCGATACCCTGAAAACCATGATCACCGTTGATGCCGTGCGCACCGCCGTGCACACCTCCATGCCCGCCATCGTCTCCGACCTGACAGACCTGGTCGCGATTCCCTCGGTCTCCGCCTCCAGTCACGACCAGGCCCAGGTCCGGCGCTCCGCCGAGGCCGTCGCCGCGCTTCTGCGCGACAGCGGCCTGGATGCCGAGATCCTCTCCGTGTCCGCTCCGGACGGCACCCCGGGGAGGCCCGCCGTCCTCGCCCACAAGGAGGGGCCCCAGGACAGTCCGCACGTCCTTCTCTACTCCCACCACGACGTCCAGCCCGTCGGCGACCCGGCTGGCTGGGACCAGGTCGACCCCTTCACCGCCGAGCGGCGCGGCGAGCGGCTCTTCGGTCGCGGCACCTCCGACGACAAGGCTGGCGTCATCACCCACGCTCACGCCCTGCGCACCCTGGCGTCCCTGGCTGCCGGTGAGCTGCCCTGTTCGGTGACTGTCTTCGTCGAGGGAGAGGAGGAGGTCGGCAGCCCCTCATTCGAGAACTTCCTGAGGACCTATCGAGACCGGCTCGCCTCCGATGTCATCGTCGTGGCCGATTCCTCAAACTGGAAGGTCGGCACCCCCTCCCTGACGACCTCGCTGCGCGGCGTCGTCCAGGTCGACGTCCGTCTCGACATGCTCGACCATGCGCTTCACTCCGGCCAGTACGGCGGTCCCGTCCTAGACGCCGCCACCGCCATGTGCCGCCTGATCGCCTCCTGCCACGACGTGTCCGGCGATGTCGCCATCTGCGGGCTCATCAGCCGGTCCCGGGCCGACGCCGACTTCCCGGACTACCCGGAGGCCGACTTCCGTGCGGACGCCGGGGTCCTCGACGGCGTCGAGCTCGCCGGTACCGGCGACCTCACCGCGAGGCTGTGGACCAAGCCTTCCCTGACCCTTATCGGTATGGATATCACTCCTCTGGACCTGGCCGGTAACGTCCTGGCCCCCTCATGTACCGCCCGCCTCTCGCTGCGAATCGCCCCCGGGCAGGATCCCGCCGAGGCTCAGGAGGCGCTGGCCGCCCACCTGGAGAAGCACGTGCCCTTCGGCGGCCGGCTGACCGTCAGCGGCCGCGAGGCCGGTCCCGCCTTCGACGGCTCCGAGGTCACTCCCGCCTCCGAAGCGGCCCATTGGGCGCTGTCCACCGCCTGGGCCACCGAGGCCGTCAACATCGGCCAGGGCGGTTCCATCCCCTTCATCGCCACCCTGAAGGAGACCTTCCCGGACGCCCAGGTGCTCGTCACCGGGATCGAGGACCCCGACACCCGCGCTCACAGCGAGAACGAGTCCATGCACCTGGGCGAGCTGGAGCGCATCGTGTTCGCCGAGGCGCTCCTCCTGGCCCGCCTCAGTGGCGCCATCTCCTCGTGACGAGCCCCGTCCGCAACGCCCACGGCCCGACGGCCTCAGCATGAGGGTCCTGCTCGCTCCCGGCGGCCTGTGGCCCGAACCCGCCGGAGTGCCCTTGGTCGGATCGGTAGGCGGGCTGCCGGCCGGATGCGTCGCCGGCTGCCTGGCGCGCGGCTGGCGCTCGTCCCGGCCGGACGATGTTCTGACCCTTCTGCCCATGGTCGACGGCGGCCCGGGTTCGGCCCAGGCGATCTGCCCGGAGCGGATCGCCTCCCGCGAGGCCATTCAGGGGCGGGGACCGCTCGGACAAGTCCGGGAGGTCGACCTGGTGCGGCTGGTTCCCGGTCCTCAGCGAGCGGGGAGCCGGCGCCCCGGCGAGGGCAGAACCTGGTTCCTCGACGCCGCCCGGCTCCTGGCGCTTCCCGCCGATCCAGACGAGGGAACCCAGGAGGCCCTTCAGGGCAGCACATACGGCCTGGGACAGGCCATCGGCGCCGCCCTGAGCCGCACGCACTCCTCCGACACGCTCCTGGTCGGACTGTCGCGCTCGGCTGTCCACGACGGCGGGGCAGGAGCGCTCGATGCTCTCGGCGGAGTCGCTGCGGCCATCGACCTTCTGGCCGGCCGCAGCCTCGGGCTGGTTCTGGCCGATGACATCGCCCTGGGGGGTATGAACGGCGCCGGGGCGGCACTGGCCGACGTGACCTCCTTGGGGCCCCGGCAGGCCCAGGAACTGGATCGCCGTGCCTGCGCCGCGGCCACGGAAGCCGTCAATGCGACCAGCGCCATCCGGAAAAGCTCCTCCGGCGGGCAGAGAACGCTCCCCGTCGTCTCCGTGCTCGACGGCGCACAGATGTCGTCGGCCTCCGCCGCCGCGGATTCCGGAGGGATGGGCCGGCTGGGCGCCTCCGTCTGGGGAACGGGGGCGGCTGGTGGCAGCGCGATGGCGCTGCGGGCCCTGGGCGCGTGGGCGAGGCCCGGCGCCCGCGTCATGGCGGAGATCCTCGGCCTTCCCGAGGCGGTCCTCGGCCAGGACCTCGTGGTCACGGCGTCGGGTGAGCTTTACGACGTTCTGGCCGACAGTATCGTCGGCGTCGTCGGGCAGCACGCCGCCTCGCAGGCACTGCCCTGTGCCCTGGTGTGCGGGCGCTGCGCCACTACTCGCGGCGAGCTGGCCAGTGCCGGTATCTCCACCTCCTACAGCGTGCAAGAGCCCCACTCCGTCGAGTCCTGGGACGCAGGCAGTCCCGATGCGCTGGAGGCGCGGCTGACGGACCTGGGGGCGCGACTGGCCCGGACCTGGTCGCGCTGAGTCGGGGAACTCCGCCGCCTCTCTGCCGGGGAGCCCCACTGCGGGAGGAGAAGAAGGGTCAGTCGATCGGGGCCGCCGCGGTCGAGTCCCGCACGATGAGGTCGGGGGCGAACAGCATCTCGGTGTCGCTCGGCCGTTCCCCGCCGAGCTGGGCGAGCAGCGTCGACACTGCTGCCCGGCAGATGGCGTCCACGGGCTGACGCACCGTGGTCAGCGGCGGGTCGGTCATGGGGATGAGCGGCGAGTCGTCGTAGCCGATGACGGAGACGTCGTGAGGCACGGACCTGCCGGTCTGACGCGCCCCCTGGACCACGCCGAGAGCCATCACGTCCGAGGAGCACACGATGCCCGTGCAGCCCTGCTCCAGCAGGTGCAGTGCAGCGCTGACGCCCCCCTCGTAGGTGTAGAGCGTCTCCACCATTCGCAACAGCTCGCCGGGCAGTCCCTCGGTCATGGCGTCCTCATAGCCGGAACGCTTGCGCTGAGCCGGCACCATGCGCATCGGTCCCATGGCGAGTCCGATACGTTGATGACCCAGGGCGATGAGGTGGTCCACCGCCATCCGGGTCGCCCGGCGGTCATCAGTGGCGAAGCCCGGGGCCTTGATGGTTGGCGCGTTGCCGTTGATCGTGACCAGGGGCACGCCGCGCTCGCGCAAACGCTGATAACGGGTGACGTCGCCGGTGGTGTCCGCGTGACGTCCGGAGACGAAGATGATTCCCGCGACGCCGCGGTCCACCAGCATCTCGACGTACTCGTCCTCGCTGATGCCCCCGGGGGTTTGGGTACACAGCAGGGGGGTGTGCCCAGAGGGGGACAGGAGCTGCTCGATCTGCTGGGCGAACAGGGGAAAAATCGGGTTGCTCAGTTCCGGCACGATCAGTCCCATGAGGCCGCGGGAGGTTTGGTGCACGGACTCGGGTCGTTCATAGCCCAGGATGTCGAGTGCTGCGAGCACCTGCCGCCGAGTCGAATCAGCCACGTTGGACTTTCCGTTGAGCACCCGCGAGACGGTGGCGGTGGAGACACCCGCCTGGTCGGCGATGTCAGTGAGGGTGAGTCTCTGTGGCATAAGTGAATCCTACGAGAATCAATGAAGGTCGAGGAGCCGCTTCGCGCGAGCTCACGGTCGCTCGTCGTCCGGCTCCCCACCCGCAATCATCGCAGATCAGGGCACATTTGCGTGAATCCGGGGCGTGCGATCGGGTATCGCACGCCCCGGAGCCGCAGCCGCTGGATTGGGCCGGGCGGAGGTTCCCACAAGCCGCGATCAGCCCTTGACCGCCCCTGAGATCGAGCCGCCGACGATATAGCGCTGCAGGTACTGGAACAGGGCGATCACCGGGGCCATGGTGAGAACTGCGCCGGCGGCGAAGATGCCCAGGTTGTTGGAGCGGTCACCGGTGAGCATGCCGTAGAGCCCCACAGCCAGGGTCTTCTGGGAGTTGTCGGTCAGGATGATGGACCCCAGAAGGAACTCGCTGATGACAGCCACAAAGGCCAGCAGGAAGGTCGTGGCGATGATCGGCTTGAGCGTCGGCAGCAGGATGATCCTGAAAACCTGCCAGTGCGTGCAGCCGTCGATGATTGCCGCCTCGTCGAGCTCTCGGGGGATCGTGTCGAAGGTTCCCTTGATGAGCCACACCTGCCCCAGGGCCCCGCCCATGAGAGCCAGGCTGTAACCGGCCAGGGTGTTGAGGCCGAAGGCAGGCACCACCTGGCCGATCTGCGAGATCATGGTGTAGATGGCGATCATGGACAGGATCGCGGGAAACATCATGATCAGGAGCAGGGCCAGCAGACCGCCGCGGCGCCCCGTGAAGCGGAAGCGGGAGAAGGCGTAGGCGCCCAGCAGCGACAGGAAAACCTGGGCGGTGGCCACCACTGCGCAGATAACGATCGTGTTGAGGTACCAGCGCAGGAAGGGACCGCGTGTCCCCGATAGCAGGTTCTGGTAGTTGACCAGACTCACCTTGGTGGGGATGAGGCCGGTGGAGGCCACTGTCCCCAGCGGGTTGAGGGAGGCGGAGATGACGTAAAGGACGGGGAAGGCGGCGAAGACCAGTGCGACGACGCCGACGACGTGCCTCCAGCCGATCTCACGGAACCAGCGCGAGAAGGACATGTGGTTCTCAGCGGCAGGAGCCGCCCCGGAGCTGTTGGACGCGGACTTGGATGCGGTGCTCATGGTGATCCTCTGTTCTCTCCACAATCGGCTGGGTCAGTTGACGTCTTCGAGCTTCTTGGTTGCTCGGAATTGCAGGGCGGCCAGGACGCCGGTGACGGCGAATAGGATGACCGAGACGGCCGAGGCGAATCCGAAGTCCGAGCCGGAGCGGCCGAAGGCGATCCGGTAGATCATGGAGATGAGAATGTCGGTGCCGCCGCGCGTGTACTCTCCGGCCGGGAAGGGACCGCCCTCGGTCAGCAGCTGAATGGCGTTGAAGTTGTTGAAGTTGAAGGCGAAGGTGCTCACCAGCAGAGGAGCGACGGCGACGAGCAGCAGCGGGGTGATGATGCGCCACGTCGCCTGCAGCCCGCTTGCCCCGTCCATCTTGGCGGCCTCCTTGACGTCCCCCGAGATGGATTGCAGGGCCCCGGTGCACACGATGAACATGTAGGGGAAGCCCATCCAGGTGTTCGTCAGTAGGACGGCGATCTTCGCCATGGTCGGGTCGGACAGCCACGGGATGTGGAGGTGAAGCAACTGATTGATGAGGCCGAAATCCTGGTTGTAGAAGTTCGACCACACGAGCAGCGAGATGAAGCCGGGCACGGCGTAGGGCAACAGGAGGAAGGAGCGGTAGAGCTTCTTACCTTTGATCCGGTCATCATTGAGCGTCAGGGCCAGGAAGAAACCGAGGCCGAATGTGAGCAGTACCGAGCCGAAGGCGAACACGATGGTCCAGGTGAATGCCTTGAGGAACTGGGATGCCAGATTTCCCTGGGTGAAGAGCCGGGAGTAGTTGGCCAGGCCGACATTCTGCATCCAGGATTGGGCCAGTTTATCGCCCTTGGCGTTGACGAAGTGCTCGGACAGGCCCACCTTCTTGACGGAGTAGACATCCCCGGTGCCGGTGTTGGTGATGGTGTCGGAGGACTTGTCATACACCATTCGCTTCGTTCCCTCGAAGGCGGTGCGCACGCCCTGGACCTTGACCGTCGTCTTGTCCGAGAAGGGTACCGACATGGAGGTGATGTCCTCGTAGGCGATGTTGATCTGCTTGGGAGTCAGGATCGTGTATCCGTCCGCCTTGGTGACTACGCCCTTGTCGATAGTGACGGTGGAGGAATCGATCTTCTCCATCTTCTTCCCATCGCTTCCGCGCATGACCTCCTTGGTCTGCGGGTTGACCAGGAACAGCGAGAAGGGACCTTGGGTGACGTCACCGTCGGTGGCGACTGACAGGCCGTAGGTGGGGGAGTCCTCCGTGCGAACCATGGAGTTATTGGTGATGGCGGTGATCGCCTCCTCCTTGGTTCCCCGGTATCCGTCCCCGAAATTGGTGAAGGAGGTCTGGACGGTCAGGACGATCGGGACGATGAGGAAGACGGTCAGGAAGAACGTGCCCGGGAAGAGGTACTTGGCCGGTACGAACCTTTTGGTCGAGTACAGAAGGAACATGGCTATCGTGGCGAGGGTGACGATTCCCAACCACATCCACATTCGGTAGGCGATGAGGAGCGGGACGAGGTAGATCGCGGCGACCAGTGTAAGGGAGAGGACCGCGATGCGTCCGATGACGCCTCTGATGGTCGTGGTCTTGTCCCGTGGGATCGTTGTGGACGCGGACGTCATTATCTGCAGGTCCTTTCCAGAAGTGGGAAAGCAGTTAAGAAGAACTGTGGGATCGAGTTAGGTGCGTGCAGTTGAGCGCATGGGGCCGGAACCGGGCGGATCAACCGTCGATCGACGCCCGGATGGTCTCGCCGACCCCCGCCATGGTGCTGGCGGGGTCGGCGCCTGCGACGATGTTGGCCTGGGCCCGCCCGAACGGCTCCCACACGGAGGACATGGCCGGGATCGCGGGCATGGGGTCCGCCTGGGCGGACATGTCGGCGAAGGTGACCATGTCCGGCTGCTCCGTCCTGAGCTTCTCGGCCAGGTCCTTCTGCGCCGGTGGGAGCTCATTGGAGGGGAACATCGAAGCCGCAAAGGTCATGTCCTTGGCGGCATCGGCCACGAAGGTCTCGGCGAAGGCCTTGTTCTTCCCGTTGGAGGCGACGTAGAAGCAGTTGACGCCGGCGAAGGGGCGGGCCTGGCTGCCCTCGATGTCCCCGAAACCCGGGATCCTGGTGAGCTGGTAGTCGATGCCGGCCTTCTTGATGTCCGCTAGGGCCCACGGCCCGGAGATGAGGTAGGGCGCCTTGGCGTTGGTGAACAGGGAGATGTGGTTGGCGGCAGTGACCGACTTCCTTAGAACCCCCTGCTTGCCGAGCTGCCCGATCTTCTCGGCGGCCCTTATCGAGCCCTCCTTGCCGATACCCAGGTCCTTGGAGTTGTAGGAGCCGTCAGGATTCTTGCCGAAGAGGTAGCCTCCGGCGGCGGTGTAGATGGGCTCCATGTTGTAGGCATCGCCCTTCTCATCGACCGCCTGAGAGAGAATGAGCTCGGTGCCGGCGGCCGTGCCGGCCTCGACCATCTCCTCGATGGTGGCCGGCTCGGTGACCTGGGTCAGGGCCTTGTTGACGAACAACCCCAGGCACTCGACGGCGTAAGGAGTGCCGTAGATCTGGCCGTCGTAGGTGACCGCCTTGAGGGCGATGTCGGAGTAGTTGGCCTCGGCCTCGGGGCTCAGGACGACTGGCCGGATCGCGCTGTTCTGCAACAGGTTGCCGATCCAGTCGTGGGCGCCCATCACGATGTCGGGGCCGTTGCCCGCCTGGTTGGCCGTGATGAAGGCGGCCTGCAGATCATTGGCGACGATCTGGACGGCCACTGTAATGCCCTGCTCCTGTCCCCAGCTCTTGGCGATCTCCTTGAGCGAGTCGGCCTTCTTCTGGTCGGCCCAGATGACCAGGTCGGCATTGGTATCACCTCCGGAAGAGCCGGAGGCCTGCTGATCGGCTCCTCCGGAGGCGGCAGCGCCGGCGGCCTTCTGGGAGCTGGAACAAGCTGCAACGGTTGAAACAGTGGCGGCGACGGTGGCCATCGTCAGGAAGGACCGGCGGGTGGGTGCCACAGGGATTCTCCTTCGAATCGGATCCGGAGCGAGGAATCCCTCGCCTGACACCACAATTTAACTGGTTAATGCAATGATTGCAATAGATGAATAGAATTTGCAAATGAGTGTTCTAGGCCACAGTCGTGGCTTCCAACCAGGTTGTCGTCGTCGGAGGAACGAATAGTCGTCCCTGGTCCTGCCGCAAGGACTGGGACGACAACAGCACCTTGGCCTCGGCCGGCAGGAAGACCGGGGAGTCTGAGGTGTTGACGACCACCAGCACGCCGCGTATCAGGAAAGCTAGGGCCCGCGGCGGGCACCACTCCAGTCCGGTGACGAAGGCCAGGGGTGCGCAGGCGAGGTTGTACTTGTCGCGCACGTGGGCCGCATGCCGCACGGTCGCGGCGGGGGACCCGAACTGCGAGGACTGCGCCTGAGCATGCTCTGCCACCATCTCGGCCAGATCCAGGGGAGCGGTCGGCTTGTCGGCGTCGGACAGGGCGATCTCGTCGCCCTGGCGCAGGTAGAGCGATCCGGGTAGGGCCAGCATCATGGCCTGCAGCGCCAGTGCCCGGAGCATCCGTTCGTCATGGGCGACGGAGTACCAGCGCTGACCGTCCCCGGGGTCCAAATGCTCGGACAGGATGTGAGGGGGCAGGAAGCGCCAGGTGGGTGGAGCGCCGAAGCGGTCGTGCTCATCGAGGGATCGGGTCAGGTGGGAGGTGATCGACTCGGCGTCCCAGCGTGTGAGGGTCAGGCAGTCGTCACGTAGATGGTGGATCCAGTCGTCCTGGAGGTGGTGGCGCAGTGAGTCCGGGTAGTCGGCGGTCACGTCGGCGCCGACGATGCCGTCCTCCACGTACTCGGCCAGCTGGCCGTGCAGCATGGCGAAGTAGGCGCTCAGACGGTCCAGCCGCGTCTCGCGGGTGACCTGGGGCGGGACGATCGTGCCCAGGTCGATTCCGGCCGCCCCCGCCTGCAGATAGGCCTCCGAGCGGCGCAGCAGGTCATCGCCATCGCCCTCCAGCCCTGTGACGAAGCCGGTGGTCTGTTTGGCGTAGGGGCCGGTGATCGGCCCGAGTGCGCCGGAGATGCGCACGATGGTGCGCAGTCCCTGGGTGCGTGCGTTGTCGATGAACCGGCGGATCGAGTCCATCTCGGAACTGACGTCGAGCAGGCTCGGACGAATGAGCACCGCGTCCATTCCCAGATTGAGTGCGTGGTCGATAATGGGGCCTGTTCGTCTCAGGTCGGCGGCTCCCAGGGTCGGTGAGGGGATCTCGTAGACCAGCGCGTGGCGCCACCATTCCTCCGGACCGTCGTAGGGTCGGTGAACGAGAGTGGTGGTCGTGGTCACAGCGAGTATCTCCCTTCCGCTGGGCTCGCGCCCAGGAGTGACACTCCTAAGAGTGCTTCGTCGGTGTCTCGAGAGTGCGCGGCGACCACGCGCTGTGGAGATCGGTTGCCGTTGCTCCCTTGAGACGGTGTCGGAGGTGTCGGAATGGTGACGACTATCGTAACCCGCTTCTGCGCTACCTTGTGACCATGTCAGTGCAGAAATCTGAGTCCGAGTCTGTGCGTATCGACGGAAACGGTGGTTTTGGCCCAGCCGGATACCGATCCGAGGACGCTGAGCGCTTTGTTCACGAGCAGGCGAAGAATCCTCAACGCACACCTTTCGAGCGCGATCGGGCTCGAGTTCTGCACTCCTCCGCGCTGCGGCGCCTCGGCGCCAAGACCCAGGTCCTGGGGCCGTCCGCTGACGATTTCGTACGAACCCGGCTCACCCACTCCCTCGAGGTGGCACAGGTGGGGCGCGCCCTCGGCCAGGCGCTGGGATGTGATCCCGACGTCGTCGACGCAGCCTGTCTCTCCCACGATCTGGGGCATCCGCCTTACGGGCACAACGGCGAAAAAGCGCTCGACGTCGTCGCCCGCCAAATAGGGGGGTTCGAGGGCAACGCCCAGACCTTCCGGATCCTCACCCGTCTGGAGCCCAAGACCCTCGATGACGCCGGACGGCCGGTGGGCGTCAACCTCACCCGCGCCAGCCTCGACGCCGTCGCGAAGTACCCCTGGTTCAAGGGCGGGGGACCGGGCGGTCCGAGCGGACGCAGTGCGCGCAAGTACTCCGCCTACGACGACGACGCTGAGATCTTCGCCTGGATGCGCCAGGGGGCTCCGGAGGGCAGACGCTGCATCGAGGCGCAGATCATGGACCTGTCTGATGATGTAGGCTACTCCGTCCACGATGTCGAGGACGCGATCGCCCTGGGACGCATGGACCCGGCCTGCCTGACCGACCCGAACGAGGTCGATGAGCTGCTCGAGGCCACGCGGGCCTGGTACGGCACCGACCTGAGCGCCGACGCCCTCGGAGCGGCTTTCGAGAGGCTGTCCGGCCAGCCCTACTGGATCCGTTCTTACAACGGCTCAGTGGCCGACGCCGCACACCTGAAGAACCTCACCAGCGAGATCATCGGCCGCTTCGTCTCAGCGGTCGCCACCGCGACCCGCGGAGCCTACGGCGACGGACCCCTGACCCGGTACGGGGCCGAACTCGTCATCCCCGAGGAGACGGCCGCCGAGATCCTCCTCCTCAAGGGAATCGCCGTTCGCTACGTCATGGAACCCCGAGAGCACGAACCGGTCTACCTGCGCCAGCGCACTCTCATCTTCGATCTGGCCGACGTCCTCATGACCGGCGACGGCGGGGCGATCGACCCCGTCCTGGCCGACGCCTGGCACCGGGCCGAGAACGACGACGAGCGCCTGCGAGTGGTCGTCGACCAGATCGCCTCCTTGACAGACACGTCTGCGCGCGCCTGGCACGCCCGGCTGTGCGGCATGTTCTCCGAGGTGTAGCGGTGCAGCACTAAGCGCCTGCGCAGGATGTCGGCGGTCTCGCCTACGATGGACCTGTGGCGGGACTGATCAGGCGCGAGGACATCGAGGCGGTGCGCGAGCGCGCCCGGATCGAGGACATCGTCGGCGAGCACGTGACCCTCAAGAGCGCAGGTGTCGGCTCCCTCAAGGGGCTGTGCCCCTTCCACGACGAGCGCACCCCCTCCTTCCACGTCCGCCCCCAGCTCGGGTACTGGCACTGCTTCGGCTGCGGCGAGGGCGGGGACGTCATCGCCTTCATCGAGAAGATCAACCACCTCGGTTTCGCCGAGGCCGTCGAGTACCTAGCGGACCGCACCGGCGTCCAGCTGCGCTACGAGGAGGGCGGAGCCGTCAGACGCGGTGTGGAGCCGGGAACCCGTCAGCGTCTCATGGATGCCAACCGCCTGGCCGAGGCCTGGTTCCGCGAGCAGCTCGCCACCCCGGAAGCCCAGACGGGTCGCGACTTCTTGACCGCCCGGGGCTTCGATCGCCATGCCGCCGCGCACTTCGCCGTCGGCTATGCTCCGGCCGGCTGGGACAATCTCGCCCGCTATCTGCGCGGCGCCGGCTACACCGAGGCCGAGCTGGTCGACTCCGGACTGTGCAGTCGGGGCGGACAGGACGGGCGCCGCGTCTACGACCGCTTCAGGGGCCGCCTCATCTGGCCCATCCGGGACGTCACCGGGGCGACCGTCGGCTTCGGGGCTCGCAAGCTCTCCGAGGACGACCAGGGTCCCAAGTACCTCAACACCCCCGAGACCCCCGTCTTCCACAAGGGCCAGGTCCTCTACGGGCTGGACCTGGCCAAACGGGAAGTGGCCCGTTCCCACCGCATCGTCGTCGTCGAGGGCTACACCGACGTCATGGCCGCCCACCTGTCCGGGGTGACCACGGCCGTGGCCACGTGCGGAACCGCCTTCGGCGCCGACCACGTGCGAGTCGTGCGCCGCCTCTTGGGCGATATCGACGACCCCGCGGCGGGCGTCGTCACCGGCCAGGGGCGCGAGGCTCGCGGAGGCGAGGTCATCTTCACCTTCGACGGAGACGCCGCCGGTCAAAAGGCCGCCCTGCGCGCCTACGCCGAGGACCAGCGCTTCGCCACCCAGACCTTCGTGGCCGTCGACCCCGGCGGCCTGGACCCCTGCGACCTGCGCATGAAGGAGGGGGATTCGGGCATCCCGCGCCTGCTGTCCCGGCGGGTGCCGCTGTTCGAGTTCGTCATCCGCACCTCCCTGTCCCACCTGGACCTGGACACGTCCGAGGGCCGGGTTCGGGGACTGCGCTCGGCGGCGCCGGTCGTAGCTGGAATCCGCGACCGGGCGCTCAAACGCGAGTACACCCGCAGACTCGCCGGATGGCTGGGACTGCCCGACGCAGAGGTCAACGGCGCGGTTCAGACCGCCCAGCGTCAAGGCAACCGGATTCCCGTGGAGCGCGGCGGTCAGTGGCCCGCAGATGAAACGGCGGGCCCCGACGCCGCCGCCCCGGTGCGCGGCCTGCCGCCGGTGACCGACCCCGTGGAGCAGCTCGAGCGCGAGGCCCTGGCGGTCATCGTCCAGTTCCCGGTGGCCGCTCACCGGGCCGGTGCCGACGAGCTGGGTGCCGATTCCTTCGGCCAGCTCATCCACCGTGCCGTCTACGAGGCCGTCGCCGCCGCCGGAGGCACAGGAGAAGTGCCCGGGCTCGTGCAACAGGCGGTGGCCGCTGGAATGGGGGAGCAGGAGGCGCAGCGCCGGGCCACGTTGCGCTGGCTCCAGCAGGTGCGCGACGGCGCCATCGGCCTGGTCGAGGCGGCCATCACCGAGCTCGCCGTGGCCCCTCTGCCACTGCCGACGATTCGGGGACGCGGCACAGAGGTGGACGCCTCGGGACTGGATCGCTACGCCAAAGGCGTGCTCAGCTCCCTGACCGTCATGGGAATCAACCGCCGGCTCGTCGACATGCGCTCGCGGCACCGGCGGATGTCCCCGCAGGACGAGGGCTACCGCGACTTGTTCTCGCAGATCGCCGCCCTCGAACAGCGCCGCATGCAGATTCGGCAGGGAGCCTGAATCCCGTCGCCCGCCCGGGCAGGCAGTGCGGGTAGCCTGGCGGGTATGCCGATCCTGCGACGTCGACAAGGCTCTTCCTCCCGATCCGCTAGAACGCTGCCTCTCGAGATGCGTGAGCAGCTGCACGACCCCGTTCTGGGGGCCGTTCCTCTGGATGAGGACGGCTCCGCGTGGGCGGCGGTGACGGCCGAGGCGCTCGTCGTCTTCAGCGGCCGCAGTCGGCCCGAGCACTATGCCTGGAATGAGGTGGAGCGCGGGTCCTGGGACGCCGACGAGCGGACCTTCACCCTGAGCTGGACGGACCTGGAGCGTGATGAGCTTGTCCTGGAGGTGCCGGCAGGCGTCCGCAACGGTGATACCTACGCTCCTACTAATGTCGCTCCCTTCGCCAAGACCCTGCGCCAGCGCGTCGAGGCCGCCATCGTCCACAGCGCGGTGACGACGCTTCCCGGTGGCGCGACTGCCACAGCCAGTGTGCGCCGCGGTGCGGACGGACATCTGTACTCCGTGACTCGACCGATGGCGTCTCAGGTCACAGACGAGGAGGATAGCGAGGCGCTTCAGAACCTGGAGAACCGCGTCCGAGAGGGTGTGGGGCTGCCCACAGGCTAGGATGTTCTTGCAATTGCAGCGTTTTCGGCAATTCGCCCGATTCGACGTCGTCGTGGGATGTTGCTAGAGTTCACTGCGCGCCAAGCGCATTCCTGCGTAGCTCAATGGCAGAGCATCCGACTGTTAATCGGACGGTTGCTGGTTCGAGTCCAGCCGCAGGAGCCCTAGAGGGTCCCACCCATGAGGTGGGACCCTCATTTGTGCGTGCGCAGGTTATCGGGGGTTATCGGCGTGAACGAGCTGCGACGCGACGGGACGAACATGACCTCTACGCTTCGGTCGTGGGAGGATGCCGCCATGGCATACCGCGACATCCGTATCATCGGCGACCCGGTCCTGCGCACCGAGTGCGACTGGATCACTGACATCGACGACTCCGTCAGGGCCCTGGTCGAGGATCTGCTCGAGACGGTCGACGAGGACGGCCGGGCGGGCCTAGCGGCTAACCAGATCGGGGTCGGTCTGCGCGCCTTCTCCTGGAACATCGACGGCGAGATCGGTTATATCCTCAACCCCAAGATCGTCGAACTCTCCAAGGACGAATACCAGGACGGGGACGAGGGCTGTCTGTCGGTTCCGGGCCTGTGGTTCCCCACTGAGCGCGCCTGGTACGCCAGGGCGCAGGGCACTGATTTGGACGGCAAGGAGGTCGTCATTGAGGGGGAGGAGCTCATGGCCCGTTGCATCCAGCACGAGTGCGACCACCTGGAGGGACACCTCTACCTGGATCGCCTCGACAGAAAGAATCGGGCCAAGGCGATGAAGGAACTGCGCGTGCAGGGCCTGTAGCACCGGTCAGGACATGAGACGGGTGGGGCGACAGACCATGAAGCTCATGAGTCTGTCGCCCCACCCGGCGTTACCAGAAGGCGATCGTGAGGAGGTGCGGTTCCGCGCCTCCTAGCCGACGCGGTGCAGCCAGCGCACGGGCGCACCGGCCCCCGCGTAGCGGAAGGGCTCGAGCTCGTCGTCCCACGCCTGTCCCAGTGCCAGGTCCAGCTCACGACGCATTCTCTCGGGATCAGCGGCATAGACGAGTGCAGCGCGGATCCTGTCCTCGGGGACGACGACGTTGCCGTGAACGTCCGTCTGGGCGTGGAAGATCCCCAGGTCGGGGGTGTGGGACCAACGGCCGCCGTCGGTGCCCACGCTCGCCTCCTCGGTCACCTCATAGCGCAGGTTCGCCCAGCCGCGCAGGGCGGAGGCGAGGCTGGCGCCCGTTCCGGCGGGCCCCACCCAGCTAGTCTCGGCCCGCATCAAGCCCCGAGCCGCAGGCTGCTCGGTCCAGTCCAGGTGGACGCGCGAACCGAGCACCTCGGCCGCCGCCCACTCGATGTGGGGGCAGAGCGCCCGAGGTGCGGAATGCACGAAAAGTACGCCGCGGGTGTAGGCACCGATCATGAGTATCGCCTCCTGGTTGGTTTCGAGATTCGCCTTCCCCAACGGTCTCGACCCGCAACCGGGCTCATTTCATGACGTACGCGGCATGCACGGCTATTGTGCACGACAGCGGCGGGCCTGGTCCAGCCGGGTAGGTCACAGCCGATGGCGCTCGGCGGTGGTCGCCCGGTCCCGGGTGAAGACAAGGGCGACGTTGTGCCCACCGAAACCGAAGGAGGTGCTTGCCGCCGCCTCCAGCTCGGGAAGGTCCCGGCCCTGTGGCCCCACGATGTCCAGCCCGAGGCCAGCCAGTTCCGGATCCACGCCGGCGGGCAGAAGCGTCGGCGGAGCCCATCGCTCACGCAGCGCCATGACGGTCAGGACCGCCTCGAGTCCCCCGGCACCGCCCAGAAGATGTCCGGTGGAGGACTTCGTCGCGCTGACGGACGCCTCCGGCACGGCCCTGGCCAGAACACCGGCTTCGACGACGTCGCCTGCCGGGGTCGATGTCGCATGGGCGTTGACGTGCCCGATCGCGCCGGCATCGAGGCCCGCGCGCTCCAGTGCCAGCAGTAGGGCCCGCTCCTGCTCGGCACCCGACGGCTCGGGGCGAGCCACGTCGTGGGCGTCGGCGGTGATCCCCGAGCCCGCGAGCACGGCCAAGACCCGTGCACGACGGGCCATAGCGTGCTCGGCGCGCTCCAGGACCAGGATCCCGGCGCCCTCGCCGAGGACGAATCCGTCACGGTCGGGGGCGAAGGGTCGTGAAGCGGTTGCCGGGTCGTCGTTGCGCGTTGACAGCGCCCTCATGGCGCCGAAGGCCGCCACCGTCATCGGGTGGAGGGCGGCGTCCGTGCCACCGGCCACGACGACGTCCGCCCGGCCCAGCGCGATGAGATCTGCACCGTAGGCGATGGCCTCGGCACCTGAGGCGCAGGCAGACACCGGGGCGTGAATGCCCGCGCGCGCTCTCAGCTCGATCCCGACGGCGGCTGCCGGAGCATTGGGCATGAGCGCGGGGACCGCCGTCGGCAGGACTCGCCGGGGGCCTTTGACGCGCAGAGCGTCCCACGCCTCCATGACCGACAGGACCGGCCCCATGCCCGGGGACACGGACACTGCGAGGCGCTGCGGGGCGACCTGTGGAGGACCCGCCTGCTCCCAGGCCTGGCGGGCGGCCAACAGCGCGCACTGGCTGGCGCGGTCGAGACGGCGCATCTGGCGGGGCGAGAGCATCTCGGCCGGGTCGATGGCCAGGGGCGCGCCGATCCGCACGGGCAGCTCGTAGTCATCCACCCAGCTGGGCTCCAGGGCGCGTATCGCGCAGGTACCCGCATGCAGAGCGGCCCAGGTTGAGGCGGCGTCCCCGCCCAGCGGGTTGATGGTCCCCAGACCGGTGACGACGACGTCGCCGGAACGGCAGACGGCTGCCGGAGCCATCGGGTGTCAGGCCCTCTTGGCGGTGACGAGGTCCACCAGCGCTCCGACTGTGGGCAGCGTCGGGATAAGGGAGTCGTCGAGGGCCACTCCGAAGCGCTCCTCGACCTGAGTGGCGATTGTCAGCAGCCCCAGGGAATCGACGTCGAGATCCTGGGCGAAGGTGGTGGATCGGGTGATGTCCTCGGCATCGACGCCGGACTCCTCGCTGACGATCTGCGTGATGACGGCCAGGACGTCGTCGTTGCTCTGCTCGGCCATGATGGCTCCTTCTACCGCCGCGACGGAGCAGACGGGGATCCGTGCGGTGCTGTGGTTGGACGATGGGGTAGTTCTGCCGGCGGCGACGCCGCGGGTAAGACCATTGTCCCAGACGTCGGAGATCTTTCCGGAATCGGTATCCCACCGAGATACAGCGACCGGCCCAGTCCGAATGAAAAGGACGGGCCGGTCAAGAGCGGGGAACGGGGGTAAAGAGCTCTTCGCACCCCGAGGGAACCTGCGTCGGTGGGTCAGGCATCCCGCCCGACGGCCAGGCGGCCCACGATGATCGCCATGTGCAGCATGAGTCCGTCGCGTGCGTTCGTCGCGTCCCAGCCGACCTGCTCGCTGACCCGGCCCAACCGGTAGCGCACCGTATTGGCGTGGACGAACAGGTTGCGGGCTGTGGCCTCCAAACTTCCGCCCAGGGCCAGATATGTGGCCACGGTGCTCTCGAAGGGGTCGCCCATCTCGTGGAGGGGGGCGTGCACCAGGCTGAGTATCTGCTCTCCGGCGAGCTCGTCGCCCGCCAGGAGGCGCTCAGGGAGCAGGTCATCGGCGTGGACGGGATTGGGGGCCTCGGCCCATCCCGGCAGAGCGCGCAGCCCGGCAAGGGCGGAGCGCAGCGAACGGCCCGCGTGCGAGATCCCAGAGACCACGGGACCGACGACCGCGGATCCCCCCAGCCCGCCGGCCACCTGCATCGCCGCCTGGTCCACAAGGCGCTCGGCGGTCTCGGCCCGGGAGCCATGAGACGAGGAGGATCGCTTGGATGATGGATCGAGGGTGTCCGGACTGCCTCCCAGGACGATGAGGACGGAGTCGCCGCGTACAGACACCAGGCAGTCGCTGGCGAGGTTGCGGCACTCATGACGCAGCCGAGAGATCCCGAGCGCGTCCAGAGTCGTCTTGGCGGCGATGGTCACCACTGGTCCGGTGCCGTTCCAACCGGCCGTGCCGGCCCGGGTGGCAGCGTCATCGGGGTCGTCGTGAAGCATCGCGTCGACCGCCACGGATTCCAGTCTGGCGTCCCAGGCGCCCCGGGCCTCGGCTGCTCGGGCATACACCTCGGCGGCGGCGAAGCCGACGTCGCGCCCGAAGGTCAGGACCAGAATGCGGACCGTGTCATGGTCCTCCTTGGGGACGGCGCGAGGAGCCTCGTCAACAACGACGTCGAGGACCGTTCGCACCAGCGCCAAGGTCTGCTCCAGCGTGATGACCCCGGTCAGGGCGGCGGGCGCCACGGAGAAGATCTGGGAGGGGACCAGCGGAGTCGACGGGTTCTCCGCCGAGTCAACAAACATCGTCACGCCCAGGCGGGCCACCGCCGCGATCTGGTCGCGCGAACCTTCCGGCAGAGTTCGGTAGAAATCGTGGGCCGAACTGATGCGGTCCAGTGAGTGTTCAATAATTGTGTCCTGCGCCTGTCGCAGTGCAGACACTCCCGGAGCGCTCAACTCATCCATACTGTGGATGTTACCGACTGGAATATCGTTATGACAGTAGGTTCTCGATTGGCGCGGCGTGTGATCCGACACGAGTTTGTGTTGAAAAACCGGGGATAAGTGAGGGTGGCGCGTCGTTCGACCGGAGCGGATTACACAGGTTACAATAGCGTAACCATTGTGGAACCCGCGGTGAGTGAATCTGCAATGATCTGCGCATGCGTACTGTGCGTTGGTACGGATGTGTGCATGCATGCACTCAACTAGACAACTCGGAGGCTCAAGATGATGCAGGCAACCCGCACAGAGGAGGATCTTCTTGGTGCACGGGAAGTGCCATTGGACGCCTATTGGGGAATCCATACGCTGCGGGCGATGGAGAACTTTCAAATCTCGGGATCGGCGGTTGGCGATGAGGAGGCTTTTGTTCGCGGCATGGTGCAGGTCAAGAAGGCCTCGGCGTTAGCGAACAGTGATCTTGGGGCGATCGACCCGGAAGTCGCGGGAGCGATCGTGTGGGCCTGCGATCAGGTGCTGGTTGCCGAGCGCTGCCTGGACCAGTTTCCGGTCGACCAGTTTCAGGGGGGCGCCGGTACCAGTGTCAACATGAATACCAATGAGGTAATTGCGAACCTTGCACTGGAGTACCTGGGATATGCCAAAGGCCGTTACGACGTCGTCAACCCCAACGATCATGTCAACAAGTCCCAGTCGACAAATGACGCCTATCCGACCGGATTCCGCTTGGGGCTGTTCACGCTCGTCGACTCCCTCACTGATGAGCTCGAGCGCCTCATCGCCGCTATGCGTGCCAAGGGAACGGAGTTCGTCAACGTCCTGAAGATGGGACGCACCCAGCTCCAAGACGCCGTCCCGATGAGCCTGGGACAGGAGTTCGAGGCCTTCGCCGTTCTGCTTGAGGAGGAGATCGGCAGGCTTCGGAACAACGCCGCCCTCCTGCTGGAGGTCAACCTCGGTGCCACGGCGATCGGCACGGGGCTCAACACCCCGCCCGACTATCAGAGCACCGTCGTCGGGCATCTGCGCGAGGTGACTGGGCTGGACGTTCGGGGAGCGCAGGACCTGCTGGAGGCCACGAGCGACACCGGCGCCTATGTTTCCATGCATGCGGCGATCAAGCGTCTGGCGGTCAAGCTTTCCAAGATCTGCAATGACCTGCGACTGCTGTCCTCCGGACCTCGTGCGGGGCTGGGGGAGATCAGACTGCCCGAACGTCAAGCCGGTTCGTCCATCATGCCCGCCAAGGTCAATCCGGTGATACCTGAGGTGGTCAACCAGGTCTGCTTCAAGGTCATCGGCAATGACGTTGCGCTGACCTTCGCCGCAGAGGCGGGTCAGCTCCAGCTCAATGTCATGGAGCCGGTGATCGCTCAGACTATTTTCGAGTCGATCAATCTTCTCTCTCGTGGGATGTCGACCTTGCGCGAGCTGTGCATCGTGGGGATCGAGGCCAACGAGGAGGTTTGCCGGCGTAACGTTCTGGACTCGATTGGAATCGTCACGTACCTCAACCCGGTAATAGGGCATCACAATGGTGACCTGGTGGGGCGTGAGTGCGCCCGTTCAGGGCGCAGCGTGCGAGAGGTGGTTCTGGAGATGGGACTGCTCGAGGAGTCCGTTCTCGATGAGATTCTCAGCCCGGAGAACCTCCTGCGTCCCCACTTCCGTGACTTGAAGGTGTACTCCGGCTCCGACCCGTCGACTCCTCCGGTGGTACCGACGGCGCCCGATTCCGTGGGCTGAAGTGCCTCGACCTCCGATATCGGTGGACGGCACGTAGTCCGCTGTGCTGTTTCGCTGATATCGGAGGTCGTTCTAGCTCTTTGGTGAACGTTTCAGGAGAAGACGCGGCAGGAGCGGATGACCGGTGCGTGGGTGTCCTTTCCGATCACATTGAGGCCTTGCGGGTCTACCTTCGACTGCGGCGGCCCGGAGCTCCAGAAGACGTAGTTGAGATTGTCGCTATCGCTTGATCCGAATGTGACTTTCTTGGAGGAGCCGATCCAGACCGTGTTGTCGAACCCGCGAACGGTGAGTGACTCAATCTCGCCTTCGATGATGACCACCAAGTTTGTTGCGGTGATTGTTACGTCTCGTGCTCCGGCCGAGACCTTGACCACCCGATCGGCGGAGAGATCGTCTCCGGTGACATCGACCTGGTCGGAGGCGGGAACCACCTTGGTGATCTGAGCCTCCGCTTGAGCGCGGTTGTCCTCCTCATCGTTGTCTGTTAAATCGTCGTCGTAGTCGCGTACCTCGGAGGATGTGCAGTTCCCGTACTCCAGCGGGTCAAGGGGCTTGGTGGCGTTCTCATCATCCTTGTCTTCCTCATCGCCCTCGTCGGACGAGGTGGGGCCATGGGCCTTGGCTGATGCGGTCGACGTCGTGCCGATGGAGATCGGTTGTCCGGCCGAGCAGCCGGACAGAGCGAGCAGGCCCGAGACTAGGATGCAGGCCGGGTACAGGAGCGGGGATCGGGGCACCGGAAGACCTCTTGAGACGAATGCGGCGGTGCCGGTGAAACGAGGCGGAACTCGTCTCACCGGCACCCTCTTGGACAACGGGTCCAATTATAGCCGCAATGGGGAGCCCTCAGGACTCTCCGCCCTGGGAACCGGAGGAACCTGCATTGACATTGGTCAGGTCGTAGCGGGTCACGGCCTGCGCCAGGACGGAGCGGTCCAGACGGCCCTGCTCCACCAGTGCCTGGAGCGCGCGGACAACCACAGACTGGGCATCGATGAGATAGTGGCGCCTGGCGGCGGCGCGCGTGTCGGAGAAACCGAAGCCGTCGGCGCCCAGGGTGTAGTAGTCGCCGGGAACCCAGGCGCGGATCTGGTCGGGAACCAGGTGGTCGTAGTCGCTGGTGGCGACGAAGGGGCCGTTGGCCCCGGAGAGCTTGCGCGTCAGGTAGGGGACCTGCGGCTCGGCGTGAGGAGCCAGGAAGTTGGCCTTCTCGACTTCCAGTGCCTGGCGCCGCAGCTCATTCCAGCTGGTGACGGACCAGGTGGCGGCGCGCACGCCCCAGTCCTCGGCCAGGATGCGGCGCGCCTCCTCGATCCAGGGCAGTCCGACTCCGGAGGCCAGCAGCTGGACCTCGGGGCCCTGGCCGTCAGGGGCGGAGCTGATGCGGTGAATGCCGCGCAGGATGCCCTCGACGTCGACGTCGTCGGGTTCGGCGGGCTGGTGGATCGGCTCGTTGTAGACGGTCAGGTAGTACATGACGTCCCGGTTGCGTCCAGAGTCGGGTCCGTACCAGCGCTCGAGGGCGTCGCGCACGATGTGCCGGATCTCGTAGGCGTAGGCGGGGTCGTAGCTGACGACGGCGTCGTTGGTGGCCGCAATCATGGGGGAGTGGCCGTCCATGTGCTGGGTGCCTTCGCCGGTTAGGGTGGTACGCCCAGCGGTGGCCCCGATGATGAAGCCGCGGGCCAGCTGGTCGCCGGCCGCCCAGAACTGGTCGCCGGTGCGCTGGAAGCCGAACATCGAGTAGAAGATGTAGACCGGGATCATGGGCTCGCCGTGGGTGGCGTAGCTGGTGCCGGCCACCTGGAACAGGGAGACCGAGCCTGCCTCGTTGATGCCCGTGTGCATGAGCTGGCCGGAGGTGGACTCCCGGTAGGACAGCATCATGTCGGCGTCGACCGGCGTGTAGTTCTGGCCCTGGGTGTTGAAGATCTTCTTGGTGGGGAACAGCGACTCCAAGCCGAAGGTGCGCGACTCATCGGGGACGATCGGCACGATGCGCCGGCCGATGCCCTTGTCCTTGATGAGCTCCTTGAGCAGGCGCACGAAGGCCATCGTGGAGGCGACCTCCTGCTTGCCCGAGCCGCCCTTGAGGATGTCGTAGGTCTTGTCGCCCGGAAGCTCGAGCTCGACGCCTGCGTCGCGGCGCTCGGGGATGAAGCCGCCGAGCTGACGGCGCCGGTCCAGCATGTAGAGCAGCGAGGGGTCGTCGTCGGCCGGCCGGTAGTACGGCGGCATCTTCGGGTTGGCCTCGAGCTGCTCATCGGTGATCGGGATGTGGAGCCGGTCGCGCAGGGCCTTGAGGTCGTCCAGCGTCAGCTTCTTCATCTGGTGGGTGGCGTTGCGGCCGGCGAAGTGCCCGCCCAGCAGGTAGCCCTTGACCGTGTGCGCCAGGATGACGGTGGGCTGGCCCTTGTGCTCCGTGGCCGCCTTGTAGGCGGCGTACATCTTGCGGTAGTCGTTGCCGCCGCGCTGCAGGGCCCAGATCTCCTCGTCGGTCCAGTCCCTGACCAGCTCGGCCGTGCGCGCGTCGCGTCCGAAGAAGTGCTCGCGCACGTAGGCGCCGTCGTTGGCCTTGAAGGTCTGGTAGTCGCCGTCGAGCGTCTCCATCATGAGGTGCTCCAGGGCGTGGTCCTTGTCCGCGGCCAGCAGCTGGTCCCAGCCGCGGCCCCAGATCACCTTGATGACGTTCCAGCCCGCGCCCTTGAAGAAGGCCTCGAGCTCCTGGATGATCTTGCCGTTTCCGCGCACCGGTCCATCGAGGCGCTGCAGGTTGCAGTTGATGACGAAGGTGAGGTTGTCCAGCTGTTGGCTGGCCGCCAGCTGCAGCATGCCGCGGGACTCGGGCTCATCCATCTCGCCGTCGCCCAGGAAGGCCCAGGTGTGCTGCTGGGAGGTGTCCTTGATGCCCGCGCCCTGGAGGTACTTGTCGAACCAGGCCTGGTAGATGGCCTCGGCGGGGCCCAGCCCCATGGAGACGGTGGGGTACTCCCAGAAGTCCTCCATGCGGCGGGGGTGCGGGTAGGAGGGCAGACCCCGGCCGCCGGCGGGGCGGGACTCCTCCTGGCGGAAGCCGTCCAGGTCGGCCTCCCCCAGGCGTCCCTCGATGAAGGCTCGGGCGTAGTTGCCGGGCGAAGCGTGGCCCTGGAAGAAGACGTGGTCGCCGCCGCCGGGATGGTCCTTGCCGCGGAAGAAGTGGTTGAAGCCCACCTCATACAGGGTGGCAGTCGACGCGTAGGAAGAAATATGGCCGCCGACTCCGACGCCGGGGCGTTGCGCCCGGGTCACCATGACGGCGGCGTTCCAGCGCAGCCAGCGCCGGTAGGTGCGCTCGGCGTTCTCGTCGCCGGGGAAGTATGGTTCGTTGGTGACGTCGATGGTGTTGATGTACGGCGTCGTCATCTGGGTTGGCACCGTGACGTTCTTCTGACGGGCCTGGGCAAGCATGCTCAGCAGGATGTAGCGCGTCCGCTTGGCGCCCTTGTCCGCGATGAGGGCTTCGAGGGACTCGAGCCACTCCTTGGTCTCCTCTGGGTCGTTGTCGGTCACCTTCGTCAGGAGGCCATCAATGAGCGGCGTGGAGTCGCTGGTGGGGCTCACGGAATCCTCTTTCCTCGCGTCTGTGCGGTTGGCCCGAGGCTCGCGTGCTCGCCGTAGCGCCGCAAACGACGTACAGCTGGAGTCAGGCCGCTGTGGATGATGGCCCTAATCTACGACCTGCGGCGGCGCGAACGCTGCACCCAGCGGGAAGAAAGTCCTACGTCACGTATGGTGTAGGCCACATCTGAGGGTCGTGTGTCCGGGGTGACGGTTGGTGGGGAGCCGGTTGAACGCCGTGGCTGCGGCCGCGACGGCGTTCAAAGCGAAGTTCAAGGTAATCTGAACTGCGTGTTCACTTGCGCGGTCGGTACCGGGTGAGGTGGGCTATACCCATCGCCCAGCAGCGGGCGAACGAGAGACGGGCGCAGCCCAGAAGGACGGTGTAAAGAAGTGGCGAGTACAGCGGGTGGGGCTTTCGGCTTCGCCTCCGGTCTCATCATCCAGGAGTTCGGCTACGACGACGACGTCGACGAGACCTTGCGGCAGGTGGTTGAGGCAGAGACCGGAACCACTCTGGTGGACGAGGACTATGAGGACGTGGCCGACTCGGCCATCGTGTGGTGGCGGGATGACGACGGCGACGTCGACGACCTCACCGACCTCCTGGTGGACGCTCAGGCGAACCTCGACGGCGCCGGGCTCATCTGGGTGCTGACGCCCAAGGCGCGCACCACGGGTGCCGTCCAGACCGCAGAGGTGGAGGAGGCGGCCGCCACGGCGGGCATGCACGCGACCTCCGCCGCCTCGATGGGGCAGCACTGGAGCGGAATCAGGGTCTCCAGCCGAGGGCGCTGACACGATCTGAGACCGAGGCTCCTCCTCGGTCGCACGGAAGAAGGCCCGGGGCGATTGGTGGCTTGCGTCGCGTAGCGGTAGAGTCGCCGCGCAGGGCGGTTTGCGTCCCTATGAGCGTGTGCGGTCCCCTGAAGAGCGGTGGCCGTGTCCCCGGGACGTCTGCGCCTGGACCTGTAGCTCAGTTGGTAGAGCAACGCGTTTACACCGCGTCGGTCGTCGGTTCGAGTCCGGCCGGGTCCACCACAAGCTCCGTATACGAACCCTTGACCCGCTCAGCACAGCCAAGCAACTGGAGGGGAAGGTCATGAGCGACGAACGAGTGGCGATCCCGGAAGAGCTGGCCGAGGCTTTTTCGCAGCATGAGGTTGCCGAGAAGATATTCACTACCCTGTCTCCGTCGCACCAGAAGGAGTATCTGCGCTGGATCGACGAGGCGAGGCGTGCGGAGACCCGCCGACGCAGAGCCGCCAAAGCAGTGGAGATGATGATCGACAAGCACGGTTAGTGGGGCTTCTCGTTTTCTTATCGTTCGGTGCTACGGCGATAGTGTTGTAACCGACAGCGAAGTTGCTGTTTCCGGACGCCTCAGGTGTCCTTTGTGAAGCGTTGGTGTCACTTGGGATCGGTACCGAAGCGCTGGGAACGGCGCTGTCCGCGGAGGATGACCTGATCGTCGATCCAGCGCTCCCACTGCGGAGCGCGCTCCCGCTCGTCCGCGTCCAGGGGAGCGGCAACACCGGCGTCGATGGAATCGTCCAGGATCATGAGGGACGACTGGGGAACTGGGATGTCCCAGGGGACCAGGCCCCATGGTCCCTCGGGCGCCAAGAGCACTTGCGAGCGGTGAAGGTCGTGCAGGTCGTTGTAGTGCGCGTCCTCGCCGCCCTCGGAGTACCAGTACCAGCGTCCCAGCCTGAACGACTCCCAGACCTGGCCCCAGTTCTGATAGTGCAGGCGCAAAGCCTGATCCAGCAGTGCCAGCGTGTCCCACGCCTCGGCCTCGGGCAACCAGTTCAGTGCAGCTCCGCACCGCGTCAGCATGGCGGCGCGGAGCATGTCCCAGGCCAGAAAGTCCACGTTCTGAATGCCCTGGTCGTTGTTCCGCATCCGTTCCAGGCGCCACAGCTTCTCGGTGATGTCCTGGACGGCAATGCCCGCCTCTCTCAGCTCTTGCAGCTCTTGGCGCTCGGCCTCCGCCAGGGAGGCGTCGGCCCACTGGGCGCGTTCGACGCCGAACTCGTCGCGGTGGCCCAAGGTGATCAGCCAGAATATTTGGGCGAGGAGATCGATACGGGAGTGAATGTCCCAGCCGCTGGCGAGCATGTTCCGCGTGTCGTCGAGATCGGAGCAGGACAGGTGGTCCCATGGGTCCTGGTGGCATAGTGCATACGGTGCCGAGATCACCACGAGGCGTTCGTACACACCAGGCGTGAACGCGGACGGATTGGAGACTCTGACGGGATGGTGCTGGTCCGCGAGGTCGCTCCACGTGGACTCATCGCTCTTGTTCTGAAAGATTGAACGGAAGAACAGGACAGCGCCGATGGCGCCGAAGACGCCCAGTGCGATGATAAGAAGCAGAACCGGCGATCGCATGAACAGCATTATCTATCATAACTATAGGTAAATATCAAATGCTGCGGTACGAGGCGGTGATGACGGGGCGGCCACGAGAGCCCGTCCAGTCGACGACCCGCGCGGTGGCTGCGACTACATGGCGGCCACCGGCATTGCCACTGGCGCCGACGGCTCAAGCGTCGTTTGCCGCCAGATTGCGAATCAGTGTTTCCAGCCGTTGCATGCCGTCGTGCAGCTCGTCGCGGGATGCTGCGTAGGACAGCCGTACGTGGGTACGAGCCGTAGCCGTGGAGAAGTCCCGGCCGGGGGTGAGGGCCACATGCGCTTCCTCCAGGGCGCGGTAGCAGAAGGTCTGGGCGTCGAGCCCGGTGGAGGAGACGTCGAAGTAGACGTAGAAGGCGCCGTCGGGCCGGACTGGGACGGGCAAGCCGATGCGCTCCAGACCGGTGAGCACGATATCCCTGCGTGCGAGCAGCTCTTGACGGCGTTGCTCGCACACCGCAATGGACTCGGGGGAGAAGGCCGCCAGCGCCGCCTGCTGGATGGGGGTCGAGGCGCACAGGAAGTAGTTGACCGCCAGGTTCTCAGCGGGCGGCACCAGCTCCTCGGGCAGGATCGCCCAGCCCAGGCGCCATCCCGTCATCCCGAAGTACTTGGAGAAGGAGTTGATGACGATCGCGTCGGGGTCGGCTTCCAGGACGCTGTGAGCGGGCGTTCCGTCATCGTCGGGATCGGCCAGGCCCAGGTAGATCTCATCGACGATCCGCCAGGCGCTGCGCCCGCGGGCCAGCTCGCAGATCGATGCCAGCTCGTCGAAGGGGATCGAAGTGCCCGTCGGGTTGGACGGCGTCGCCAGCATCACCGCACTCGTCTGCGGGGTCCACACCGACTCGGCGGAGGCCCGGTCCATCTGGTAGCGGCTGGCGGGACTGGTGGGTGCCAGAACGATCCGGCCGCCGTAGGTCTCCACCAGTTGACGGTTGCAGGGGTAGGACGGATCCGCGATGACGACGTCGTCGCCGGGTTCCGTCGTAGCCGCTGCCACCAGCAGCAGCGCCGACGACGCCCCGGTGGTGACGACGATGCGTTCGGGGTCGACCCGTACGCCGTGCCGGTCGAGGTAGAAACCCGCGATGGCCTCACGCAATGCGAGCAGGCCCAGAGCGGGGGAGTAGGGCAACGGTCGGCCGTCCATCACGCGGCGCATCTCCTCGCGGACAGCGGGAGGAGCGCCGAAGTCCGGCTCGCCCAAGCTGAGCTTGGCGATTGAATGGCCCTCGGCCTGCAGGATCCCGGCACGCTCGCCGATGCTCATGGCATGGAAGGGCTGGGCGGCCTTGGCCCGGGCGGCGATTTTCATAACGGCTCCTTGACGCAGGGGAGGACAGGGCCAGTGTCCACCTTCTCATGGCGGGAGGGCAAAGGCTCTGCAGGTCCGGGAGAGGAAAAGACCCCCTGATCCCACCGCCTCTACGATCGAGCGGTGCGACTCGCTGGAGACTGAGGCCGGCTTATGGCCGGATTCGAGCCTTGTGGCTGGGCACGTACCTGCCGTGTCGATGCTCGCCGGCTCCGTAGCGGTCGCGGGCTTCGACTGCTGCCGCGTCATCAACATCCTCACCTCGGCTCGCGCCGGCGGGCTATATAAAGGTGCTTGAGAACGCGGACACGGATGCGGGGACGTTTCTGCGTGCACGCGCTCTGGCGCACGAGGTCTTCTGGCATCCTGTCGATGCAGCTGGCATCGGGGGCGTCTTCGAGGATCTGAGAAGTTCCCGTGTGCCTCTGTGGGATCTGCCTGCTCGCGGCGACGGGGCTACGGCGACGACGTTTTGGATCGATTCGAGTCTTGATCAGGAATACTGGAGCGGCGTGCCGTTCTTGCGTACAAGTGAAGGGGCTCGGCTTACCGCCGTGATGACTGAGAATGCCTGCTTCCTGGTCTCCCGAAAGACACTGCGCCGAGTCTTCACCCCGGTCCCCTGGGAGCAGGTGAGGTTCACGGTGTCGGTGATGCCGGGGGAGGACATCGTCTTCTACGCCAACGGCAAGAAGCTTGGCACGCTCTTCCCCGACTGGGCGTGGTGGGGGTGGTCAACCCCGACCTGCCGTTGCGCCTGGAGGCCTTCATGAATGGTCTGGGACAGCGCGTGCGTGCCTTCAGCGCCGCCTACCCGCTATGAGCAGGGGGGTGTGCCGTCGAGGTCAACAGATCAGCCTGGTTCGCTCAGGCTCCAGACCCCTCGCGCAACTTGCCCGAGGCGGAACCAATTGGGAAAGGAACTCCGTAACGCGTCTACGAGTCAGTGATGAGGGTTTGTGTAGCGATGCTGTGGTGCGCTTCAGCAAGCTCGACACAAACAACTGGAAGCCCCTGCTCGCCTTCCGCAAGCGTCTCATCGCGGGCGAGGTTGCTCCGGCGTCGAACACGGCTAGCGTAGCGCCTACTGCGGCGGCTAGCGAGACCACGACGACCCGCGGTATCCGCAACGCGGGCTGCCGTCCGATCAGCGCGGCCAAGAAGCAGCAGATTCTCGACCTGGCCCGCACGGGCATGGCTGTCAGTCAGATCGCTGCCGAGGTCGGCGTTGCAGAGACCACCGTCCGTGCTACCTGCTGCCGGGCCACGCAGCCGCCCCGCCGCAGGCGACGCTTCACCAGCGACGACCTCCAGCGTGCTCAGCAGCTCCACGCCCAGGGGCGTACCTACATCGAGATCGGGCTGGAGCTCGGCTTCGGGCGGGACACCGTCAAGAAGCATCTGGCGACGGCGCAGGGGTGATTGGTAGCCAGAACGACAATGACCGCACCCACGTCAATCCGCAGTGTATTCGCTACTCCTGCTTGGCATCTCTGCCGGGTTGCTGCTCTGCCTGCTGCTCCAGCCGATCGAAGTCACTGACGTAATTGCGGTCTTGGATGATGCGGAACTTCTCGAACTCACTCAGAGCATGGTCGTCGGCTTGGGCTTTGGAGATGTGGCCTGCGCTGTCGAGGATCTGGCGGTCGTCCAGGTCGAGGAAGGCGTCAAGGCGTGTGGCCCAGTCCTCCATAGTCATAGGGATCTGACGGCGGGCACGGGACTCGGCCAGATCAAGAAAGGCGTTGACCAGGCGGCCGAGGTCTTCGAGCTCGTCGCGGGTAAGGTAGTTCTTGCCGATGGTCACGTCGCCGCGCAGGATCTTGCCGTCGGGGCTGTTCGCCCAGCTGGTCAGGCCCATGTGGGGCTGGTCGGCTCTGGCACGGGACTGGATGAGCTCGGCGGCGGTGTGGCCGTGGACGGCGTAGTGGAGCTTGTTCTGAACGGTGGCGAAGAAGCGCTTGGTGGTAGGGGCGTCCTTGTTGTAGTCGATGCTGGTGGCGTAGATGTCGGTGACTTTCTGGTAGAAGCGACGCTCGGACAAGCGGATCTCGCGGATCTCGTCGAGCAGGCGCTCGAAGTAGTCTTCGCCGAGGAAGGTGCCGTTCTCCATACGTTGGCGGTCGATGACGTAGCCGCGGATGGCGAAGTCGCGCAGTACGCTGGTGGCCCACTGGCGGAACTGGGTAGCGCGCACCGAGTTGACGCGGTAACCGACGGAGATGATGGCGTCGAGGTGGTAGTGGTCGATGCTGCGTGTCACTTGGCGTGAGCCCTCGGATCGAACTATCCGGAATTTCCGGATAGTTGCCTCGCGCTCCAGCTCACCGGAGGAGAAGACGTTCCCGAGGTGCTCGCTGATGGTGCGCACGTCGACGTCGAACAGCTCGGCCATCAGGCGCTGCGTTAGCCAGATCGTCTCATCTTCGTAGCGTGCCTCGATGCTGGAATCACCGTCTTGGGCGGTGAAGATGAGGAACTCGGCGGTAGAGTTGCGGATGAGTTTGGTGGGAGGATCTGGATTAGTAGTCATACCGTTGATTATACTTCCGATCGATGACTATTGGCAAACATATTACACATTTCGGAATTGTGGTCTGCCGTCAGTTCTCAATGCTGTCGATCGTTCTCAGTATCCCATCTCGTAGCCAACCAACAACCGTCGTAGCCAAGAATAGAACGCTGCGCGCGGTGGCTTCGTCGACATCTTGCGGCTGATCACTGCCGTGCCGATCAGGCTGGTAGCCAATGGTTGCAAGAGCGTCAATGAATACCTCGATTCCTCTCTTGCTGTTTATCTCGCCATTGACGTTATAAACTCGATCCGGCAGTTTGCACTCCCACTTGTCTGGTGCTTGGCGGAGTGCGCTGGCCATACTCCCAATGGTTGCTTTGTCGTTCTTGGGTGAGACGATTGGCTTAAGAAGCGTCTCGATGGCCTTGATAGCCCTACCCCAGGCGTCACTCAAATTTGGTTCGCGACCGAAGGCAAGGGCCCATGCCTCTTGCATGTACTGCGAAGCTTGATCGTCTAGCCGAGTTACCTGCTCGTACTCGTCCCAAAGAGTCGGTTCAATCCGCTCCACTAGACGGCTGCCGTCGGGCGATACGCGGAGAACGTGGCCAGCAGACTTTAAGATGTGTTCAAGTGATTGTGCGTGACCGAATCCGTGACCAAGGAGCCAATCTATGACGTCGAGAGCCCTTGATTCGTCATATATGTTACCCCATACGCTGCTGTTTTGTATGCAAGCGATGATAGCATCGCCTGGACGGAAATTATCAATGTTGTCGCTGAGTTCATCGATACGCAGTTCAAGTGCGATTTGAGTTACAAGTGGCAGTTGGCCATCATATGCGACCCACTCTATTGTATTATTGATCCACTTATTAATGCTGCGTCTCATGAATGTTGGAACGCCGTCGATTGGACCGAAATCGTCTCGCTGATTTCTTCTTACCGAAAGTGGCGTCCATGGATTTGCTGTCATGCTGTCAGTTCCTGCGAGATTAGAGAATGAGGTGTTCTATGTGTTGCGAGTTGTATGGGTATGCGTCATTCTGAATCGCCTTTTCCTATCATGAACGCAAATGGGATGCCGTCTAGTCCAATCTGTGTTATTGATCGAATCCAGGCGGCCCATTCTGGAGGAAGAATTTTTATATTGTTGTTGCCCACAAGTATCGCCATCGCGATAATGAGCAACACGCTGTAGGCGAGCGAATATCGCACTATTTTCTTCGACAAGAGTCCTGTATCCGCTTTTTCGGCTGCTACGTCAATCGATGCTGCTAGCTCCGGTGCATCCTTGCTGATGACAGCGTAGGCCTCAGGTCCTGCTGTCGCATCAATAGGCAGCGTCTGAGTGTTAACTAGTTGCTCAAGATCTAAACCGAGCGGGGTTGAGAACGTGCTGGAAGCTTTGATCGTTGCATCGTATTCTTTCAAAACTGGCGAAAATTCAATGGTGGCAATTGACTTTGCCAGTCGCTTGTTCAGGTCTTCGTTGAGAATCTGCAACTTGCTCATTGTCTGAGTGAGTGAACTGATTAGCTCAGGATTGTTTGAAATTGCGAGCGAAGTTTGTCGGATCTGCGAAAGGATTGTTTCACTCAATGTTGAGGTGATCGACGTTAAAATGCGTCGTGTTTCGGGCGTAAAGACAAGTGGTGGCAGTTGAATCTGAATCTTGCTCAGGCTAGCAGCCCAGTCCTGTTGCATTTTCTGGCTCATCCCCGCAATTGCTTCAACTGCTTGAAATAGCGATTCTTGAGTCTCTGGAGGTATCGCGAACCTATTGATGCTCACTATAGACGAATCCAGGGCGGATGCGCTAAATTTGGCGATCCGGATAATGTCAGCGTCAGCCACACTCTTTGCAGTCGACGCTTGTTCGCTCTGATCGCGAGTTTCGATGCCCGTCATTTCTGCTTCTCCGCCTCTCTGTTTCCTCAGATATTCTGATATTCGCTAGTCATAAACTGCTTGCAGTTATCTCCTTCGCCCACGCCCAACACTCTCGCCTATATCGTGGCCACTCCGTTCGCCAGTGAATGCCGTCATCGGCTGGGCAGGCTGGCTCGTCGCACAGGATCTGCTGGGTGATCCAGCCGAACCTGGTGTCGGCGTACTCGGCGGCGCGTTCGCGTAGGTTGCGCCACTCCGGCGCTTCGTCGAGCGGTTGGCGACTACGCAGTGCCAATCGCCAGAGCTGCCGCAGTTCCTGAGACTGCTCACTGGTGTCGATCGTGCCTGCGCCGTCTCGGGTGAGATCGTCGGGGATCTCGCCACGTGGCTTGAGCACGTGGCACCTCCGGCAGAGCCCCCGAAGGTTGCTCAGCTCGATCGATCCGCCGTCGATATGGTCAACTTCGGTCGCTGGCCGCTCGTTACAGCTGACGCAGCGGCCGCCGTTCTGTGCCAATACCTCCTGGCGAAGCTCGTCGCTCAGTCGCGGCCTGGTGTAGGCCAGGTCGAGAGCAAGGAAGGTGATCATGTTGGTGGAGATGATCAGCGCAGTCAGCGGGTCTGTGCTGCGGCCATCGCGTATCGCCTGCCGGACGTAGCGGATCTTCTCGGCCTGCTGGCGGCAGTGCTCTGAGCAGAAGCCGACGTGTTTCTTTCCAACCTCGGTCGGGTCGAGCGGCTTAAGGCAGCTGGCGCACAGCCCAACCCTCCACTCCTGCTCCACGAGCACAGGGCACGCCTTCTTCCATGCAACCGAACCAAGCACCTCTGCTGTGAGCAGCCAACACGACTGTGTGCGACCGCAGCATCAGCGCGACAACTTTGTCAGTATCCCATCGAAGGGTGCTGGCAGCGGTGGGCGGAGGGTCACGGTTGCGTTGCAAACATCATCACGGAAAAGTGTCGACTAACCAACTGCATGATGAAACGTCAGAGTAACAAAACGTGCGTTGCTTTCAAGCAGCGGCATTCTTTCTGGAGGCATCCTTCATACTACTCTGAAGTATATCAAATTTCGCGATCTTTAGATCAAGCAATAACTGCAGCAAATGACGCTTTTCTGAGGAAATACTGGCAAGCATAAAAGTGCCCTCTCGATAGCAAGACATAATTTTCTCGCTGCATATTTCCGTGATCTCTTTTGACCGCAATAACGAGACAAGTCTCGAAACGTCGTCATCGCCAAGTTCGCCTCTGCATAGTAAGTCGATTGTCTCACTCATTTCAGGATGAATTTCTTGCGCGACAAGTCCAGGTAAGGTAACAACGCCAGCGTATGTATCTTCTTCTATGTCGAATAGCTCATCGACAAGTTGTCTCAGCACTCTCAACGACCGGCAGAACGAAATTATGTCGTCAGGAATCTCGAGATCACGCCCAATAAAGGCCGCTCGGATCATGACTTCCCAGTAGCCAGATGTAAGAATTCTACTTCGATCGGATATTAAGTACTCTTCAACCGAGCAGTGGATTTCGTTTTCGATCGGTGTCGTGCGAGCTAACCAATCTTCGTGCATACGAGATACAACGAAACCCGATACGGGACGAAATACTGTATCAAATAGAATCTTTAAATCTTCTGGAGACTCAACGATGCTACCCGCCTCATATACCATACGCACAGCGTAACTTACAGCCGAAGACGCCGGAACTTTGACCGCTGACACTTCATTGTCTTCCGCTGGAGCTGCTCCATCGAGATGATAATCAAGATGAGTTAAAGCTAATGTGTGAGCTGATATGCAAGCTGCCAACACATCAATCTTCGGTTTCTCACTCGGAAAAAAGGCATAGTGTGTCAGGAGAAACGGAAGGCAATGTCGTGCAATCAGAGGCCTCCTCAACTGGAGAAGATGAACGGAGTTCATTGCGGGGAAAACTAAATCTCGAGACGCTAGAATGGACATCACTTCATCAACTTCGGGCTCGAAAATGTCGTAGAGCACCCCATATGTCTGGTCTCGATATTCTAGTCCATTCTGTCCAGAGAATGAGTCGATACCGAGCAAATCGTGTTGTTTCATGTAGTTTCCTCCTTTCACGCGTTTTCCTCAGTGAGAGAACAATTCATGCGGGAAATGAAGGCATCTCTCCGCTCTCTACCCGATTGTTCTCCATTAGCATTATACCATTCAAACTTACCTGACCTAATACCGCCACCGTGGGTACCGAGCCATGTTCCTTCTATTTTTACTTCGTCTCGACGGCCAGCAATCGCGCCGAAGTAATTGTAATGATTAGCCCAAGTACCTGCAAGAAACCGAGAATTTGTTACTGATATGCTTACATCGTATTCAAGGTGATGGTCTGCATCCCCAGAAACTAAAGCACTTGTGACTTTGCCGATAAAGCCGTAGCCATTTGTGTCCGAAGAGAATTTTACATGTTCTGCATATACAACAACGTTGCGGGTGTCATCGATGTACCCCATGAATCCCTCAAACTCTTCTTCCGCCAATGAGAGTTCTATTGCCGCTAAGTTAGATCTGGGTGAGCAGACTTCCTGAAGGTTGTTTTCTCCAGATTTCAAAAAATCGCGAAGAATCTGAGCTGCGCCTTTAGTGACCAGTGTACGATCAGCCCTACTATCACGATTTCCGTGGTCTGAAACTGCTCGGATGACTAGCCAAGGGACTTTCTTCAACGTGGCTGCTAGACAGAAACCGGCTGCTTCCATATCAAATGCATCACATGATCCAAACCTTTCCCATAGCGCATCCCGAGTTTCGTCGTGCATGATGTATTCGTTGCCGGAAACAACTTTTTCACAGTCTATTTTTGGTAAGATTGATTTAAATAGACTGCGCGTTTCATCGTAACGCTCACGCCTGAATGGTGATCGCAGGGTGCTATAGAAGTTTTCAACGTCTGCCTGACTTCTATAGTTGTTCCGTATATACCTTTGCATCAACGAAAGGAGTCTTTGGTCGGCGGCAGTGCTATTCTGCATCCATCCGTGTTGATTATTCGAATTAGGTCTCCGTTCAGAAATATCGATCACTTCAGTGGCGACGATAATACTGCCAACAGGAGAGCGATTTGGATTTCCCAGTGATGTGCCGATTAGATACGCCTGTTTGGGGTTAAGGTGATCTAAGATTGCCGCAGTTAAAGGTCCTGAGTATGTGTTAGTTTGACGGTTTAAACAAACAACACCGATTGAGATTGTTTCACCGGCAGTGGTGGAGTTAAGTTCAAGACGGTATGTTTCGAGATTTATGTTGACATACTGAATTGAATCCGAAGGTTTGGGAAGTCGTTCTTCGCCCAGAGCCTCTAATACTCCGACAAGTTCGTCGACTTTGGGGACAATAATTGCAACATCGGGCTGGGCAGGGTGGGGCATACGTACTCCTCAAGTGAGCCATAGCATGTTGGGGCGTTAAGACATTAGCCTCCCGCCAATAAGAGGGAGTGATGGGTGTCGGCTGAAATAAAGGGTCGACTTCTGGCCTAGCGGTGAACTACTTGCTTCTATGGGCTATTATACCGATTGTATCTGTCTAGTAAATAGAAAAGGTAGAGATTGATGGCGATATCAATGACGCTTTCAAATCTCTGCTGTTACTACGCCGTGCCTATGAAACCACAGAGACTCTGAGGGCGGCACTGCTTGGTGGCCTCTGGCGCTGAGGTCGTTGTACGAGTTCTGAATGCCGTTCAGAGCGAAGATCCCTCCCTGACGGCCCCACAACCCCGCTCTCCTGGCTCCTTCAACCCTGCACTACTTCCCCAGGAGCGTCAGCGCCTCCACCCCAATCTGCTCTGCCATCTTCTCCAGGCTCTTGAGGGTGAGATTGCGTTCGCCGCGTTCGACACCGCCCATGTAGGTGCGGTGGACGCCAAGTTGGTCTGCGAAGGCTTCTTGGCTCAGGCCTCTCTCCAGTCGGTAGGCACGCAGGTTCCTGCCCACCGTCTTCTGGAGATCACCAACAGCCACATATCTCAGCCTGGCCACCTGCTACTTGAAGGTCTACATACTGATGAGTAGCATCGAGTGGAGTGGGCGACAGATGATGCGCGGTAGTGGAGGGGAGGAACGCCATGGCTATTACCCTCCAGGCGCTGGCCGAGGCCCACATCCCCACCATCCTCGAGGCGTGCGCGGACTGGCCGGAGCTGGCGCAGTATGGCCCGCCGTACTGGCGGCCGAGAAGCAGCGCAGAGCTGCGCCGCAAGATCGTCGATACCGCGGGCCCGCAGCCGGCCACGGCCTACAGCTTCGTCTTGGCAGGTAGTGATGGGCGGCTGGTCGGCGAAGCCTCGATCCACACCATCGACTGGCGCAATCGCGTCGCTCAGGTGGGTATCTGCATCTGGCGACCGAGCGATCGAGGCCAGGGCTATGGCGCGGCGGGTAGCCGGGCTGTCATCGACTGGGCGGTTGGCCACTTGGGGCTGTATCGCCTGGAGGCGTGGATCGTGGCGGGTAACGCCGCTTCGCTCGGTCTCTTCCGCAGCCTCGGTTTCGTCGAAGAAGGCCGGCTGACGCAGCGCTACTTGGTGGGTGGCCAGCACATGGACATGCTGGTGCTGGCGCGCATCACTGGAGCGTAGGGAGATGGGCGCGGGGGAGTGGATGGTCGGTGGCGACCAGCTGCTCCCTATTCCCTGCTTCTCAGTCCACTATGGCTGTTCTCCGTCGGCTGCTGCCGCTGGTCTGGCCTTCGCACCTTGCACTGCGGTTGGCTGCGGTCGTGCAAGCAGACTGTGCTTGGGGGAGAGGAGGTAGCGTGCGATCTGAGCAGCCAGCAGATGGAGCGGAGCGCTGCCCTGCGTGGTGCGCCGTCAACCATGATGTGGCGAACGATGAGTTCGATGACGTCGTCCACGAGAGTGCTCATCTCCCCGTGGCGGGCGTCGTCCCCCAGCACGGGCACGGTGGCGACGATAGACCCGAGCGGCGGGCAGTACCAGCCGAGCTCTACCTGGTGCGCTACCAGTACGCCGGCGAGGCAGACGAGTGGCTCTACCTCGGCGACGGGCACCATGGGCTGGACGTCAGCCCCGAGACGGCGCGGCGGCTGAGGCGAGCGATTGGTCGGCTGATGGATAGTGAAGCTGAGCGCAACTGACGTTAGAGACAGGCCGGACGTGTCTTCTCGCTAGGCCGCTGCATCAGTGCCGCCACCTCAACCTCTATCTTGGCAATGAGTTCACGCTGCGAGATCTGCTGCTGGGCGTACTGGGAAAGCCAGCGTCGTACTGCTGGAGTGACGGCAACACCTTCGAGCTCGACCAGGCCGATGGCAGTCTGAGCGGCGCGTGATCCAAGTGGTCGTGGGGATGCTGCCATGTCTGGTGCTGTGCTGCTCATACTTACGCTCCCTGCTGCCCTAGTTCGGGAAAGTGGGCTTCCACCAGGCGGAGACGACGGTCAAGGTCGCGGTAGTGGCTGTCTTGCGTGGTGAAGACGCTCTCGTGCATCGTGTCGCGCACGCCGGCTTCGACGACCATCTTGCGGTTGATCCGTGCGATGTCGTGCTGGATGCTCGCTTGCGTTGCTTTCATGTCGGTGAAGTCCTCCTCCAGCTTGGCCCCCTGCTCCTCCACGGTGTGCTGCAGGTCAGCCTGCATCTTGGCGATGGTCTTCTGTGCATTGACGATGTACCCCTGCTTCTCGTTCATCTCGCCGTACTTGATGCGTAGGTCATCCAGGCTAACTTGCAGGTCAGCATGTTTGGCGACCAAGTCTTCCTGCCCTGCCTTCAGGCTGTCGTATTTGGCGACCAGATCGTCTTGTCCTGCCTGCAGCTTGTCGAGACGTCCATCGATTCCTTCAAACCTCGTGTCAATGTGTTCGAGGCGTTTGTCTATTTGCTCGAACCGCTTGTCGATCTCGTTGAATTTCTCGGTTACGGTTGTTGTGAGTGCTGTGATTTGCTGTGAAAGTTCTTCATTCGTCATAGTTCTATTTAAACACAAAGTGGGCGGGGGAACAATGTTGGGACGGTAATTTCTGTCGTGTTCAAAACTGGCGCTGACCTGCGCAAATGCAGGAGCGTGCTGCATGCGCGGCACCCTTCTACCGACATCCCTTACGGGCGGATTGTATACGTCATATCACCCGACTGCTCGACTTATCTGCGCACCACTTGCCATGTTCAGGCAATACTGTTCGCGTTTGATCTTCGCGCCCGCATTTTGCTATACTGTATCTATTCATGGCCAGCAAAGATGTACTACCGCTGTATCGTCGGCTGCTCAAGACCAAAGCAGCGTTGCTGGCCGTCTCCTTCACCTTGATCGGTATTCTGCTCATCATGCTCAACGCCTGGCTGGCGACGCTGAGCCTGGGCGACTGGAGCTGGCTGCATCATCTGCCGCTGGATGAGGTCGGTGGCCCGTTGCTTGGGGCTGGTCTGGTCTCCACCATTTTGGACTACTCCTACCGGCGTGACCAGGAGGACGTCGCCATCCAGCGAATCCAGCAGGCCATCCTTGACCTGTCTCCAGCCAAGTTGTGGAGCGTTCTGTGTGAGGGCCTTGCCTGCCACCCCGCAGAGCTGGCTCGTCTGACCACGCCCGAACGGCTCGACGACGCAGCTGCGGCCATCATGGCGCAGCGCCTGGGCGACGAGCAGTTCGCCCGCGAGATCTATTCCGACATCCGTGACCAAGCTATTCGCGCTGCCGAGCGGTGGTACGACGTCGAGGCGCGCGTTCGGTTCTCTACTGCAGTAGAGAGGAGTACCGCAGGTACTCCTCTGCTCGACGTCACGGTGGAGTGGGAGTACACCACCGTGCCCAGTGGAAGTGAGCGCCGCTTCGCCTGCGTATCGGATCGGGCGGCGTACAACGCGCTGGTGATGGACACCCCCATCACGACGACGTGGCTCATGACTCCACGGCCAGGGATGGAGGCCGCCAGCCGGCGTTGTTTCGAACTGCTGTCGTTCACCATCGACGGCGAGGAGATGCCGATCCGCCGCACGGAACACGAGGGTGGACAGACCTACATCGTCGACACCTCTGTCGCCGCCGCCGCGGGCAACCCCGTCCGCATCCGGCATGTCTACCGGACCGTGACACTGACGTGGGGTCATCGCATCTACGTTGAGCTGCCGCAGCCAGCGCGTGGCTTCAGCTTCGACCTGGACTACACCAACACCAGCATCGACGACATCAGTGTCACCGATATGGCTGCCAACGGGCGCCCAGCGCAGATCGTCCCGTCGCCAAAGCAGGCAGCTGGACGCACACTCAGCCTTCGTGTACCTGGGTGGCTGCTGTCCAAGAGCGGTTTCGCCATCGTCTGGACGCTCGAAGATGAACTGCCCCAGAGCGGGCGCTCCGAGGCAGCGTAGCGCTGGACGCTGTGCTTACTCAGTCGCCACCACACATCATGGGTGTCCCTCCTCTCATCATGAGATCCGCTGTCGTGACGCCGATGCTACTCATCAGTCTGTAGACCTTCAAGTAGCAGGTGGCCAGGCTGAGGGATGTGGCTGTTGGTGATCTCCAGAAGACGGTGGGCAGGAACCTGCGTGCCTACCGACTGGAGAGAGGCCTGAGCCAAGAAGCCTTCGCAGACCAACTTGGCGTCCACCGCACCTACATGGGCGGTGTCGAACGCGGCGAACGCAATCTCACCCTCAAGAGCCTGGAGAAGATGGCAGAGCAGATTGGGGTGGAGGCGAGGGAGCTGTTGGAGACTGAGAAGTAACGCCTGTTGAAGCAGCGTTATGATTCTCCATCCCCGTCCGTGCCATCAGCCTTAGGTAAAGGGATTATCCAGGAGCCTCCCTTCGGTATCGGTCGTCTGGGAAGCATTGTCATTCCGGCTTTGGCCAGAATCTTTCGGAGATTTGCGTCTCTATTCTCCAAACAGAAGCTGACTAAGTCCTGCCAGGGTTTGGTGTTGAATGCAAGAGTAGCGTTGACGTCTAGATGCACCCGGTCATCGTCAATATTGACCAGCTCGATGCACACATCCTTAATACGGTCGATATGAACGACGAGCTCAGTCAATTGCGAGCTAAGAGTTGAGAGCGAAACCGCATCTTCATCCGGTGAAGGATGAAGATTTGCGGAATGAGCCTGATACTCGCCCCATTCGGGCATGACCAGGTTGTCGTCAACATCCAGCTTTTGCTTGACTCTGTTCAGTACTTTGCCAAAGCCAAATGTGCGATGACGGTTGTCTGGATCTAAAGCGACCCACCGCTCCATACGCTCCAGATCTATTGCCCATTCTCTAAGCAGTATCTCGATTTCCATGAACACCCTGGCACTGTCGTTCAAAGTCTGCTGATCGCCTGAGAGTATCGCATCTATTCCTCGTCCAGACTCACGAAGAGAACGCCGCAGCAGCACTGCCAGCGGCTCGCTTTGTGTGGCGTTACTGAGCGTGTCGAAGGCCTTACGCACTGCATCTAGACCAGGAAAGAGCATCGGAACCATGGTCACAAGCTCGAATGCATGTCGTGTGCGTTGCTGCTGAATCTGCCAAAGGTACTGAGCAGTCGGTGACTTATCTTTGTAGGCGCCCAGTATAGTAGAGTACAAGTCTTCAGATTCGTCTTGTGCTTTGGTGGATGCTGGATCCGAGCTATTTTTATCGTCTGTCATAGTGTGCTGACATGCTTTCTGAAGTTGGTATTTAATTTCTGATGTGCGCGCGTTTGTGCTGAGTCGTGTCCCAAAACGCGCTTCTTGATACCGGCATCCGGTGCGCGTGACCGAGCTATTGGCTTAGATCACTCGTATCATCGCAGCGAAGGCTCTGTGACCCCGACAATGATAGCCACAAAGATGGTAGGCAGTAAAATAGTGAGGTCAGAAAAATGCCGGCTAGTTCGCCGTCCATGTATTTTCGAATCAACAGAAGTAAGAACGCCATAAGCGCGAATACCACGATAGTTGACATGATCTTGGGATTTATGGTTTGTGGTGATAGCAATATAGCAACACCCCAGATTACTGTCGATCCAGAACGAAAGAAGTTTCTATTACTGCCAAGTAAAGATAATGAAACCGTCATTAGCGCAATTCCAATGATGACGACGAAGTACTTGTGGTCGTTTGCCCACATCTGAGCCCATCGCGTCCATTTTGTTGAAATATCTAAGTAGCTCAGTATAGTCGTGCAAGTCGAGATTGTGGTGTGCTTTGCAAAGCCACCAATGACTCCGGTAATTCCTAAAAACGATCCGACATTAGCATAGATAGTTTCAAAGGTGAGTCTTTTGAACGCGCCGAAAGACGCTAGTGCGGAAATAGGTTCTGGCATGGCGCACCTCGTTTACGTACTTGACTTGCCAAGATTATAGCGTATAAATGGAAGAACCTAGTGTCGCGTGTTGTTAGTTGTTTTGTGGTTGGTGTTTAGGATGATGGGGGGTATGGCGAATAGACCTGCTCCTGGACTGGTTCTGCGTGAGGGTGACCTGGAGGTGCTCGAGTCCTGGCTGCGTGCCACGACGGTGCCGGCTGGTTTGGCGCGGCGGGCGAGGATCGTGCTCCTGGCTGCTCAGGGGGTGGCTAACGGTCGGATTGCGCAGGCGGTGGGGGTCAGCGTCCCCACGGTGGTCTCTTGGCGGCGCCGTTACCAGGCCGGGGGTGTGCGGGGGCTGGAGGACGCGCCCCGCTCGGGGCGTTCCAGGCAGGTGCCTCGGGAGCGGGTCGTGGCCGCTACCTTGGCGCCACCTCCCAA